>Ga0194134_10003924_pt1 | contig 15463 bp, 17 predicted proteins | sample TA2KigOff0mmetaG_FD_148602 | JGI IMG/M metagenome (GOLD analysis project Ga0194134, IMG submission 148602) | Freshwater microbial communities from Lake Tanganyika, Tanzania - TA2015056 Kigoma Offshore 0m | ecosystem: Environmental > Aquatic > Freshwater > Lake | place: Tanzania: Lake Tanganyika... | reverse complement strand
CCTCGACCGTCATAGGTTTTGTTCGGTCAGCACGCTCAGCAAATAGTGAAGGGCTCACAAGCCCAAGCACCAGGCTAAGGCAAAGGGTTTTAATCCTAAGTACTTGACTCATGGTTTCGCTCTACCCGCATGGAGGGACTCGTTTTGGCTTGCAGGGAAGAAGGCTTGCACCCTGGCTCCTAGCCGCAATTGTTTTTCTGCCTGATCGAGCACAAGCTGCCTGCCGGTCACCCAACGCTCACCTTGTTCAATGCGGACCTCATCGGGCAACTCGATACGCTCTTTGCTCGCATCAATCAGGGCCCTTTCGCTTTGAATTTGCAAACTGGGCGTTTGTAGCGTTTTACGAACAATAACGACCGACCCGCTTAGGCTTGCTGACTGCCCATCGTCGCTTGTCATCCCTTCGCGGGCTGAAATTTGGGTGTGACTGTCCGCAGAGCTCAACCACAGTTTTGGCTCGATAAGCTTAAGTTGCTCGCGATCAGGCACATGCTCGAGTCGATCCGCTCGCAATTGCATCGACGCAAGGCCCTCATGGTTATAGCGCAACATGTGCACCGTGCTAGCGTAGTAGTCAGCTTGCCCGCGGGCCAGTGTGGTCTGTTTGGCGTCCTGTCTTCCCGCAAGTTGTAAGGCGAGGTAGGCGCTTGAACCAGCGACCACCAAAAGGCTTACCAAAAGCCCGACTTGCGACCAGCTAAGTCGGTGCTTCAAGAATCTAAATCGAGATTGGGGCGTCATCAAACCACCCCAGCTTGCAACAAATCATGAATATTGAGCGCACCGACCAAGATGCCCTTGGCATCGGTCACCAAGACTTGGGTAATACGCCTTGATTCCATCATATGCGCTGCTTCGCTTGCCAAGGCTTGCGGGCCTAAACAGGCCGGATTGGGGTGCATCCATTGGGCGATGGGCTGGCTTAGAAAATCGCTTCCAGTTTCCAGCGCTCGTCTTAAGTCGCCATCGGTGAAAATGCCGACGGCGCGTTGTTGCTGATCAACAACAGCTGTCATGCCGAGCCGCTTTTTGGTCATTTCAATCACCGCAGCCTTGGTGTCGGCTTCACGATCAACCGAGGGAATAGCATCGCCGGTTCGCATCAGATCGCCCACCATCGTAAGCAATCGGCGACCCAGCGCACCGCCCGGATGCGAGAGCGCAAACTGCTCGGCATTAAAGCCTCTGGCCTCGAGCAAGGTGACAGCAATTGCATCGCCCATGGCCATTGCAGCCGTCGTGCTCGCGGTCGGTGCGAGGTTGAGTGGGCAGGCTTCGCGAGTAACCTTGACCAGAACATGCACATCGGATTGGAGCGCGAGGGTCGATTGCGCATCGCCCGTCATGGCAATAAGCGCTGTACCGCGCCGCTTAAGCAGCGGCAAAATCCGCACAATCTCCTCAGTCTGGCCAGAGTTTGAAAGTGCGAGCACTAAGTCCTGAGCGGTCACCATACCAAGGTCGCCGTGGCTGGCTTCTGCGGGATGCAAGAAAAAAGCCGGTGTACCCGTCGATGCAAGCGTCGCTGCGATTTTATGGGCAACATGGCCCGATTTGCCCATCCCGGTCGCAATCACCTTACCTTTGCAGGCAAGCAGCATCTCGCAGGCCTTGATCAGCTCCGCACTACGTGGGCTTTGAGGGTCTGCCTCAAAACCCGCCGCGAGTTCTTCGAGTGCTTGAGCTTGAATCCCAAGGGCCTCGCGCGCTGAGGCGATAAGCCTTAGAGGGTCGTGTACGGGCTTGGGCATGGATTCCTTGATCGGGGCCTAGAATGGCGTGATGTCTGAGTATACAAACCCCGGTCTTTTTGAGCTCGCGCTCGGCCTCATGCTCGCGGTTACCGCTGCGGTGGTCGTTTTGCGCAAACTCGGCCAACCTCCCCTGGTTGCTTACCTCTTTGTTGGGGTGACGCTCGGGCCCTGGCTGTCGCGGGCCTTGGCCAATGATGAAGTCGTCAAACACCTTGGCGAACTCGGGGTCGTCTTGCTGATGTTCACCTTGGGGCTCGAATTCAATCTAGCAAAGTTGCGCTCGATGCGGCAACACGTCTTCGTGTTGGGGGCCTTGCAAGTTGGTTCAACACTGATCTTGTCGGTTTTGATGTTGCTGCTGTTACCAGCGTGGATGATCAGCCGATTGCTGCCTGCAGAAGCGGACTGGAAAACCGGCTTTGTGATCGGTGCGGCGCTGGCGATGTCATCAACAGCGCTGATTACCAAACTATTGGCTGAGCGTCGAGAACTAGAAAGTGAACACGGACGGCGCGCTTTTGGGGTCTTGCTTTTCCAGGACCTTGCGGTGATTCCTCTGCTTGTCGTGATTCCCGCGCTTGGGGGCGGCGATTCGCTGTTAAACGACTTGTCTTTAGCGCTGCTCAAGGCTGCCGTCTTGCTCTTTGTTTTACTTCGCATCGGCCCCTTTGTGATGCGTCGCTGGTTTCGTATGGTGGCAAGGCAGCGATCGCACGAGCTTTTTACCGTCAATGTTTTGTTGGCGAGTCTCTTTTTTGCCTGGTTAACCCATGCGGCTGGCTTGTCGATGGAGTTGGGCGCCTTTGTCGCTGGTATGTTGATTGCTGAAACCGAGTTCAAAGTGCAGGTTGAAGATGACATCAAGCCCTTTCGCGATCTTCTATTGGGATTGTTTTTTGTAACGATCGGAATGAAGCTTGACTTGCGCGAGTTGCCTGCGATTTGGCCCGAAGTGCTCATGCTATTGGTGTTGATCATTCCGCTTAAAGCATTGCTGATCGCCTTTTTAGTTCGATCGCTGCGGGCAAGTGAGGGCATTGCGATTCGAACCGCGATTTGGCTTGCCCAGGGTGGTGAATTCGGCTTTGTGCTTTTAGGTCTTGGTCTCTCGGCTGGCTATTTCCCAAGTTCGACCATGCAAGTGATGCTTGCCGCCATGCTCTTATCGATGCTCGCTGCCCCCGTGTTGATACAACGCGCTGATTGGTTGGCCATGCGTTTTTCGCCGCAAGACTGGATGATGCAGTCGGTTCGCATGCAGCAAATTGCTAGCAAAGCCTTTGGCCGTAGCGGCCATGTCGTAATTTGTGGCTTTGGTCGGAGCGGCCAGAGCCTTGCGCGACTGTTGCGTAGTGAATCGGTTCAATACCTTGCGTTAGATACCGACCCAGACCGCGTGCGCATTGCCTCAAAGGCTGGTGAGCCGGTTGCTTATGCCGATTCATCAAAGCGGGAAGCCCTGATCTCGGTTGGTTTGCAGCGAGCGGCCGCTTTGGCTATTACCTTTGACGACACCCCAACCGCTGAGCGGGTGTTGCACTTGGTACGCGAACTTGCCCCTAAGCTCCCGGTGCTTGTTCGAACAGCCCATGAAGCTGATATTGAGCGGCTTCGAGCGGCTGGTGCTACCGAGGTGATCCCAGAAATTATCGAGGGCAGCCTTATGATGGGCTCGCACGTGATGGCACTTGCAGGTGTCTCGCTTCCCAAAGTGTTTCGCAGGGTTCGAGAGGTGCGCGCTGATCGCTATGAGATGTTACAGGGCTATTTTGAGGGAGCCGATGATCGGCACGACGATTTGATTGAACATGATTCGGTGATGCTTCGGAGTATCGAAGTGCCCGAGGATTCCGCTTGGGCCGAACAAGAGCCTGCGCGATTAATCGCTGGCGCTGCGGCACGGCTGATTGCGGTTATTCGTGAGGGTCAACGGATGGCAGCCTCGGACGTTGCAGTGATGAAGGGGCAGGACTTACTCATCCTCTCAGGCACAGGTGAAGGCCTGCAAGAGCTTGAAGATCGCTTGCTCGAAGAGCGACCATCGATGGTTCAGCAAGCAACTGCCAATGCCTCAGGCCCCAAGCCCCCGTTATGACCGAGCCTTTGATTTCATTCAATGATGTTGACTTTGGGTACGGTCAGCGAACCATCTTGCAAGCTTTGTGTTTTAGCGTCGAGCAGGGTGAATTGCTGGCCATTATGGGAGGCTCAGGCAGTGGCAAGACGACGATCCTGCGCTTGATCGGCGGCCTCGTACGACAGCAGCGTGGCTCTATTCGTGTGCGTTCCCAGGCTATGGAGAGCCTTAATGAGGTTGCTTTGCGAGCACTTCGCCGTCATATGGGGATGCTGTTCCAAGCCGGCGCTTTGTTTACCGATCTATCTGTTTTTGAGAATGTTGCCTTTCCCTTGCGCGAACACACCCGTCTCCCCGAGCGGATGATCCGGGATCTGGTGTTCATGAAACTTCACGCGGTCGGCCTACATGCTGTGGGCGAGCGAATGCCCTCCGAGTTATCAGGTGGTATGGCCAGGCGAGTGGCTCTGGCAAGAGCGATCGCACTCGATCCGCCGATTTTGATGTGTGACGAGCCATTTGCAGGGCTCGATCCGATCTCGCTTGGTACGGTGGCAGGCTTATTGCGTCGACTCACAAAGTCGCTGGGACTTACCACTTTGCTCGTTACCCACGATGTTGAAGAGAGTCTTGCGATTGCCGATCGCATCATCCTTGTCGGTAACGGCCGAATTATGGCGGTGGGCACCCCACAGGCGATGCGAGAAAGTAGCGATCCCTTCGTGCGCCAATTCATCGACGGCACCGAACATGGGCCTGTGCCTTTTCATGCACCGGGGCCAAATCTGGGCGTACTTCTTGAACTGGAGCGTCCTTGATGGGCAGGTTTGGGATGGTCGGTTTGCGTTCACTTGGCGCTTGGGTGATTGGCCAATTGACGCAACTTGGCAGGCTGGCATGCTTTTATGCCAGGCTCAGTATGTTGTTTTGGTCTGCGTTTACAAGACCACGCCTGCTGCTCGCCCAGTTGCATTTTGTAGGAAACCGCTCGCTTGCCATCACACTTGTGTCGGGTCTTTTCGTTGGGTTTGTACTCGGACTTCAGGGCTATTACACCCTCAATCGCTATGGTTCAGAAGAGGCGCTTGGCTTACTGGTTGCGCTCTCCTTAGTTCGTGAATTGGGTCCGGTGGTGGCCGCCTTGCTTTTCGCAGGTCGGGCGGGCACGTCGCTGACTGCCGAAGTAGGTCTTATGAAGGCTGGTGAACAACTTGATGCTATTTCGATGATGGGTATCGATCCGCTAAGGCGTATTCTTGTGCCACGTTTTGCTGCTTCCTTGATTGCTATGCCCTTACTGGCTGCGCTTTTTTCGGCGGTCGGGATAGGCGGCGGCTATGTGGTCGGCGTTGTGCTGATTGGGGTTGATAGTGGCGCTTTTTGGGCCCAAATGCAGTCGGGTGTGGATGTGGTGCATGATGTAGGCAGTGGGGTGCTGAAGAGTGTTGTGTTTGGCTGGATTTGTGGCGCAACAGCGCTCGCTATGGGATGGCTTGCGCGCCCCACGCCCGAGGGGGTTTCTCAAGCAACCACCCGGGCTGTCGTCGCATCATCACTAACGGTACTCGGGGCCGATTTTTTACTCACTGCGCTTTTGTTTGGACAATAATCGAGGTTTTCATGGCTCAGCAGCAATCGACCGCAGCGCGCGACCTCGCCGTGGGGATTTTCGTGGTCATCGGCTTGCTCGCCTTATTGTTTCTTGCCTTGAGAGCGGGCAATATGGGTGGCTTTCAGCTCGGCCCGAGCTACCAGCTGCGAGCGAAATTCGACAACATTGGCGGCTTGAAGGTACGCGCCCCGGTCAAGAGTGCAGGCGTCGTGATTGGGCGCGTGGTTTCAATCCGATTAGATCCCAAGACTTACCAGGCCGAAGTGTTGTTAAGTCTTGATCAGGCAGTGGCCTTTCCTAAAGACAGCTCGGCGCGGATCCTCACCTCAGGTCTGCTCGGTGAACAATATATCGGTCTCGAAGCCGGCGCAGACCAGCAAAATTTAAGCGATGGAGCGGAAATCAAGATGACCCAATCGGCTGTCGTCTTGGAGTCCCTGATTAGTCAGTTTTTATATCGAAGTGCCGAACAAGCCGGCGCATCTGAGAAGCGATGAGCTCAAACATTGTCGGCGCTACCAGCCACTGCGCTGCTGCTAAGTGCGCATTAAAGCGCTTGCAGCGACGTCTGGGACCTATGTTGCTGAGGTATTTGCTTTGTAGCCTTGGCCTTTTTGCCACGATGCACGCCCCGGCGCAGTCGGTGGATGTTGGGCATTCATTCGAATCAGCGCAAATCGTCGATGCCGAACAGATCGTGGGTGCCGAGCTGGCGGTTGAGCCATTATCCTTTTTCAAGCCTGCGGAATCGGCTGCGGTATTGGCAAGTGATCCCTTCGAACCGGTTAATCGCTTGGTTTTTGGATTCAACGAACAACTCGACCGCCGACTGATCCGTCCTGTGGCAAGGGTCTACCTGGAAACGCTGCCTGCGCCCTTGCGCGATGGCTTTAGCAATATGCTGTTGAATTTGGACGATTTGGTCAGTTCCCTCAATCAGCTGCTGCAAGCGAAGCCCTCGAAGGCTGCAGTCAGCTTGGCGCGATTTATTTTCAATAGTAGTTTTGGCATTGTCGGTTTTTTTGACATCGCCTCAGAAGCAGGCCTTTATCACGAGGGCGAGGACCTCGGCCAAACCTTTGCAGTTTGGGGTGTGCCGAGCGGTCCCTATGTGGTCTTGCCGCTGTTTGGGCCATCGACATTTCGTGATGCATCGGCTCGAGTACTTTTTCAGCCCTTTGCGCCGATCAGGCAAATAAAGCCTAGTGAGACCCGATATAGCTTGATCGCAGCAGGTTTGCTTTCGGCCCGAGCAGAGTTATTGGAGGTATCGCAGTCCTCGGGCCTGCTCGTGATTGACCGGTATTTATTTGCGCGTGATGCCTTTTTGCAACGTCGACGTAACCAAATCTACGATGGCGAGCCGCCGGAGTGAATCTCCTTAGGATTACAGGGGCTGGGAACTTCGGAGCTCTTAAAATCGCTGATTCCTCCTTTAAAAACATGCTGTCTCTTCATATGCTTCGAATCAATAACGATTTTTTGCTCCAATCCATGCTTGGGCTATGGCCGCGAGCGCATCGATGGCTGCACATACTTGCAGCGATTTTCCTCACGCTGCTTAGCCTTCAATCGGCAGCACAAACCCGTCCCGATGAGTTTGTTGCCCGAATTAGCAACGAAATTCTGGATAAAGTTCGCCAGCAACGCCAGGACCTCGTGAGTAATCCGCAAAAACTCAACGAATTTGTGAGCCAGGTCGTGATGCCGCATGTGGATTTTGAGCGGATGACCGCTTTGGCTGTCGGCCGAACTTGGCGCAGTGCAAGTCCCGAGCAGCAACAAAGAATCAGCCAGGAGTTTCGTAACCTACTCACGAGGACTTACGCTGGGGCTCTGCAATCCTTGCGTGACCAGAAAATCAGGCTTAAGCCATTTCGCGGCGACCCGGCCGATAACGAGGTTGTGGTGCGCTCCGAAATCATTGGTTCGCGTGGCGACCCGATCGGGCTCGACTACAGGCTTTTTCGGCAGGGCGAAAACTGGAAGATTTACGACATCAATATTGCTGGGGTTTGGCTTGTTGAAACCTATCGAAGCCAGTTTGCTTCGGAGATCAATGCGCGGGGTCTTGATGGCCTTATTACGATCCTTGCCGATCGCAATCGGGCGCTCGAAGCAAGAAAGCTTTGAGCTCACAACAAGCCTTGAGCTCGCACCAAGCTGTGACGCCGCACCAAGCTGTGATGCCGCACCAAGCTGTGACGCCGCACCAAGCTGTAACGCCGCACCAAGCCGAGAGCCCGCAAGGATCTGGAGCTTCGCAAAAGCTGTTCGGCCCGACGCAGGCAGTCTTTAAGCTGCCCGCGCTTTGGGACTTGTCGGTGATGCCCCAGGCATTGAATCAATGCTTAGAAGACTTCGATCGACTGCTTAAAGACGGTCAAAGCGGCGAAGCGATCTTGGTTGATCTCTCAAGCCTCGAACGATTCGATTCTTGCGGGCTAGCGGCCTTGCTTGAGTTACAACGTCGTGCAAAGGCCTGCGGTCGGCCACTGCACTGGCATGCCATGTCAGAGAATATGCAAGAACTCGCAAGGGTGTATGGCCTGACAGCATGGTTTGTCGAGTCGCAGCCTCAAGCGCAAGGCACTTAGCATGACGAGCAGCCAAGGTTCTGTGCGAGTTGAAAGCCCTGCGATCCGTTTGCATGCGGTTGCAAAATCTTATGGCGCGTTGCGGGCGCTTGATGGCGTGACTTTTCGCGTCGAGCAAGGTGAGTTCTTCGGCTTGCTTGGCCCAAACGGTGCAGGAAAAACCTCATTGATCTCGATCATCGCAGGCCTAAACAAGCCTACTGAAGGTTCGGTTGAGGTCATGGGCGTTGATGTGCTTGCACAGCCCGAGAGGGCGCGTCGCCAGCTCGGCGTGGTGCCCCAGGAACTTGTCTTTGATCCTTTTTTTACGGTGCGCGAAACCCTCGAACTTACAGCGGGCTACTACGGTGTTCAAGCCGATGATGGATGGATCGACGCGCTGCTTCATCATCTTGATTTGACCGCCAAAGCCGCAGCAAACATGCGAGCTTTGTCCGGAGGCATGAGGCGCCGTGTACTGGTTGGACAAGCACTGGTTCATCGTCCCCCAGTTATCGTGCTCGATGAGCCAACCGCCGGAGTCGATGTCGAATTGCGGCAAAGTCTTTGGCGATTTATTGGAGAGCTCAATCAGCAAGGCCATACGATTGTGCTCACCACGCATTATCTCGAAGAGGCCCAGGCGATGTGCGGCCGTATCGCTATGCTTAAGCAGGGGCGTGTAGTGGCACTTGATCAAACCACCAAGCTGTTATCGCGCTACGAGGGGGGTGTGCTTCTGGTTCGCTACAGCGATGAGCGCACAGAGCGCTTACGCTTTAAGCATTACCTGGATTTGGAACCGATGATCGCCTCGATTCGGCTTAGTGGTCAAACGGTCGACAGCTTGCACATAGAAGGAAGCAGCCTCGAAGACGTTTTTCTAGACATCATGCAAGAATCGGGCTCCTCCGGTTCACCGACTCAAATTCTCTAGCGGGGAAAACTATGCTTACACCTGAAACATTGCGTGGTTACATCGAAGCGGGACTTGCTTGTGATGAGCTTGACGTCAGCGGCGATGGGCACCATTTTGAAGCAAGGATTGTGTGCAAGGCCTTTGAGGGTAAGCGATTGATTGCGCGCCACCAAATGGTGTATGGCGTGCTCGGCGATCGCATGCGCCAGGAAATCCACGCGCTTTCGATGAAGACACTCACGCCGGCTGAAGCGGCCGAAAACCGCTAAAGCGACCAAAACCGGCAAAACCGCTAATACAGCTAAGCATCGGGGAAGACATGGACCGTTTCGCGATTCACGGCGGGCATCGACTCGAGGGAAGCATTGAGGTGTCCGGGGCCAAGAATGCAGCGCTTCCGATTCTTGCTGCTTGTCTTCTGAGCGCCGATAAGTTCGAACTCGCCAACGTTCCCCAATTGCAAGACATACGGACCATGCAAAGGCTTTTGGCCGGCATGGGCGTCAAACTTGTTCGTGATGGTCATCAGATGCAAGTGCAAGCTGATGCGGTAAGTTCGGTCGAAGCGCCCTACGAACTTGTCAAGACCATGCGTGCGAGCATTTTGGTGCTTGGTCCTTTGCTTGCGCGATTCGGGGAAGCTAAGGTGTCACTGCCTGGTGGCTGCGCCATCGGTCAGCGTCCGGTTGATCAGCATGTGAAGGGCTTACAGGCCATGGGTGCTGAGATTCGTATCGAACACGGTTATCTCAATGCCAGAGCGAAGCGTCTACATGGCGCAAGAATCGTGACCGATATGGTCACGGTTACTGGTACGGAGAATTTGATGATGGCCGCTGTGCTCGCCAAAGGCACAACCCTCATTGAAAATGCTGCGCGCGAGCCTGAAGTGGTTGATCTTGCCCAAATGTTGGTTCAAATGGGCGCAAAAATAGATGGTATTGGGACTGACCGACTGAGCATCGAAGGCGTCGAAGAGCTCAAGGGCGCGCGCTACAAGGTCATGCCCGACCGCATCGAGGCCGGTACCTTTCTTTGTGCGCTTGCTGCCTGCGGGGGCCGTGTTCGGCTCGAATCGGCACACCCTGCCAGTATGGACGCAAGCCTTGAAAAGCTGCGCGATGCGGGCGCTAGGATTCGCTGCGGTGAAGACTGGATCGACATGGAAATGGCCTCAAGGCCACGTCCTGTCAATTTGCGTACAGCGCCTTATCCAGGCTTTGCTACCGATATGCAAGCCCAATTTATGGCACTGAATGCCCTGGCCGACGGCACCTCGGTGATCCATGAAACTATTTTTGAGAATCGTTTCATGCACGTCCAAGAGCTCAATCGCCTTGGCGCAGATATACAAATTGAAGGTCATACCGCGATCGTCAAAGGGGTGGCTGCGCTATCGGCGGCAAACGTGATGGCGACCGATCTCAGGGCTTCGGCAGGGCTCGTCATAGCCGCTTTGGTTGCGCGTGGCACCACCACGATCGAAAGGATCTACCATCTTGACCGGGGTTATGAGGCGATGGAGCGAAAGCTGCATAGCCTGGGTGCCCAAGTTGAGCGTTTGAAGTAGCTTAAGCTGCCCCGCACGCCCGGTGAACAGCGCGATAAGCCATGAATAATCCAAATCAACAACTCACCTTGGCCTTATCGAAGGGTCGCATTCTTGAGGAAACCATGCCCTTGCTCGCCCGCGCCGGGGTGCAGGTTGACCCCAAGGAACTGGCTTCTCGCAAATTGATCATTCCCACCAGTGATCCTGTCTTGCGTTTGCTGATCGTTCGCGCAAGCGACGTACCTACTTATGTCGCTTATGGCGCTGCCGATATGGGTGTTGCCGGCCATGATGTCTTGCTCGAGCACGGCAGCCAGGGTCTTTATCAGCCAATTGATTTGGGTATTGGACGCTGCCGGATGTGTGTTGCCGTACCTGCTGGCTTTGATTATCAACACGCTGTCCGCCGCGGCGCAAGACTTCGCATCGCAACCAAATACACCGAGACGGCTCGAAGCCATTTTGCTTCGAAAGGCGTTCATGTTGACCTTATCAAGCTTTATGGTTCGATGGAGCTTGCCCCGCTTGTCGGTTTGGCAGATGCCATTGTCGATCTGGTGAGCACAGGCAGCACCTTGAAAGCCAATCACCTGGTCGAAGTCGAGGAGATTTGTCAGATCTCCTCGCGTCTGATTGTGAACCAGGCTGCGCTAAAAACCCGTGGTGCTCGTATAGCACCTTACTTGAAGGCTTTCGAAACCCGATGAGTCCACCGAGCCTGCAACTGCTCCCCATCAATCGCCTTGATAGCACCGAGGCGGATTTCGCCAAGCGATTTACGAGCTTGCTTGCCTGGGAAGATGAAAAGGATCAGGCTGTTGAGGCGGCGGTCTCCGAGATCATTCAAGCGGTCCGCCTCGAAGGCGATGCGGCTGTTTTGCGATACACCGAGCGTTTCGACCGACTGCATGCTCAAAGGCTTGCGGATTTGGAAATCCCCTTAAGCGTGTGCCAACAGGCGCTCGCCGATTTGCCTTCTGATCAGGCTTATGCACTAGAAGCTGCACATCAGCGCATCAAAAGTTTTCACGAAAGGCAATTAAGTCCCAGCTGGAGTTACCTAGACGAATACGGTAATCGATTAGGTCAGAAAGTCACTGCGCTTGACCGTGTTGGCTTATATGTCCCTGGGGGTAAGGCTGCCTATCCCTCATCGGTGTTGATGAACGCAGTGCCTGCCAAGGTTGCAGGCGTTGGCGAATTAATCATGGTCGTTCCAACACCTGATGGGCAGCGCAATCCCTTGGTCTTGGCAGCTGCAGCGCTTGCCCAGGCCGATCGGGTATTTAGTATCGGTGGCGCTCAGGCGGTTGCGGCTTTGGCCTATGGCACCCAAACCATTGCTGCGGTCGACAAAATTACCGGGCCAGGTAATGCTTATGTGGCTGAAGCTAAGCGGCGAGTGTTTGGCAAAGTAGGCATCGACATGATCGCCGGCCCATCGGAGATTCTAGTGCTTTGCGATGGCAAGCAAGTCAGGCCTGAGTGGGTGGCGATGGACTTATTTTCGCAGGCCGAACACGACGAGCTGGCGCAGGCGATTTTGCTGTGCCCGGATGCCGACTTTATTGAGCAGGTTCACCATGCATTAAGCCATCTGGTCACAAATTTGCCCCGGCGTGCGGTGATTGAGCGATCGATGGCTGATCGCGGTCTGCTGGTCAAGGTGCGCGATATGAACGAAGCATGCGAGCTGGCCAACCAGGTGGCGGCAGAGCATCTTGAGATTATTGCTGAAAGCCCTGAGCTTTGGGCTGATCAGATTCGCCACGCGGGCGCGCTTTTTCTGGGCCCATGGTCCTCGGAGTCATTAGGCGATTACTGCGCCGGCCCCAACCACGTGTTACCGACGATGAGAACTGCACGATTTTCCTCGCCACTGGGGGTTTACGACTTCCAGAAGCGATCAAGCCTGATTCAAATCAGTGTGCAGGGCGCTAAAGTTCTTGGGCCGCTGGCAAGTTGCCTGGCCAACGCCGAAGGCTTACAGGCTCATGCAGCTTCGGCCGATATGAGAGTGTGAAGCGCAAGAATTAGCGCTTGGCACTGGTCCTCGTCACCAATGCTAATCCTTAAAAATTGATCGATGCCGGCCTTGGCAAAGTGGCGAACCAATATGTTTTTTTGGCGAAGGCAGTGCGCAAGCTTGGCTGCATCATGGGAGCGATGGCGAACAAATAAAAAGTTCGCCTTGGAATCGAGCACCTCAAAACCGATGTTTTGAAGAGCATCGCTCAGGGTATTGCGACTTTTCATCACCCGGGCCCTGTTGGCCTCAAACCATGCTTCATCTTCGATGGCTGCGATTGCGCCAGCCATCGCGACCCGATCAACAGTGTAAGAATTAAAGCTATTTTTCACGCGCTCAAGCGCTTCAATCAGATCGGCTGAGGCGAAGGCAAAACCTACCCTCAAGCCTGCAAGCGCTCTGGACTTTGAGAGGGTTTGTACAACCATGAGATTGTCGAGTTCGTTGATAAAGGGCAGGCAAGACGCAGCACCGAAATCAACATAGGCCTCATCGACCACAACGAGCCGCTGTGGATGCTCGCGGGCATGATCAAGTATTACCTCAACCGGTAGTGCAATGCCGGTTGGCGCATTGGGGTTGGGGAGGATCAAACTGCCTGCCTCGTGCGACACCTTGGCTAAATCGATCGAAAAATCACCGGAAAGCTCAAAGGGCTTGGCTTGAATCCCATAAAGTTGGCAGTAAACCGGATAAAAGCTGTAACTGATTGCCGGGTAAGCACAACCGCCCGGTTGGCCCATCAGGGCTTGAAACAAGAAGGCGAGCACTTCATCGGAACCGTTACCCACAAAAATCTCTTCGGGCTTGATGCGGTAGCTATGTGCAAGCTTTTGCTTTAAGGCCGTGGTTGAGGGATCTGGGTAAAGCCTAAGTGAGTCATCCAAAACCTTGCGCATGGCCTCTATGGCCTTTGCCGATGGCGGATAAGGATTTTCGTTGGTGTTGAGTTTGATCAAGCCCTCAAGCCGCGGTTGTTCGCCGGGTACGTAGGGTGTTAGAGACGATAAGAAGGGGTTCCAGAAGCGCTTCATAATTCCGAATGTATCATTGGGGCCATGCGTAAAGCCGAGGTCAGCCGAAATACGGCAGAAACCCAGATTAGCGTGGCCTTAAACCTTGATGGTCATGGCGAGCGTTCCTTTGAGACTGGGCTGCCTTTTCTCGATCATATGCTCGATCAAATTGCTCGGCACGGCATGGTTGACCTGAGGGTCAAGGCTATTGGTGATTTGCACATCGATGCACACCACACGGTTGAAGATATTGGTATCACGATCGGTCAGGCCTTTGCGCAGGCGATCGGAGACAAATCAGGCATTTACCGATATGGCCACGCCTATGTGCCGCTCGATGAGGCGCTGTCCAGGGTTGTGTTGGATCTCTCAGGAAGACCTGGCCTTGAATTTCATTGCAAGTTCGTTCGTGGCACGGTCGGTAATTTCGATCTCGATTTAGTCCACGAATTTTTTCAGGGCTTTGTGAATCACGCCATGGTCACATTGCATGTTGATAATTTGCGTGGTGAAAATGCACATCATCAGTGTGAGACGATTTTTAAAGCCTTTGGTCGGGCCCTTCGCATGGCAGTCAGCCTCGACGATCGAAGCTCAGGGCGTATCCCATCGACCAAGGAAGTCCTTTAATCCAAGCGGTTTTGCGCTGAGGCAAGCAGGTATTTTCGTTTACAGCCTATAAGAATATTGCCCTTGTTGAAAGCCTTATGAAGAGCATCGTGGTTGTCGATTACGGAATGGGCAATTTGCGCTCGGTTGCCAAAGCCCTTGAGCATGTGGCGCCTCAACATCGAATCATGGTGAGCGATGAGCCGCAAGCGATTGATCATTGCGATCGGCTGGTGTTGCCGGGTCAGGGCGCGATGCCCGACTGCATGCGCAAGCTTAAGGCTTCGGGACTGCTTGAGAGCTTATTGAGGGCGGCCGAGACAAAGCCCTTGTTGGGCGTTTGTATTGGCGAGCAAATGCTCTTTGAACGCAGCGAGGAAGGGCCTAGTGAAGGACTCGGGCTTTTGACCGGTGCTGTGTTGCGCTTTGATGCCAGGGCTGGGCTCAAGATCCCGCATATGGGCTGGAATCGTGTTTGGCCGAGCGAAAGCTTTATCGGGCATCCGTTATGGCAGGGCATTGAAGCAGGCAGCTATTTTTATTTTGTTCACAGCTACTATGTCCAAGCGTCTGATTCTTCCCACATTGCTGCATCGACAGAATATGGCATTCGCTTCACTTCGGCGGTTTCGAGCCATAATATTTTCGCAACCCAGTTTCACCCGGAAAAAAGCGCCGAGCACGGCTTGCGCCTTTATGAAAACTTTGTTCGCTGGGACCCCTGACCTTTTCTCCAAACGACTATGTTGCTGATACCTGCTATCGACCTTAAGGACGGTCGTTGCGTGCGCTTGCGTCAAGGCGATATGAACGACGCAACCGTGTTTTCCAACGACCCCGCGGCTATGGCCCGACATTGGATAGAAGCCGGTGCCGAACGCCTGCACTTGGTCGACTTAAACGGCGCAGTCGCCGGTAAGCCGGTCAATGAAGCTGCGATTCGAAGCATTGTGCGGGCTGTTGACGATCGAATCCCCATTCAACTCGGTGGGGGCATTCGCGATCTCGACACAATTGAGCGTTATGTTGATGGCGGCATCAGCTACGTCATCATCGGCACCGCTGCAGTGAAAAGTCCAGGTTTTTTGCGTGATGCCTGTGGGGCTTTCCCTGGCCAAGTCATGGTCGGTCTTGATGCCAAAAACGGCAAAGTTGCCACCGATGGCTGGAGCAAACTTACCGGCCATGATGTGCTTGGTCTGGCCCACAAATTTGAAGACTATGGTGTCGAAGGCATTATCTACACCGATATTGGCCGCGATGGCATGCTAGGTGGTGTCAACATTGAGGCGACCTTGCGATTGGCATCGGCGGTT
>Ga0194134_10003923_pt1 | contig 15464 bp, 20 predicted proteins | sample TA2KigOff0mmetaG_FD_148602 | JGI IMG/M metagenome (GOLD analysis project Ga0194134, IMG submission 148602) | Freshwater microbial communities from Lake Tanganyika, Tanzania - TA2015056 Kigoma Offshore 0m | ecosystem: Environmental > Aquatic > Freshwater > Lake | place: Tanzania: Lake Tanganyika... | reverse complement strand
GCCAAACAACAGGAACCTTGTAAGTCTTCATCGTGTTAATATATTATCAGCTTTTTACAAAATGTCAACAGCTTTTTTTAAAGAATCTCGTAGTTGTAACCACTAACACACCAGCCAGTCCTATCATTAATAGCATCAGCAACCTCTGACTCAATATCAATAATATCATCAACCTCCACAATCATACCATTAGGCAGGTCCAACCTTTTGATGATCCTTAGGAAATCCAAATCAGACTCACCATCAGTATCGTAAACAATGTCAGTAACCTTAACTTTGATCTTCATCGTGGGTAATATCCTACACCCAACCAACCCAAACGTCAAGGGTTTTTTGAGGGTTTTCCAAGATTACCCCCAACTTTTTTGATTACCTACGTTACTTAAGCCTCAACCTCATTCTCCTCATTCTCAGGCCAATAACGACCCAAACCCTCACGCAACTCAATGCCATCATCACTATCCCACTCCAACACTTCCTCATTGATAATCTCACCATTCACAATAGTCTCACTACCCAAAAACGATCCACCCTCATCAGCAAACTCATGATAAAACTGAATGGTAGGATAATCCTTGGATACGCACATCCACAAAGCAGTAGCAGGACTCCATGCAGTCTCGTAATAGAGAGTAGCGTCAGCACTACCATCACCCTGTTCAGTAACACTCCACTCCCTAGCATCATAAGCATTCCACTTGGTTCCCCAGTTGGCAACACACCAGTCATACCAGTTTGCGTAACCATACTTGGTCACCAATTCATCATGTTTGGCCTGGGTAATACCAAGACCCCAAGGACGTTCCTTCTCATGACTATCAAGAGTGCCAGCCTCCTTGCGTTTGTTCCACTCAGCCCAAGCATTGTCAATTTGCTCTTGGGTAACAATACGAACAGGTGAAGTAACACCCTTCAAATCCTCTGGAATAGGACTAACACCATTGAAGTCAATATCAGTTTCAGCAGTCTTGACAGCTGAAATAAACCGATTGATGTCAGCAACAGGTCCATGAATAACGAAGTTATTAGCAGTATTATTAGGCATATCTTTATTTAATTTACTCTATTAGTTTACCAGCTTTTTTTAATCTGTCAAGCCCCAATCGGCACATCTCGTCCACCTTGGTGCCGATAGTTGATCGGATCCTCACTCTCAGTCGCTCGGCCGTCAGTAGGCACCCACCAACGCATCCGCAGCATCATCATTGAACCAAACGCTTCCTCCTCCGTAGCGAACCGAAGAGCGTTAGTCGCCCACTGTCCATCCACCAGCACCTCGGGCTTCCATGACTTAGTTTTCATTGTGGACAACAGTCTACCAGAGCCAGAGCCAATGTCAAGCCCTTCCTTACCTTCGCACTTTTTATAAAATTTCCATTGACTGTACCGCCAGATCTGGTAGACTAATCCTGTTCCTGAGGAATGCTACGGGCCGACAGCTACAAGGCCGAACCGCTGTAAACCAGCCAGGGTAGGGGACCGGCACCTACTTAAATTCCTTTATCGTTAACGCACTTTGTTGTAAAAAAAAAGCTTGACTTTTTCATCGACCCATGTTAAACTAGGGTACACCCCCCCTGCAATAATTAGGTTAACGCTAACGCACTTTTTTGCAGAAAGTGCTTGAGGTTTGATCGAACTCATGGTAAATTATTCTCAACAGGTGAAGAACCGAGGGTAGGGGACCGGATCCTGCGTGCATTCCGTTAACGATAACGCTTGTCAAGCAAAAAAGATGTCAAGAACAAAAAAATATTTTTGCGTTAACGATAAAATAATTTGACAAGTTTTTGTCTTGTCTTTTTTCAAATCCGGGGACAATCAATGCAACAACACAACATTTATCAATAAAAATATTTTGTACCGTTATTGCATAACAAACTCAATAAGTGTATTTATTGATAATACAATTATGTCATAAAACAATCTAATCTACACCAAACCAATGAACATTAGGTTGTTGAATGGGTTTGCGCTTAGATAAGTAGAACTTCATTAGGTTTTCGAATGCAACATCTTTTTATATAAATAAATCTTGCAATGAATAATTATGTAAATAATGTTGTCAAGTTAAAATAAAATATAAAAAAAGTGGTCAATATGCTATCAGAAAATAATACTACCATACACAACACACCATAAGCACTCATACACTCATCCGCACCAACCACCATGCCCATACACATATATAACTTCCGTATTTAAAAAAACCGCAACAAGCACACAAATTGGTGAATCTGCTTACGCTATTTATGTACATATTCATATATACGATTATATAATAAGTTAATGAATACATATGTTGCTATTATATAGTGTGAAAACTTGATATAGTAGGTGTTGTGGTGTATAAAAAGTGTTATATAGTAGTGAATAGGAGTCACCACAACGTGTATTTTCGATGGTTAGATAGATATAGTTTGTGTTAGTTGGGGGGGCTTAATTTATAATAGAGGGGGGGGCTATTTGTAAAAAGTGAGGGGGGGGGCTTATAAATGGGGGTTTACTGTGGGGGGGGCTATGTGAAAGGGCCTTACTATGGTGGGGGTGCTTTATATATGTTTACTATAGTGGTTGGTGTGATAGTATGGTGGATATATGAACAAAGAGTATGATATAATTGATAATAAAGTCGAGTGTGGTGATGGGTTTTTTGATTGGAGTGGTGTTGATAATGGGGGAGGTGATAAGCATTATACATTTAAAGGTGCAATATGTAGACAAATGAAGGGTGGAGTAAATAATGTGTTATATGGTAAGAGGATTAATTTGAGTGAGATGTATAATCGGATGATAGATGATGTGATTGAGTATATTATAGGGGGTAAATTATTTTTAGAAGGTAAGAGAGACAAGAATGATCGTATACATATGAAGAATTGGTTGCAAAAATATACCGCAGATAAGTATGGAGTATCTATAAGATGGGTAATAGGAGTGATTAAGAATGATATGACGGAACATATTAGTATGGATATTATATATCGTTGTATGATAGAGCGGGCTGGAGGAGTGGATAAGATAGATTGGATGCGACTATATAAAAACAATAGATGTTTTAGTACGAATTGTAGTGATATATTATTATATTTGGCTAATAGGATAATTGGGGATAATAGTATATATAGATATTTTGTTGACCGCTATAAATTGAAGGCTATTGGAGTGGAAATGCATAAAAATAAAAAAGATAAACTTATAGTATTTAAGTGGGACGGTGGTCGTAGATTGATACGATTAAGTGATTTAGTGTGGGACAAGAGGGATTGGTGGCAAAGGTCTACAAATGATAAAAGGAAGGGTCGTTCAAAAATACGTGATTATGATGTGTTATTGAATGGTAGGAGAGAGGATGAGGTATTACCTGATGTATGTCCTATAGATAATAATATTATATTAAATTATACCGGAATTGATTTTAGTGGTGATAATGATAATAATTTGAGTGAATGTAAGCGATATAATAATGTAGGTGACAGTGATAAGATATGGAGTTTCGCTAGCATAGATCGTATAGATACGAATGGGGAGTATACGTATGATAATGTGGAAATAATCAGTAATTATTATAATAGTCAGGTCAAGAATTGTGCTAATCAGTCACAGATTGCCAAGTTGTATCATTATCAGTTGAAGAATTTGATTGATAAGAAGATAAATAAAGTGGGTGTAAAGGCTATGGATGATGATATGTTGTATAAATCATTTGATAATTTGGGTGAATATGTTAATTTGATTGAGATTGTGCATAATTACCGCGAGATATTGTTTAAGGAGATAAATAGAAGAGATAAAAAGCGTAACAAAGTCTGATAATGTTGACCCCGAGATATTTCTGGGTTAATATGATGTAATTATGAATGTAATGGAGGATAATAGTGGTAAACATACCGAGTATAAGATACTTAACGATGAGTGGGTATGTAATGGTGGTGGTAGTGTTAATAATGAGTGAGGTATATGGGTGAGGTATATGGGTTAATGTTTGTGATATTGTTTAATATTGCGCCATTGTTTAGTATGTATAGGATAGTGGCGAATAGAGATAGTAGCAACAACAGTTATGGATTATGGATATGCGGTGTATTGGGTCAGTTATGTGTATTGTGTTATTATAGGCATGTGGATGTGAGTGGTGTATTTAACTATATTAATAGTGTGATGGGGTTGATATTGAATATGGTTATGATTATTATAATATATGTTTACCGGCGGAAATAATTGGTAGGTGGGGTGGGAAGTAAAAAACCCTCTCTGTTAGGGTGGGGGTTATATTTATTATAATATGATACGATTACGGAATATGATGAGTAAATTGGTTAATGAGATGATATTGAATGATATAAGGTATGGATATCATGTAACGAGTGAATATAACTATGATAAATATATACGTAATGGGGGTTTACGAATTAATAGTAGCAACAGTAAATTTACTATAGGAGATAGCAGATGGATACGGCGTGCGTATAATATGATACCGATATTTTTGACTACTGAGATTGAAAGCAAATATAGTGGTGGTGATAGTGGTGGTAATGTATTATTACGAGTGGATGTTCGTGGATTGGATATAGGTGCTGATTTGGGGGGGTTGATGGATTTGGGTGCTTATATAGAGGAAGATAGTTTTTGGTTTAAACAAATACCTGATTGGGTTGTTGGAGATGGTGAGTATAGCTATGAAGAGTTGGTGAATGAGAGTGGTGATTTTAGCATACGTGATGCTATAGTAGCAACCAAGTCATTTGTTGTGTGTGAGGATATTGAAAGCGAGCGAATTAGTTATATAAAGAGAATATAGGTAAGTATATTATTATTTTTTTACAATCTTTAGTATTACCCACGACAAATATGGGTGGTAATATAAACATATGTAATATAAAATTCACTATACGAGTGTTGATATTTAGATATTTTAAAATAAATCTATGATATTGGGTAGTGTGTATATATTTGTGATATGAACAAAGAATTTCTAAACAAGCTTAAAAAGTCTGAAATCAAGCCTGATTTAATTTTTATTATTACTGATCAGGAGCGAGCAACCCAAAACTTTCCTGACGATTGGGAGAGTGAAAATTTAAAAACACTTACATTTTTAAAAAAGAACGGATTTAGTTTTGACCGAGCTTTTTGTAACACTTGTATGTGTTCGCCCAGTAGATCCAGTCTATTGACAGGCACATATCCAGCACAACACAAAGTAACGGAGACACTAACAAGTGGCGGACCGTTTTCATCTGCTGAACAAACACTTAATCCACAAACTCCGAATATTGCTAGATTACTTGAACCAATTGGTTATGATTGTCAATATAGAGGCAAGTGGCATTTAAGTAAGGGCAACAATAGTGGTGATCCATACGGCGATGTTACGGCGGAAGACATTGCATTGTTTGGTTTCAAGGGATGGATTGGACCTGATGCGGGTGAGGATGCTAAACCAGAAAACTTTGGTGGGGGTTTTGCTAATCATGATCAAATGTATATTAGACAAGCACTTGAATATCTCAAGGAGGTCAGGGTAAGGCGTAGCAAGGGTGATTATCAACCATATTGTTTGGTATTGAGTTTAGTGAATCCACATGATGTATTGTGTTATCCTAATTCAGTACAATATGGTTATTTACCTGTACAATATACTGAAAGAAATATTGGATTACCATCTACAGTGAATGAGAATTTGCTTAAGAACAAGAAGCCCGTGGCACAATTTCAGACCAACATTGCGGCGGATGGTTTGTTGGGCACATTGAAGAATGATGACATGAAGTTGAATTATATTAATTTTTATGCTTATCTGTTGAGACAGATTGACGCACAAATTGGTACAGTAGTTGATGAATTGTATCGTGAATATAATTTAAGTTGGGATGGTACATCATGGAAAGGTGAGAGATTAGCGGATAAAGCACTTATTATAAGAACAGCAGATCATGGTGAGATGGGATTATCACATGGTGGTATGAGACAAAAGGCATTTGTTGCTTATGAAGAAGCGTTGAGAGTGCCTATGGTTATTTCAAATCCATTATTATTTGGTAATGAAGTTGAAAACAAGAGTTCTGAGGAACTGGCTACATTGATTGACATTATACCTACGATGTGTGATTTATTGAATATTGAACCACCTTCTGATTGTAGGGGTACCAGTTTGTTGCCTATAATTGAGAGTGGTCAGTCTGTACAAGATGAAGTATTATTTACATATGATGATACAAAATCTGGATCATCCACATTGGCATCGTCTGTAAAGACATGTAACAGATTGAGGACTATACGAACCAAAGAGTGGAAGTTTACTTATTATTTTGATGCTTTAGGCGGTTATGAGACTCAGTATGAGTTATATGATTTGGTGAATGATCCAACTGAATATACTAATTTAGCATATGAACCTAAGTATATTAAGGTACGAGATGAATTGTTTCACAAGTTAAAGAAGTTGGAACGAGAGAAACTATTGATTATTGAAGGTAAGACATTTAGTTCAATGAAGTGGGTTGATACCAATCCTAACTACGATGATTATGCTTACAACAAGTTAAGTGAAGAAGGTGACGATTCATTGAGTACATACTAAACATATTATTTTAAATCATTAGCACTTAGTAGATTTAGTGAATAAATAAAAAACCCCAACTTTTGTTGGGGTTTTTATTAATAATGTGGTGACAATCAGAAGAATTTTTTATAATCCGATAATTTATATCTAGATTCTTTTTGCAAATTTTTAAAAGCACCTTGATTAAATGCAGGATTTTCTTTGGATAGTTGAATTACTAATGATTTATCATCACGACCCTTTTTAGCAAGATCATTTAGTTTATCAACAATATTTTTAGAGCCTCCTTCTGGATTTAAAGCTGTAATACCGGTGCGGTTAACAACATGCCATTTTCCATTAAAATATTGATATAGATAATTTGGAGTTAATGGTTTTTCTCCATCTTTTGCTCTTATAATTAATTTTTCTTTGGGTTGAGATCCACTTTGTTGTGGCTTACCAGCTGATTGGGCACCCAATTTATAGATATTATTTGGATTTTTTCTATTGAAGGCTTGACGTAGCAAACTCATCAAACCAATGATTTGAGGCATTGCTTCGGTTAATTGTTTAACAAATAGAGTTCTTTCTTGTTGGCTGGCTATTTCTTTTACGAATCCTTTATCAGCTTCCAATTCTTTTCTTATAGCAGCTGGATTGGCGCCTAGTTTTTGACTTACTTGAGGTGAGAACTTTGTGATAACTCCATTAACATCACTCAATACTTTTCTCAAGGCCTTGATACTTTCTCTATTATCTAGGTTATTAAAACCAGCGCCACTGCCAATAGTCAATAGATTTACAACTCTTTGTTGTAATCCCTTGAATAGAGGATTATTCTTTAGTGCGTTGATTTGTTTGGTTAGTTCTGGATTATTATAACCAGTTGCTTCGGTAAATACACTAGATACAGGTTTAACTGTTGAAGCTTGTCTATCTTTAGCTGGTGGTAATGGACCTAGAATATCAATACCTTGTAATACTTTATCTAGTAGTGGATTTGGTTTACCAGCACCTTTTTTATTAACCAAGATATCACCAATACTCAACGAAGAAGTTGCTAGACTCTTCAATGTAGCTTTATCTAGGTTTTGTGCATTTGCTTTATTAAGAGCATTACCCAACTCAATCAATCGTGTTAAAAACATCTTGACGTTTCTTAATGTGGTTACATCCATCTTGAAACCATCTTCATCAGGACCACCTATAACTGGAGGAGTAGGTTGTTGTGTTGGTTGTTGTGTTGGTTGTTCGTTTGGTTTTGGTACTTCTTGTGGTGGAACGACGATTGGTTCTGGAGTTTTATTATTGGATTCCGGTGTAGCACCATACAACCAATCTCTTACTTTCTTAACATAATCATATATGCCTGGGAAAACTTTGTCTTTAGTCCTCAAAAAGTCCAAAATATCCTTTTCAGATTTTAGACCCAAACTACTTTCCATGTTATTTAGGAACTTTAGATAATCACTTTCAACTTGTTTGTAGTCCAATCTGGAGTTTTTACCACCAACTTCTGGACCACCAAACATGAAATTCTTAGCTGCTGTCAGAGGATTTGCTTCAGTTAATACAACGGCACCACCCATCAATTCAGCCTTTAACATATCCAATTCACTTTCTTGGATATTAAACTTCTTCTTTAATAATCCAAGAGCACCCTTACGCAGCAATTGGTTAGCTACATTAGGATCTTTTAGTAACACTTGAGCTTCTGGTTGACTGATACTATTAACCCAACTTTGTACAGCTTGTCTAGCTGCCGGAGCGGTAGCACCACGTACATCAGTTGTACTAGCCAATCTAGCCAACGCATCCAATTTTGGACGTAATGTTGTTAATGTTGGTTGTATATCCACACCAGTTACAGGTGGTGGTTCTGGTGGTAATGTACCACCTGATGGTACTGCTGCTGGTGGTGGTACTGCTGCTGGTGTTACTGGAGCCGCAGGAGCAGCTGGTGTTGTAGGTAATTGACCACTAGCTGATGTAGCATCATACTCTGGTATATCACCATTGAAATCATACTGAGCATCCATGTTTTTAACTTGTTGGATGATAGTTTGATATTCTTCTGAACTTGCTGCATTTAATGCTTTATTGATTAAATCATTACGATATGATGATAGATATTCTTCTTTACCCAAAACACTTGTATCTACATCCATTGGTTGTGGTACTGGTTTTGGTGGTACTGGTAGTGCCGAACCATCAGCTTGTCCACCAATCCAACCAGCTAGTTTGTCATAAAATAGACCCAATAACTTACCAATTGCGATACCAGTACCTGATACTACGGCTCCTTTTGTAGCAGCTTGTGCAGCCTTTTCACCTTTTAACATACCAATTAATGTTCTCAAAGCAGTACCAGTCAAGAACTTACCCAATAGAGGAATACCAAATAGACCACCACCAGTTGATAATGTTAATACAGCGACCAAACCAGCAACAATCATATTGGTTAGTAAAGGATGTTGTCTCGCAAAAATACCAATTTCATCCAATACCTTATCTGCACCTTTTACCATGCCAGATGCACGTAATTTTGATATCAATTGTTCAATTTTACCCATACCAGCTTGTATTTCTGCTGGTGTAGCTGGAGCATTTAGTTTAGGATTGTTTTGTAGAGCAGCAAATCTTTTACCAATTAAAGCACCAATTTGTCCAATTTGTGTTGGACTATTCTTTAAATCTTCTGCGGATGGAGCAAATGGACTTGGGCCTGCACTAACAATACGTTCTGTATTCTTCTTGAGTGACGCAAATAGATTTTGAATAACTTGTGTGTCTTTAGCTTGACCAAAACCTTTACCAAGTGGTGTGGTTAGATATGCTTTTGCTTTTGCCAAACCACGTTGAAAGATATCTTCTTTTAATACTGGATGTTCATCGATATATTCATTGAGAATATCAACTTGTATTTGTTTTGCGGTTTGTTCACCTAGTTGAATTGCAAGATATAGACCAGATTTAGTATTTAATCCCTCACATAGTATTTGATTGGATTTGTGTTGAGAATTTACGAACTCGGTAATAATATTTTCGAGTATTTTTTCTTTAGCTAATGATTTAAAATTTGACATAGATCTAATACCAATGTTTATATTTTATAAATATTTAGATTAATCGAAAAATACATTATTAACTGAATATTTATTTTTATGATACGATTAAATGTACTAAAAAGAAACTTATCTGAATCTAGCACTAATGATATAAAAGATGCTTTAAATGAAAACCAAGTTATCAGAGTTGAATCGATTTATAATGACAATAATGATTTGAACATGATTGCTATACACTTAAGCAATGGTAAATCTATTGAGATTGGTGGCTTTTCTGAGGACGATATAATATACACTGAAATATCCTAATATGAATCTAAAAGAATTAAAATCTACAATAAGTGAATTGGTAAATGAAACCTTTGATATTATGTTTGAACAAATCAATCCACCAGTGAAAGTAGTGGTATCCACGATGGGTGGCACTAAAATATTGATGTATAAAGATGGTAATGAAGAACATGGTTCAGATGCTTTTGTATCTACAACCACACCATTTAAATCATTAGTTGGTTCTAGAAATACCAATCCTAGCAGACTAATTAAGTCAGATCGTGATGCTGTAGAGATTTTGAATCTATTAGATGACGTTGATATTGATCGGTTGATAGATAAAAACTCTATTATTACCACTAATATTCCAGTTCAAATTTTAAACAAACATTCAACATCAATGGCCAGTTCTAATCTTAGCGAATCAAATAAGAAACAATTAATTAAATTGATTAAAAAGATAATTGAAGAAGAGTTTAAGGGTGACCCAAATGACGGTGCCGAAGTCGAGAGCGACGAACTTACAGCTCATTTGAGTGAAGATTCAGTTGCGGATGACATCAAGGATCTTGAAGCATTGTTGGCAAACCCAGATCCAAGTAGAGCCAAAGACTATGGTTCTATTGACAATTACAAAAAAATGTTGGGTAAAAAAATTAATGCATTAAAAAAGAAGAGTGCCAATGAAGCAGTTATAAACAAAGCTAAGACTATTGTTGCAAAGAAAAAAACCAGTTGTCGTTAAACAACTAGTTTTATATAAATGGTAGCCCCGGCAGGACTCTAACCTGCAACCTTACGGGTAGAAACCGTTCGCTCTATACAATTGAGCTACGAGGCCACTAAAATAAGTAGTATTTACTGCTTATCAGTATTTTTCTTAAAATCTTTCTGCACTATCTTACCCAATTCTGTAAGACCAAACAGCGGTTCACCATCTTCGTTGTATCCAGTAATTTCCACAAGACCTTCTTTTACAAGTTCGTCAACTGTGTTTTTAACTTCATTCAAAGCAATTTCATTATACAAAACTTCAGCTTCTTCCTCTGTACAATCCAACTCTCGCATCAGTACCGTAAGACACTCACGCTTTTCACAGTCAGCATACAGCTGTTCTGCATCAATATTAGCGCAATGATTTAGAAAATCATCAACCGATCCAGTAAATGTACCTTTTTGTTTAGAACGATTCATATTATATAATTATAAATTGATTGAATTATTAGTCACGAAGATCCTCAGAAATATCCTCAGAAAATGAAGTTAGAATATTTTTCCTAGACGAAACATTCTTGTAGCATTTGTAGTATCGTTCGGCACGAACTGCAATCCGGTCCATAACCTTACGTACCGAATGAGGAGTAACTACATTATTACCCTGACCAGTCTCGGCACGACCTAGAGCGATTTGGAATGCACGATTCTTGTTGAATCTATCACCAGCTTTGGTATTGGTATAAGACCAACCAAGACGGATTTCATCATCGATGATGGTGGCTACAACCAGACCACGGGGCTGACCCTTGCGATCACGAACGAACTGAATAAGTGAATTATCTTTCATGTTTTTTAATTTCTTTAATAGTTTACCGCAAATTTTTACAAAGTCAATTAATTTTTACAATCTAATCTTGTTGGTAATAAGGTGGTGGTTTTTATACTAGAACCACCAAAACTAGACACAATGAACTCAACAGGTTTTTTGTTTTTTGTAGATAGAGATGAAACTTAACACCTCCGAAGCTAAGCACCAATTAAGTGTTGGAGTGGATGATAACTAATTTTACGTCGATTATAAAGACGTTTATCATCATCCACAGATTCAATTACAAACAATTGATTATTGTAATTGATTATCAAATTATTAGCTCGCATGTCATAAATATACTTACCAATATAATCCTTAACCTTATTAGGTGAATCAACTACATCTGTCTGATGTTTACCAGACAAATTAGATGATGGATACCAGATAGCGACTATCTTAATCATAATAAAATTATATCCTATTTTTACAGGATGTCAATCTTTAATAACGCGGATTCCGTTGGTCAGGTCGCCATCATTAAGTGCATCAAGATTGTTTATCTTGGCTTGAACACGATAACATGCATCCTCTTCAATAGTACCAGCAGCAAACACAATTTTCTGAATACAAGGACTCTTACCATTTGCACGATGAATACGTCCAAGTGATTGAATCAAATTAATAGCACTGAAACTTGGGCTAATAATAGAATGACGAGGATTGTTACCAATCAAGTCATGTAGACTAACACCAGCATTACCAGCACTAAGATTGGCAATCATTACACGTTTGGTATTGTTCTGAAACATTTCGATATCACGATCACGATTAGTAGCGGACTGTCCACCAACAATAAAAGCAATTTGGTTTTCAAACTTTTTCTTCTGATTCAGCTTCTTCTTAATAGCATCAATAGTCTCAGTAAAATTGACAAATATCACGGGACTAATACCCTCATCGTACAGATCCTCAATCATTTCCACAAAAGTAGGAACCTTAAGAAGTTCAGCCATACGACGAGCCTTGGTCATAATAGCAAACTGATGTTGTTTATAATTAAAAGTGGACTCCTCCAGAGCGGCCAACTCAGCTTCCATTAATTCGTAAACACGATTTATCTTATCGGTATTGGCACCCATATCAAAAGATTCAGACATAATACGATTGTCTGGAAAGATATTACCAAACATCTTGCGAGTCATACGACCAGCAATCTTGAGCTTATTGAACAAGGTATCGTGAATATCACTCATAGCCTGGCGAGTAATATTATTATCAAGATCGACTTGGAAAGCGCCAAACCGATTGATACCAACGTTACAACTAGCCAAGAAGTTTTTAAAGTTGTTGAGATTATGCAGATAGGTGGCATAACCAAAACTACGCATCTCAATAGGATTGGTAGCGGCAGTAGCACTCAATAGAAACAACTTGTAACCACTCTGCTTGAGAGCAACCAACATAGTAGAGTTCTTGCTCTTTAGAGCCTTACACTTGTGAGTTTCATCAAGAATAACAAGAGCATCCTTGGGAAAACTAAACTGGTAATTCTCAGCATAATCATCTTTATCATTCTTAAAGGTGAGATACTTGGTATTACCACGGGTCAGTTTTTCATAGTTAATAATCACATTCGCCTTGATACCAAACAAGGATAGCACATCATTCCAAGGCTTAAGTCCAACCTTTGGACAGATTACAACTAGCGGAAGATTTAATTGCTTCGCAACCCAAGCAGCAATGTAGGTCTTACCACAACCAGTTTCAGACAGATCGGCTGCAACACCATTCATATGAATGCTGTTAAGCATATTAATAGCATGCTCACGTTGAGGAGCGAGGAGAGAATCGGTATTCATCATAAATCTATCCTACCATCTTTTTTTAGTAAGTCAACCGTTTAGTCTTTGGATTCTTCTGACGAATTAACTTTTAAAACCACTTGACTTTTGAAGGCTATCACGACCTTGACTAATTGTTCGCCAATACATTCAATAATGCTTTTACAAATACTAATAAAAGCAGCTGTAGTAACTAAAATAATCACTAAAAATAACAGATATTGAGGTACACCAGATGTAATTTCTTTATATATTTCATTCATAATTTTTCCACATACTTTATAATAGGTTGTTACCTATGTCAAGTTTTTCTTTTTCGTTAAAGAATGTAGGTAACCTACACTAGTTTTATCAACCTTCGTAGTGATTATATTTATATACAGATGAAAGTCAAGCTAAAAATTTTGGGTTGACAAAGACGATTTGAATATTATATTATAAAGTACACTTATGAAAATGAAAAAATCAGTGAAAGTTCAAGCTGAGAAATACAGAAATACTTATAACAAAGTATTTGCAGATCTACCCAACTGGAAAAAGTGTGCAATCGAAGAAGATAGTAAACTTAATAAAAGGACAGGTATTCTCGTTGACTTTCTTTCACAAGTAATCTATAATGCTGAGAAAGAAGAAATTGTAATCAATGAATAAAATTATGAGGAAAAACATTTACGATGGTAAGGGTAAGTACATTGGCTATACCAACGACATTGGCACTGTAATTCATGCATATGACAAAAATGGTAGACCTGTTGGTCGTTTTAATAAGACTGCTAATTATACATATAATTCAGCAGGCAGTCCTATTGCTAGGGGAAACCTTACCGATGGTATGATTTTGATTGCAAGTACATCACATTAAGATATTGAACTGTTGACATTCGAATTTTGTGTGTTAAACTGATTTCGTTAGTTAAAAAAACAAATAAAAAACAAATAAAAAAATATATAACATGGAAAATACAAATACAAACATTGTGAACACTACCGCTAAGAAGCGCACTGGTCGTAAGGCGACTAATGTACAGGAGATCCTTGATAAGGATTTCACTATCGTGGATCTGGTCAAGATCAATAACTCAATTAAGAGTCCAACAATTCGAGCATTTGTTACTCGTAATGTGACATCTGGTCGTTATACCAAGGTTGGTGTAGTTAAGGAAGCTGGTAAGCGTGGTAAGCCCGCTCTAGTGTTTCGTGTAGCCGACATGGTCACTGCTTAATAAAAACCATAGGGGGGGGCTATTAAAAAATATTAATAGTACTCCCCTATGTATAATATATATTGTTAAAATAAATATGGGTAAAAGTTGGAAAGAAAAACGTGATAAATGGGAACGTTCTGACAAGAACAAACGCAATAATCTAGGCGCCAAGCCTTTTAAAGGTGGTAAGAAAAATCGAAACAAGAAATTCAATAGTTATGAAGAAGACGAAACCTTTGGCACGTCATACGGTAATTACTAATCTCAAAAAACAACTTGGAGACAAACAGGTTGACTATCAGGCTAAATATAACTTCTATATTTATAAAACAGCCATCAATCAAACTATTGATGAAAAGTATGGTAAGGAACCTAGGTATCTTTTAGAATTTAGTCATAGACTTTAATTTATTTATTTATTACAAGAATTGATGTGACCAAGTCTTTTTTCACTTGACAACCATCAAAATACAGGTCACAGAACAAAATTACGTCATCATTTTTGATTGATTTTTGAAAAATCTATGGTAACGTATATATAACATATGAAACTACCTTGGCTTTATGCTCGGAGCAACACTGGCGCAGTTCAGAGTTGGACAATTGAAATTGAAAAGAATAAGTATCGTACTCACTATGGACAAGTTAATGGTGCGATTCAAATTACTGAATGGACTCTTTGTGAGGGTAAAAACGCTGGCAAGAAAAACGAAACTAGTGCTAGTGAACAAGCCTTGAAGGAAGCAAAGGCTACTTGGAAGAAGAAGAAAGAAAGTGGTTATTTTGAATCTGTAGAAGATATTGATAATTCTACCTTTACCGAGCCAATGTTGGCTAAGAATTATGATGATTATAAGGATGATTTAAAGTATCCTATTTATAGTCAACCTAAGCTTGATGGTATTCGTTGTATTGTCAAGAAAGATGGTATGTGGAGTCGTAATGGTAAATCAATTGTTTCAGCGCCTCACGTATTGATTGCACTAAAGAGTTTCTTTG
>Ga0194134_10003914_pt1 | contig 15497 bp, 14 predicted proteins | sample TA2KigOff0mmetaG_FD_148602 | JGI IMG/M metagenome (GOLD analysis project Ga0194134, IMG submission 148602) | Freshwater microbial communities from Lake Tanganyika, Tanzania - TA2015056 Kigoma Offshore 0m | ecosystem: Environmental > Aquatic > Freshwater > Lake | place: Tanzania: Lake Tanganyika... | reverse complement strand
CTGCAAATCAAAACCAATCAAAACCAGACAATGGGGCAGTAAGTTGATTGCGTTGCTCAAAGGCACTGCTGCCACCAGAGCACAAGGCAACAGCAAACGCCACAGGCACTGTATTGGTCAGCAAGCGCTGGCACTCAACCTGCCTAAGTTGCAACAACTCCCCGAGCACTGGCAGCACATCGCCCAGAAGTTTCGCCGCTGCAATGCACCACGCTGGAGTGATGATGAATGCCTCAATAGTAGTTAGGTCGTTAAATGCTGTATTAGAGTGGAAATAAGCATTAGGAATGGATGTTAAAGCGATAATCTTGTGGTGCTTATGAGTGCCATTGCGTTGCTGCGGCAACTTATCTATCCACTGGCAAATAATACATCAGCAGCACTCTCAACCCTGCCGCCCAATCCAAAATCAGCATCATCCGTGCCAGGTAATCAACGCCTGAAATGACCGCAACTCATTAAAAAAGGGTCTTTGCAGACCCTTTCCGATGACTGATTTTTGTAGGTGTGGCGGGGTTTGAGGTAAAATCGGTCAGGAAGGACCTAAGGATTTACTTAACTCGAGTTTCGCCGTTAGTTTTCCACCCGCCGTATCCCCCGCCTCCATCAGCGAAATCTTCGGGGTGACCCACTCCAACTTCTCCTGAGCGGTCAGAGCGGTCAGCAACTCGCTGCGGTCAGCAGAAGTCATCAGTCGTCAGCAGTCTGCAAAGATTACCCCGCCCGCCCCACATCTGCAGCACTCCACAGCACCCATCACAGAAGACCCCACAAGACCCCCAGCAGCAGCACAGGGCACTCCACGACGCCCCAGTGCCCTAGTGCCCTAGTGCCAAGTCAAAAACACCCTGCCTTGACTGCCCAAAACCCTGCCGCAAGCAGACAAAGCACCCAAATCCATAATCCACTTTCCAATCCAGAAACGCCCTCAACCGACCCCAACACCACCCACCAACGCCCCAGCAGCGCTCCCAGCACTCCTGCCCCACCAACCCCCAGCACCACCCCAAACCGCAGTGCCCATCAAGACCTTGACGCCTTAGCAGCAACGCAGAGCAAGCACCGCAGAGCAGCACGGAGACCCTGCTGAGGGGTGCTCAGGGGGTGTGCACCACTGCGTCTCAGACGTGCATGGGCGCTGGCTTCCCGTAGCCAAAGCGATCAAGGGTGGGCGCAAAGGCGACCTCAAGTTGCTCATGCTGCTCAGCTGTTAGTCGTTCTCGCCCTTCGCCGCTGCGGCCCGAGCGGAAGAACCGCTTACAGCCCTCGGGCCGCTCGTGAAATCCCCCTTCCTCGTCTTCCTTGGCGCGGAGCTTGTCAAAGCGTGTGTTGGCCACAGCCTCGTGAATCAAGGGCGCCTCGGCAGGGAGGTCAAGAAAGGTTGCCAGCCGGCTGAATTCCAGCTCCGGTTGCGTCAGCAGGTCTTCGTAGCGCAGCAGCAACACGGGGATCAGCTCTTGATCCACCCAGCTCTGCACATGGTTGGCCCACGTGCCCATGAACTGCCGTACCTGCTGGCCGCCGCGTTTGCTGGAGCGGCACAATCCGGCTTGCTCATCAAGCAAAAACTCCACGCAGCGCTCCAGCGGCCAGGAGAAGAAATGGCTGAGGGACACCGCCACATCCGCCGGATGGCGAATCACAACCACCGCGCCTTGGCACCCCTCCACTGGCACCACGGGCTGGCCGCCAGAGTCACGGCTTACAAAGGCATCATGAACTTTGTGGTAGCGCAGGCATTCGGCGTACAGCGCCCGTTGATGGCCCACCCGGCCGCGCAGCTTGTCGAGCTCAGGCCAGCTCAGGTCGCTGCTGTTGATGCCTAGCTGATCATCCAGCCAGTGGCGGCTGCTCACGATCGAGCCCGTCGCCAGGTCGCGGTTCAGCCGCAGCTCCCGCTCTTCCTGTTGCGCTGCAGCGGTCTCTTCCGCGCTATCGAGGCCAGCAAGGCGGCGCAGCTCTGTGATGAACACGCGGCACCAGGTGTTGCCGGATTTGGGATAGCTGGCCAGATACCAATAGGGCTCGTGGGCCGTCATGCGTTCACCAATCCGTATTCAATCACTTCATCAGGGCCAGCGGCGTCGGCAGCGGCGTTCAGCAGGTCGTGCTGCTCCAACCAATCGCGCATGGCGGCAATGCTTGATGGCAGCGGCAAGGTGGCCATTGGCACCCGCCGCTGCAGCAAGGCCAAGGCCATGAAGTTTGGCCCCTCCTGACCCAGGCCCCGCACAAACCGGGGCCTGAATGCCTGATTACGCAGGCGCAGCGCGGCCGTTTTCTGGCTGGTGATGCGTCTGATCTGGCCTTCGTTTGGATCATCCGATGCGTGGCGTCGTTGGTGGATCAGATACAACGCCTTCACGGGCACGGGGTGATCGGCCCGCTGGAGAGCCTCACCCATCAGCAGATATTTGTGCATGCCTTGCCGGATTGGCGGCAATTGATCTGGAACCAGGCCAAACGCCTTGGCGGCGTCGTGCCACAGCTTGATCCTTGGAATCCCCGGCAGCACCAGCCCATCCGGGCTGACCGCCACCAGGTCGTCGGCCAGCAGCCGCCATCCCTGCAGCATCAGTGCGTAGGCCAGGGTGGATTTGCCGGCCCCGGAATGGCCCATGCACACGATGGCCTGGCCGTCTTTCTCCAGGGCATTGCCATGCAACACCAGGATGCCGCGCTGAATCAGTAGAGCCCCCACTGCCGAACCCAGCAGGAATGTGCAGAGGTCTTGATCGCTCACGCCGCTGTGGTGCCGGTGCCAGGCGATACGCACACCATCTGTGATCCGGAAGCGGCCGATCTCATCCACGGTGAGGCGCAGATCTCCGTGGGCCATCTGCAGAAACGGCGTGTCATGCGGTCCCGGAGCCAGTTGTGGCCAACAGTCGGGGTGCTCTGGCACAACCTCGATCAGCGGTTCACCTCCGCTGATTGCATCGGCTGAACTGTTGGGCAATTCAGGAATCGCCAGGCCTTTGGAACGCCAGTTCAGCTCAAAAGCTCGGTAGCGCGCCTCGCTGCCTGTCATCCGCTGGGGGAGTGAGTGGCCCTAAGTTTGGCCCACCTGCCCTTCGCCGCAGACTGGGTGGAAACCACCTTAACGCCAGCAGCTCTGGAGGCCATCAAGGGGCTGGTGCGTCTGGCGTTGCAGCGGGAACGCGAGGGCAACCAACACGACCCCGTGGGCGGCGGGCCGATTCCTGCCGAGCTGAGGCGGGAGCTGGATGCTGTTCCCACAGAAGAGCTGCTCGTTGCCATCCGGCGCCATCGGCTGGAATGCCTGATGCATGGCGATCCGATCGTCGCCAGGCTGTTGCCCGAGCTGGCACCCAGGCTCCAAGCGTTGGCGCGTCAGGAGGCCATGGCCGCTTTGGCGCTCGCCAGCCTCACCCGTGAAATGGCAAGCCTGTTTGAACAAGCCCGCATCCCCATGCTGGTGATCAAGGGCATCCCATTGGCCCTGCAAACCACCGGCAGGCTCACATCCCGCGGCCGGGGTGATCTGGATCTGCTGGTATCTCCCCAGCGGTTGCCAGAAGCTGTGGCTTTGCTTGAAAGTGCTGGTTTCACACGTTGCCCGGGCCAGTTTCCACTTCAGCTCAACAGTGTCTGGGGACACTACAGCCGCTGGGCTGGTTATCAGTTTTCACTGGTTCGGCGGGTTCCCCTCAGTATTCAGTGGATTGATTTGCACTGGGCTCTAAGTCATGTGCGTGGACCTTTGCCCAGTTTTGGGGAGGCTTGGCAATGCCGCGAGCAGATCGATCTGAATGGTCAATGTGTCACAACGCTAGGCCGCATCCATGCCTTCCATCACACCTGTGCTCATGCGGCCAAGGATCAATGGATGTGCTTACGCAATCTGATCGACATCGATCGCCTAGCTCATCAGCTTCAGGATTGTGATCTGAGCAAACTGCACAATCAACCCAGCGTGCGCTGGTCATGCGCTGTCAGCCATGCTGCAACCGGAAGCGAGGCGTTACGCCCGCGAAAACCGCGGGGGAGTACCGGGTTCAGCAAAGCCATTATGCGGGCAAACCACACCCAATTCATGCCATGGCGCAGCCAAGGACCTGGCCCATGGACGCCCCAACGCTGGGCATCCACTGTGTGGTGGCAGCTACTGCTCAGCCGCCACTATGGCGACTGGCTCAGGCTTCTTCTCTACTTCTCAATGCTGCCAGCAGCTTTTTCTGATAAGGAAACAGGAGATGACCGTGGTCTGGCAGGTTTTCTGCAATCCAGGATCACTCGGCTTTGGCAGCGTCTAAACGAGCGGCGCACCAGCAATCGAGCAGCCAACGCCTCAGGGCAAGGAGAAGATTCCAGGCAACAAGCGGGGGCAGCCAGATTGGACTCAACTGCCTCCGTGCTATCAAGGCGCACAAGGCATTGATCTGGCCTAAGCGCAGTTTGCGGCGCTGTCTGGACAGTGAGTGCACATCGGCCATTGGGGGTGGAGCTGCAGCAGAGCGACAGGCAAGATTGCAAGGCAATACGTTGATGGGCTGCAACGCGGCAATCATGGCCAGCATCAACCAGTCCTCGCTGAATCGATAGGGCTCAGGTTGATAAGGCCACAGCGAACATCGAATCATCACAGTTGAATTGTGCAGATGATATCCACCAATCAACAGGCGTCGAAAATCGATTGCGTGATACATGGGGGTGCGTTCGTAACCATGTCCACTCGCGATTCGCTCGGGATGGGCCTGATGCCAGCCCCACTGGAGGGAAAGCTTTTTCGGGCTCCAAACGTCGTCATCATCGAGTAACGCAAGGAATGCACTTGAGCAGTAGCGGTAGCCTGTCTTTCGAGCGACACCGGCACCACGATTCTCAGCTAAGTAGACCAGAGTGATCGCCCAGCGTCTGCTAGAGCCTTTTCGCTGAATCCACTGAGCCACAGCTTGCTGATCGGCGGGGCGGCCATCGACCACAATCACAATTTCAATCCCGACATGCTTAGGAAGGTCTTGCTGCGCTTCCACCGAATCCAATGCGCTCCCAATCGTTTCCTCTGCATGCCAGCAAGGGATCAGCACGGTGATCTCTGGCGTTGTCCTTAAGTAGCCAGACCAACGCGTTACCTCTTCCGGAGAGAAGGCTTTAGGCATGGTGCAATTGTTCGGCTAGCTGCCGATCGCTCACCTGCAGCGTGAACACCCGGCCGGCGTGCTGGATCAGCCCCGGGTCGTGGGTGCTCACCAGCACCAGACGTTCTTCAGCCCGTTCCGCAATGATCTCCCTTACGCGCTCCGCTGATTCAGCATCAAGAAAGGCAGTGGGTTCATCCAGCACTTCCACCGGGCAATTGCGCAGCCACGCTCGCAACAGGCCCAGCCGGTGAATCTCGCCGCCGGAGAAGTGATCCAACGCCAGAGGCAGGGGATCATCCAAGCCGCTGCCGCGGCGGCAGAGATGGCTTAATCCCAAACGCTCCAGCCAGGCTTCGATCTGAGGTGAAGACTCTGCTTGCTGTTGATCAAGCAGCAGGTTGTGGCGCAGGCTGGTTTCAAACAACACAGCCTCTTGCGGGGCGTAGGCCAGCAGCTGGCGCAGTTGGCTGGCTCCAGCTGATCCAGTGAGCTCGAGGATGCCCTTGTCTGATGCGATCTGCCAGCAACTGTGTTCTTCCCCCAGCATCCCGCAGACACGATCCAGCAAGGTCGTTTTGCCACTGCCGGAGGGGCCTGCCACCGCCACCAGAGCCCCTGGCTTGAGTTCAACCATCTCTGCTGGCTGCCCAGCGGATGCTGCACTCCAGTGCAGGGATCTCCAGGCCCTGGGGGCGATCAGGGCGTCAAGAGTTTGTGTTGCCAGCGTTCGGCCTTGCAGCACAGCTGCAGCGGGCCGAAGCAGTTGGCGCCGCTTGCAGAGTTCGTCGTAGCCGGGCAACGACCCTAAGCAAAGGCGCTGGGCGTTGATCACGGCGCTGAGTGATGTGCCGCTCCGGTAGGCCAACAGCAAAGTGGTTGCCATGGCGGCGGGTGCAAGCTCAGCTCGGCCCCAGATCAGCCACGCGCCCACCACCAGCAACACCAGCGTGTCACGCCAGGCCGTAAACAAGGCCTGGCGTTGCACGGTTTGCCGCAGCACGTGGCGAAAGCGTGCGTTGTCGTCGGCAAAACGCTGCAGTAACCAGGATTCGGCCGCCGCAGCTCGCACGGCTTTGAGGCCATGCAATCCATCACCCACGGTGCGTTGAATGGCGCCATTGAGGTGCGTTTGTAGGCGGCCCAGATGCCAGCTGCCTGAGGGCTGCACCAGTGCAGCTGCGCCAGTGGCCGCCAAGGCCAACAGCAGCGGCAGCGCCGCTTCCCGGCCCACAACCAGCACCCCGATGGCGTAGATCGACAGTGCAAGCAGTGCCTGAAGTGTGCGGATGCCCTGATCGAGAGCCAGCACAGAACGGCTGATGTCAGCCATCAACAAGCCCAGCAATTCACCGCGACCCAGCTGCTCCAGTTGCGTCGACGAGGCATACAACACCTGGCCGAACAGCTGTTGACGCAGGGCATCCGTAAAGCCAGAGCGCAGGCGTTCCTGGCCGATCGCCACCAACGCCTGCAGCAGCCCGCGCAACAACATCAACCCCACCAACACCGCCAGCCCCTGCGGCAAGGGGAGCTGCACTGGCAGCTGCAAGCTGGCGGCAGCCGGTTCAGCGCCAAGCAATAGCGACACGCCAACACCCAAACCAGCGATATCCAGCACGCTGCTCACGCCGCTCAACAGCGCAAGCCCACTCAGATGGCGCCAGCCCGCTTCTCGGGCCAGACGCGCCACAAGCCTCCAATGGCGTAGCCGAGGCAGGATGCGTTGGCGGATGGGATCGGGCGGCATGGGTCTCAGGAGGTGGGCTGCCCTGGGCGCGACGTTAATCGCAGGCGTCGGATTGAGCCGATGGCTCTGGCCTCAGCTCGAGCCGGCCCGCAGCATGCCGCTGCTGCCGCCATGGCCTTGGCAACAATCTCCTACCCGTATTCCAGAGAAGGCCACGCTGCATCTGCTGACCAAAGGCTGGCAGGCTCACAACCTGGGCAATCCAGCCGCCCTGCGCTACCCCGCCTGCTGGCAGAGCCTGCCGCGCACCCCATGGGATCTCGCCCTCTTTGACGGGCGGCTGTATGTGGGCCTGGGTAATGCCGCCAACGATGGCCCCACGGCCAATGCCGGGCCTGTACCCGTGCTGGCCTATTCGCTAGGCCAAGGCCGCTGGCGCCAGGAGGCAACGCTGCCCGAGGAGGAGATCAACCGCTTCGTGAGCCATGGCCAGCAGCTTTGGATCACAGGTGCCGATGCACGTGGCAGCTGGCGCTGGGGCAATTTGTACCGCCGCTCCCGCGGACAACCTCTCTGGTGGCAAGACCGCAGGCTGCCACGCTTCATTCACGCTGACGACCTGGCCTGGCACCAAGGCGCGATGGTGGTTGCCGGCAATGTGCCGGATGCGGTCACCACCGGTCCAGAAACGGAACGCCACGGCTCGGCGTTGGCGGTGTCGCGCGATGGCGGCCGCCGCTGGAGCGTGCAACGGCTGGCGGGCTGGCGCTCCACGGCCCTGCTGCCCATGGCTGGCGAGCTCTTCGCGGTCGACGTGGTGCCAGGTCCTGCTTTGCAGCGTTGGCTGCAGGCAGGGGGGCGATGGCAGCGCTACACCGCCGTGCAGCAATGGCGCCCCGGTGACCATTGGCAGGCCCTACCAAACCTCAGCACAGACGATCTCTTGCCAGGCGTGAAGGGGGCTGGCCAGCGCTTCGCCTGGATTGAGCGGGCCACCCCAGCCAAAGATCGGGTGGCCTGGATCGCGAGTGTGGGCCCCTGGCAACAAGAGCCACCGCGGCGCCTGGCCTTCATCGGCCAAAGGAGTGAGACCAACCGTATTCAAGTGCAACCCATTCCCCTGAAAGCAGGCGTTCAGGCGATGGATTGGATCCCGCACCAGGGAGGCTGGATGCTTCTCAGCAGTGAACCAATCGCACCGCAACGCTGGCGCAGCCAGATCACAGCTGTGCAAGCCAGCGGCCAGCGCATCCGCCAAACGCCACAAGTGACCTTTGAGGCGGGCCTGCCCGCGTGGTCGCTTGCCAGCAAAGGCACCACTTTCTGGGTGGGCTTAGGGCATCCCCCGTACCAGCCGGAGCCAAAGCCAGGTGAATGCGGCGCATCTGATCCGCTCAGTGGGAGTGTGGTGGCCATCTCGCCGGCCAGCCAAGCCGCCACGTTTGAATGACGCTTGCCATTGCCAGTGACCAGCACACGGCAACTGAGCTGTTGTTGGAGATTGCGCGGCTCTGTGCGGGTCAGGGGGCCCAGTGGCATTCCCAGCTTCAAGCGGAGGTGGATCAAGGGGCCATGCGCCTGTTGGCACCGCCTGGCACCACCGGCCCGCTGATCAGCATGCCCACAGAGCTATTGGTGCCAATCGCTGGGGCCCAATGGGCTGATTCTTCCGATGCATTGCGGCTGCTGCAGCCGCCAGCAGATGCCACGCCGGTGCAGCAGGAGTTGCTGCAGCTGCAGGCCGAGCTCTACAACGCCACCGGCAAGTTGTCCTGGTGGCGCAACTTGCACCCTGCTCGGCTTGTCGATACCTCACCCGAGGTGGCGGCTGCCCTGGAGCCGCTCAAGCCTGGCCGCCGGGCTCAGGTGGAACGCTCGGCGAGTGAAGCATTTCTGGCCACCCGCAGCTTTGGCTGGCAAGCCAATCCCCAGCAAGATCAGCGCCAACCGGTTCTACTGCCGCTGATTGATCTCCTCAACCACCATCACCAGGGAGCCCCGTTTCAGATCAGCGATGGGGTGATGCAGATCAAAGCCAGGCAGGCGGCCGGGCGTGAGTGTTTTGCCCACTATGGCCATCGCCGCGATGTGCTGGATCTGGCCCTTCATTACGGCCACTGCGACCTCTCCACCCCGTTTGCGCACAGCGCCCCCTTAGAGATCGACGTAGATGGCCTTGGGCGTATCTGCGTGGAGCATCAAGGCCAACGCTCCCCTGTGCACCCTTTCGATCCTCCGCGCGTGACACTGGAGCCTGATGGGCTCAGGCTCAGCCATCTCTGCTGCCATCAGGCTCATCCCGAGCGGGTGCAAACGATGCTCAGCCTTGCCCTGCAAGCCCACCTCAAACGCCGCGGTCACGACGCCATCGCAGCGCGGCAGGTGGCGCAGAGCGGTTTAAACGCCCTTGGCGCAGCCAACGAGCACCTACTGAATCAACTTGTTGCGGCAGCGCAGTCGTCACCCCATCCCGGTGCTGCAACGCTTGTGGCGGCCGCGCAACGCCAGGCCTCGATCATCACCGCCGTGCTTAGCCCGTCGCGGCTGGAGGCTTAGCTGTCGAGCGCTTGCCACCAGCCGCTAAGAGCCGTCATCGCGGCCAACGCCCGGCTGGTGCCCATCACCGCCTTCATCGTGGGCTCGGAGCTGGCCAACACAGCTTCTGTTTCGCGGCATATCGTTTCCAAATCCCAATACCGCCCCAGTTCTGAATGCCAATCGCGCGTTGCCTTCAAGCTGCGCTCTAGCGCCTGATGTTGCTTGTTGATCAGCTCAGAGCGCCATTGCTCTAGGCCGCCCTCTGGCTCGCGGTCCTTTGTGGGGTTGTCGCGTAGAAACGGCGGCAGAAACGGTGCAAAGGCCCTGCGGTGCAACAGCCGCCCGCGGCCAGCCCCCTCACCAAACAGCGCCGGGTCCTGCTGCAGAAGGGCTGCAATCAAGCGTTCATCCAGCAAGGGGAATGCTTTCGCCATCCCATGGCCGGCCGCTAGCCGGGTTTCTTCCTCTGCGCGTACGGCAACCCAGTCGGCCAACACGCGCCTGCGAATCGACTGATGCTGCCGCAGATAACCATCAATTTCCCAAGGGTATTGCTCATTGAGATGCGGACCCAACCACTGGCGGCCTTCCGGGGTGAGCGTGCGGCTCAGCACGTCACTCGAACAAAAGTCGCGGGTGCGGTGCAGCACCTTGTGCACCGCCCAGGGGCGATAGCTGAGCGCCAGGGCTCGGCCTGCAGCAGTTTTTAACGCCACACGACGCCCGCCCATCCATTGCTGCAAGTCTTGCCAGCGCCCTTGTGCCACCAGATCCGTGGGCACATTGGCGGCGTTGTGGCTGATGGCCTGATCGCCGCCAAAACCGCTGAACAGCATCGTGCAGCCCTGCCGGCGCATCAGCGCTACGGCCTGGGGATTACCGCCAATTTGGGCTGGGGCTCCAAACACATTCAGCTGCTGCTGGAGTAGATCAACTCCCGGCACCCCTTCACCATCCCCTGGTTCAAAGCGATGGCACTGCTCCGGCCTCAAGCCGTGAAAGGGCCTGAACTGCTGCAGGGGGGCGCCTTCCCCGCCCCCCTCCTGGCTCCAGGTGTGCACGCGATCTGGCTCAACACCCAAGCCATGTACCAGGGCCCCAAGCACGGCATTGGAATCAAGACCGCTGCTGTGCTCACAGCCGATCGCGCCGTTGTGCCCCTCCAGGGCCTGGTGGATGTGGTCGAGTAAACCCTGTTGCAGGAACTGATGCAGCGTGTCTGGCTCCATGGCCGCTGCCCCCCCAGCCAGCGGGTCATAAGCGCTGGTACGCACGCTGCCATCGCTGCCAACCAGCACGTGGTGGGCCCGAGGCATCCGGCGAATTCGCTTGTAAGGAGCTGCCTCGGCGTTGTGGTTACCGCTGATCAGGGCTGCCACATAGGCGGGGTTCACATCGTCGATGGTGGCTGGCCCGTGAAGGGCATGGGCTTCGCCCCAGCTACGCACCACCTGGGAGCCCACCACAAACAGGGGTTGGCGATGGAAGGCATCCGTTTGGAAGAGCCCCGCGGCCAGTGGCTGGGGATCTGCGCTGGGCAGAGGCAGTGCCATGGGAGCTTGTCGTCAGATCTGGGTGAGAGGCGCACCAGCGCCAGGGCTGAGCCCAGGGGTGTAAAGCCGCCCCGTCTGTGGATCGCTCAGCCAGGCATGGGGAACCTTGCGGCCATCACTGAACTTGCTCATGCCCAGATGCAGTTCGTTAGCCACACCAATCAGATCAAGCAGTAACCGCCCACTGAGCGAGCGACTGAGGCAGGTGCTGCCCCAGCCGGCGCGCCTGCAGCGGGTGCGCAGCAGCCAGGCCATGCGGCTGCGCCAGAGCTGCTGCCGGGCTGGGGCAAGTCGCCATCGCCAGCGTTGCCAGGGTCGCTCACGGGCCAGCCCCATCAGCGTTGGGCCCGGCAGGAGCTGGATCAACAGCCACACGCCGTGATCCAGCAGGCAGAACAGGCCATAGGCAACCAACCTGCTGGGCCAGCGCAATAGTGGCGTCATGGCGTCTGGGATTCCATGAGCATGCCCCGCTTGAGCGCTTCTGCCACAAAGGCTTTTGTTTCGCTCTGACAGGTGTCTGCATCCACGGCATAGCGCGCTTGCAGGTTGCTGATCAGCTCGTCCAATTCGGAGGGTGCTTCAAGCAGATTCCAGATGCTGGATCCGGTGCTGTTGAGATTGAGATACTCGGCGTTCTCGGGATTAAACAGGCACACCTCGCCGTCCAGTACTGCGGCACAGATCTCAGGATTGCGACTGAGCGGCATCGGGGTTCTGCAGGTTGGGGGATTCTCTCAGGGGTTAAGGCCAAGCTCAAGGCATCACGGCCTTTGCTGCTTTTGATTGGTGGTAAGCAAACAGCTGTGGCACGAGCAGTCCAAACCCGCCGTTGCCCTCTAGCAGGAAGGGCTGAGGAGACGCAGGAATCCAGTCCCAGGCCACCTGGTCCATGGGCGATAGACGCTCATGCATGCGCACGGCCGCCTCCAAACAGGCCCGCACACAGGACGGGGCGTTGTTTTTCAGCAGCTGCGTCCACTGATCCAGGCCGCTCAGTTGGGCCACCGTCAAAGGCTTTCCAAGGATTGGCAGTCTCTCGCCATCTGGGCTGATGAAGGCAACCGCGCCCTCGCACAGGGGCACCTCCAGCCATGCTTGCTGCACAGCCACCGGCGCCTCAGGCCAGGGACGGCTGGTGATCACGCGCACCACAACGGAAGGGTCCGTTGCGGGCAGTTCTGAGCTGTGTTTCAGGTATGGAGCCGCCAGGGCAGGTTCCTGGCAACGGCAGTGGCGATGCCAATGGGCTAGCAACTGCTTGGGGTTGGGGACTACGGCATTGTCTGCCTGTGGTGCATCAGCTGGAAGCCGCCTGAACAGGGCCTGCTGCTCAAGGGCAGAACCCGTCCAACGGAAATGGATCACCCCACGGCCGCCGTGGCCGCGTTGGGGCTTGAGCACGATCCCGTCTCCCGATAAGGCCTGCCACCACCAGGGCGGGATCTCTGGTTCAGGATTTCCTTCAACGGTGCTGCGGGGTTCATGGACAGATTGCGGTGGTTGGAGCACCTTGAATGGGGCTCGCCAAGGCTCGGGTGTGCTGGCAAGCAGGGCCGCTTTGTCGGCTAGCAAGGCCAGAGCAGGCCGACATGCATCTGGCCAATGGCTTCGGCGTTCGGCATGCACTGCAGTGGCCAGGCTGTCTGGGCTCTGTTTTGCCAGCTGCCTCCAAGATCGAACACCGATGGCCCACCACCAAGCCACCTCCGCAGGTCGATAGCTGTTGAGCCAACAAGCTTGGAGTGTCAGCTGCCTTGGTAGTGCCTGCAATGGCTTCGACCGGCGTCTTGGCCAACGCCAGGGGCGAATGCATGACCAGTGCAGCTGTTGCAGCACTTCGATGGGCAATCGCCATGATGAATGGACTCCTCGTCGTTGCCAAAGGCGTCCATCACCAAGCCAAACCCACGGCGGAGGGCTATGCACCAAGAGCTTCAGGCGCCGCAACATCCTGGCAACAACGGAATCAGCCTCTCCAGCGCTACGCCGCGGCTGGCCTTGAGCAACAGGGTGTCTCCATCCTTGAGCCACTGGCTCAGGATGGGCGCTGCCTGCTCCGGAGTAGCCACCAACTCTAGCCGCGGCAGGCCGCGGGCCGCCTCAACCATGGCCTGGCCCTCGGCGCCGGCAGCCACGATCACCAGGCCGTCAAGGTTCAGCTCGGCGGCTCGGCAGGCCACCCGGCGGTGCAGGGCTTCGCTCTGCTCACCCAGTTCGAGCATGGTGCCCAGCACGGCAAAACGACGTCCCGCCTGGGCTGCCAGCAGATCGAGGGCGGCCAGCACCGCCTCAGGTGAAGCGTTGTAGGTCTCATCGAGCACGTTGAGCCCGCCCAGCTGCAGGCGTCGGTTGCGGCCGCCTGGAACCTCGACCCTGAGGCCTGCGAGGGCACGCATCGGCACCCCCAGCTCCTGGGCCACCGTGAGCGCCAGCAGCAGGTTGCGGGCATTGTGGCGGCCGGCCAGCGGCAGGGGTAAGACCGTGCCATCGGCTAGCTGCAATTCCCCGCCTGGGGTCTGCGGTTCGCTTACCGCCTTGTATTGGGCCATGGTGTCGGGGGCCACGGTGCCGCTGGCCAAGGGGTCATCAACAAGCGCCACCCGCCGCACCCGACCGTTCCAGGCCTGGGCCAGTGCCGCATCGAGCAGGGGATCGCCCGCCGGGATCACCACCAGCCCAGCCGGACGCAGCGCGCTCACGATCTCGCATTTAGCGGTGGCGATCGCCTCGCGGCTGCCCAGGCGGCCGATGTGGGCGGTGCCGATGTTGGTGATCACCGCGATGTCGGGGCTTGCGCAGCGGCTGAGCCGCGCGATCTCGCCGAGGCCGCGCATGCCCATCTCGACCACCACAGCCCGGTGCTGCGGGGTGGCCCCCAGCAGGGTGAGCGGCACGCCGATGTCGTTGTTGTTGTTGCCGCTGCTGGCCCAGATCGGGCCCAGGGGTGCCAGGGCGGCGCGGATCAGCTCGCGGGTGGTGGTTTTGCCGGCCGACCCGGTGATGGCGACCACCGGGGCCGTCAGCCGGCTGCGGAATCGCTGGGCCAGCTGCTGGTAGGCGTTGAGGGTGTCGTCGACGCCAAACAGGAGACATCCGCAGGCGTTGGCACGCTGCTGCAGCGTCGCTAGATCCGCTGCTTCTGCCTCCCCCAAGCGCTGTGGTGCCAGCACGATGGCGCGGGCCCCTGCCGCCATCGCAGCGGCCACAAAGTTGTGGCCGTCAAAGCTCTCCCCCACCAGCGGCACGAACAGCGCCCCAGGCTGCAGGCGACGGCTGTCGGTGCACACGGCCAGCGGCGCGCGATCGGTGCCGGCAGCCGTGACGCTGCCGCCTGGGGCGACGATCGGTGGGCCAAACAGCTCCTGCAGGTCGCTCAGCTGCAGCACGATCAGGAGGTTGCGTCGGGGTTGAGCAGGATCATGCCTGAGCCCACCCGCGCCCGATAGCCCAGCAGCTGGTCCTGGTTGTCAACCAGCTCCAGTTGCTCAAAGCCAAGCTCCTGGCTGCGCGCCAGCCAGTCTGCGGTGAGCCGCCGTTGACGGCGTGGATCCAGTTGGCCAAAGGCGGGGCTGAGCACCAGGGTCAGGCTCGCTTGTTCAGGGTTCGCTCGCGCGGCAACAGCGAGCTCAGGTTCGAGCCCCTCGCGCAGCTGCTCCAGCAGCGGATCGGGCCTGGGCAGCTCCGCTACGGCAGCGGCTAGCGGCGGCATGGTTTCTGGAGCTGGGGGTGCCGTGTTCCTGGGTTGCTCCGGGAGCTCCGGAACCGCGGTCTCCAAGGGGGGAATCTGCAGGGCCGGCTTGGGCTCGGCGCTGGCTGGCCTTTGCCCCTGCTGCGTCACCACGCTGCCCAGAACCCCCACCAGCACCAGCGCCAACACCAGCGCCAGCGGCCAGAACGCACCAGCGAGATTGCGCGGCCACCAGGCCGGTCGGGGCAGCTCGCCGCTGCGGTTGCGCCGCCAGAGGCTGCGCCCATCGAGCCCCAGGCTGGCCGCCACGCTGCGCAGGGCCTGGCCCAGCTGGCGCCACGGGCTCACGTAGGGAGCCGGCAGGTTGGAGTGTTCGGCCATGGCCCCGAAGCTGCCGATGGCCCGGTTCTAGCGGGGCCGCCTCAGCCCTGCCCGCGCAGGCGCAGCAGGCCGGCCAGGCCGCGGCGCGAGGGATCGGCGTCCTGACCCTGGGAGAACTTCTCCACGTCGGCGGCTTCGGGGGTGGGTTCTTTCACCCCGCAGACATCGCGGTACATGGCGTCGTAGTCCAGCGCTGAGCGAGCCCAGCTGAAATCGACGCCCATGGCGCGGCGTTGCAGCTCCTGCCAGCTGGCCTGGTTGCGGTAGGCCTCCCAGGAGCGCACGATCGCCGTGTAGAAGTCGATCGGTTCGTAGCGATCGAAGCCATAGCCCGTGCCGCTACCGGCCAACGGATCGTTGGGGGGCACGGTGTCGACCAGGCCGCCCACCATGCGCACCACCGGGATCGAGCCGTAGCGCATCGCCAGCATCTGGCTGATGCCGCAGGGTTCAAAGCGGCTCGGCATCAAAAAGGCGTCGCTGCCCGCATAGATCAGCCGCGAGAGGGCATCGTCGTAGGTCAGAAACACCGCAAACCGGCC
>Ga0194134_10003889_pt1 | contig 15581 bp, 9 predicted proteins | sample TA2KigOff0mmetaG_FD_148602 | JGI IMG/M metagenome (GOLD analysis project Ga0194134, IMG submission 148602) | Freshwater microbial communities from Lake Tanganyika, Tanzania - TA2015056 Kigoma Offshore 0m | ecosystem: Environmental > Aquatic > Freshwater > Lake | place: Tanzania: Lake Tanganyika... | reverse complement strand
CTTTCCTGCGCTCCGCTGGCATCGGGCCCTCCCTCCCGTTGCTCCAGGCGATGTCCCCCGTGCTCGGCTGCGCCGCGCCCGTGCCCGGCGCGCCCCGACGGATGCTCGCGATCTGCAACAACCTCGGCCTGCTCGCCGACCAGTTCTTTCCCACCCAGGCCGGCGTCGGCTACACCGCCTCGCCCTACCTCCGCCTGCTCGGCGAGCATCGCGCGGATTTCTCCGTCTTCAGCGGCGTCTCTCACCCGAACGTGGACGGCGGTCACCCGGCGGATGTCTGCTTCCTCACCGCCGCCCCCCACCCCGGCAGCAGTTCCTTCCGTAACACCATCTCGCTCGACCAGGTCATCGCGGAACAGATCGGAACCCTCACGCGATTCCCCTCGCTGACCCTCGGCGTCAACACCCGCACCCGCAGCCTCTCCTGGACCGGCAGCGGCGTCGCGATTCCCCCCGAGGACAAGGCGGCGGACGTGTTCCGGCAGCTTTTCCTCCAGGGTTCGGCCGCTGAGGTGACGACGCAACTGCGCCGGCTCGACACCGGCCGCAGCATCCTCGACGCCGTGGCCGGCCAGGCGAGCTCACTGCGCCGCGACCTGCCCGCTCCAGACCGGGAGCGGCTCGACCAGTACTTCACCAGCGTGCGTGAGCTTGAGCAGCGGCTTCAGGCCTCGCGCGGCTGGGAACAGCGCCCCAAACCGGCTGTCAGCGCGCCGGTGCCGATCGACCCGGCCAATCCCGCGGCCTACATGGAAAAGGTGCGCGTGATGTACGACCTCGCCCGCCTCGCCTTCGAGACCGACTCGACCCGCGCCATCACCCTGATGCTCGACGGCGTGAGCACCCCCGCGCTCGAGCTTGCAGAGGACACGCTGACCGACGGCTACCACAACCTCTCCCACCACGGGAAATCGGAAAAGAAGAGGGGCGAGCTCCGCCGGATCGACGAGTGGCATATGCGCCTGGTGGCCAAGCTGCTCACCGACCTGAAGGCGACGCGCGAGGACGGCGGCCCGCTGCTCGACCGGACGATGGTGCTCTACGGCTCGAACTTCGGCGACGCGAACGCCCACACCTGCTTCAACCTGCCGACTATGCTCGCCGGCGGTGGCTTCCGGCACGGCCGCCACCACGCGTTCAACACCGCCCACAACTACCCGCTGCCGAACCTCTTTGTCTCGATGCTGCAGCGGATGGGCATCCCCGCGGAGCGGTTCGCCTCCTCCACCGGCACCTGCCGGGGCCTCGAGTTCGCCGGATGAGGCGCTGGCCCCAGCGGTTCCTGTTCGCGGTCCTCCCCGTGGCCAGTGCGGGCGCGGCCCTCCCGGCCGGCGCGACCGCCTTTATCGAGCGGCACTGCGCCAGCTGCCACAACGACGTGGAGCGCAAGGGTGGTCTCGACCTCGGGGCGCTGCGCTTGGATCCGGCTAACCCGGAGGATCTCGCACGCTGGGCCCGAATCCACGACCGCGCGGCGGCCAGCGAGATGCCCCCAGAGAACAGGGCCCGGCCCGAACCGGCGGGGCTTGCGGGCTTCCTCCGGGAGCTCGGCGAATCCCTGCGGGCCGCCGAGCAGGCTCGTATCGCCGCGGCCGGCCGCAGCGGCGCGCGGCGGCTCAACGCGCTCGAATACGAGAACGCGGTCCGGGACCTCCTCGCCGCCCCGTGGCTGCAGCTCCGGGGCCAGTTCCCCGAAGACGGCGAGGCCCACCGTTTCAACAAGGCCGCTTCCGCCCTCGACGTGTCGCACGTCCATCTCGCCCGTTACCTCAGCGCCGCCGACTACGCCTTCCGCCAGGTCCTGGGCGTCCGGCACGCGCTCACGCCCCCCACGCTAATCCGCCACTACGCCCGGGACCAGCGCACTCTCACGGGCAAGTTCAGCGGCAGCATCTTCAACTCCTCGCCGGACCGGATGACCTATCCGCTCCTCGACCTCATCACGCCGCAGCCCGAGGTGCGCCGCCTGCAGGAGCCGTTGACTGCCGGCGCGGCCGATCCGGCACTCCGGGAGCGCGAGGCTGTCGGCTGGGTATCCAGCAACTTTGTCACCGGGTTCACGTACCGCTGGGACGACTTCCGCGCTCCGGTGGCCGGCCGCTACCGGATCCGCTTCAGCGGGCACACGCTTTGGGCGGCACCGGGCGGGATCGCGCGAAGGTACGCGGATGAGTCGGACCGCCGGGGTACCCCCCGCCCGCCGAACCCCAACGTGCCGAACCACGACCAACTCTCGCCGGGCCGAACCGTGGAGCCGATCACCGTCTACACCCGCAACGGCGTGCTGAACCGACGGGTCGGCGGCTTTGACCTCACCCCGGAGCCGGCCGTGCACGACCTCGGCGAAGTCTGGCTACTGGCCAATGAGACCCTCGTGCCGGACGCGTCCCGCTTCTATCGCTCCCGCCCGAACAATTTTCGCAACCCGCTGATGACCGCGGAGGGCACGCCGAGCGTCGCCTTCCGCTGGATGGAGGTCGAAGGACCGCTCCAGGACGAGGCGACCCTCGCGGGGTATCGCCTGCTTTTCGGCAACCTGCCGCTGCGCCGGGCCCGCGCTGGGGAGAGCGGGGTCGCGGTGCCGGTGGTCCGCGAGGCCGCGCGCGCTGATGGCAGCCGCAATCCCGGCCAGCGCGTCGAACCGCTCGGGGAGGAAAAGGTGGAGGTCGAGAGCGCGGAACCGGCCGCCGATGCCCGCCACCTCCTCACCAATTTTGTAGCCCGGGCCTATCGCCGTCCGGTGCGGTCCGGGGAGACGGAGGTTTTCATCCGGCTCTTCGACGAACGCCGCGCCGCGGGTCTCGGCTTCGCCGAGTCGCTGCTCGCGGCCTACACCGCCGTGCTGGCCTCCCCGGGGTTCCTATTCCTTGAGGCGGCCCCTGGACCCCTCAAAGATCACGCGCTCGCCACCCGGCTCGCCCTCTTCCTCTGGAACTCGCCGCCCGACGAGCGTTTGCGCGGCCTCGCGGACGCCGGCCGCATCGGGGAGCCGGCCATCCTCCGCGCCGAGACGGAACGCCTGCTCGCCGACCCCAGGGCGGAGCGCTTCCGGGACGCCTTCCTCGATTACTGGCTCGACCTGCGGAAGATGGAGGAATCCACCCCGTCGACCACCCTCTACAACGATTACTACCTCGACGACGCGCTGACCGAGGCGGCCGTGGCGGAGACCCGGCTTTATTTCGCCGAACTGCTCGCGCGCAACCTCCCGGCGCGGCTGATCGCGGACGCCAATTTCACCTATCTGAACGAGCGGCTCGCCCGGCATTACGGGCTGCCTGGCGTGAACGGCATCGCGATGCGCCGGGTCGAGTTGCCCGCGGACAGCCTGCGCGGCGGCTTCCTGACCCAGGCCAGCGTGCTCAAGGTGACCGCCAACGGCACGACGACTTCGCCCGTGCTCCGCGGCAAGTGGATCGTCGAGCGGATCCTCGGCATCGACATCCCGCCGCCGCCGCCCGTCGCGGCCGTCGAGCCGGACATCCGGGGCGCGGTGACCATCCGCGAGCAGCTCGCCCGCCACCGCGAGGACGCCTCCTGCGCCTCCTGCCACCGGAAGATGGATCCGCCCGGATTCGCGCTGGAAAGCTTCGACGTGCTCGGCGGCTGGCGGGAGCGCTACCGCGCGATCGACGAGGACAAGCCCGCCCTCCGCGGCCTCGGCAAGAACGGACAGCCCTTCGCCTTCCACCTCGCGCTGCCCGTGGACGCGAGCGGCGAGCTGCCGGACGGCCGGCCCTTCCGGGACATCCGCGATTTCAAGCTCCTGATCCGCCAAGACGAAGCGGCGCTCGCCCGCAACTTCGCCCGGCAGTTGTTGCTGTTCGCCACCGGGGCACCCGCCCATTTCAGTGACCGGCCGGAAGTGGAGCGCATCCTCGCGGCAACCCGCGGGGACAGCCACGGTCTGCGTTCGCTCGTCCACGCAGTTGTGCAAAGCCGCCTCTTCCGCGAGAAGTGAGCGCTGGGGCTGCGCGCCTTAACCGCGGGCCTCAGCCCGGACCGGCGTAGGCCGCGAGCAGGGCGACGATTTGATCGAGCTCCTCGCGCGGGCTGGGGGCGCCCGCCTCCGGCACGTGCCGGTTGAGCAGAAGCGCGAAAGCGAGGCGCTCGCCGCCGGCGGTGGACACGTAACCCGAGATCGCGTTCGCGTAGCGCAAGGTACCCGTCTTGGCGCTCACGTTGCCCTCGGCGGCGGTGCCGCGCAGGCGCGTGCGCAGGGTGCCGTCCCGCCCGGCAACCGGCAGGGACGCCTCAAAGTCCCGGGCCGCGGGATGGCGGGCCATCGCCGTCAGCAGGCCGACCGTGGCGCGGGCGGTGAGGAGGTTGTTCCGGGAGAGTCCCGAGCCCTCCTCAAAACGCACCTCCTCCGGATCGACGCCGGCCCGCCCCAGGAATTCCCGCAGCGCCTCGAGGGCGAGGGCTTCGCCGGTACGATGTGCGGAGGTTCCGGTCCCGCGCCGCGTTTCACCCAGATGCCCGAAGATCAGGTCCGTCTCAAGGTTCTGGGATGGCTTCATAAAATCAGCCACCAGCTCGCGCAGCGGCGGCGACGTGAGCTCCCCGAGCTTGACCGCACCCGCGGGTACCGGGCTCGGATCCGGCCAGCGCGCGGCGCGGGCCCGTCCCGCCACCGCGATCCCCTCTCGCTGCAGGGCGGACCGCAGCGCGGCCGCGTACCACTCGGCGGGGCGGGGCACGGTGACGTTCACCAGCTCGGACCGGCCCCCGGCGGGCACCGAACCCCAAAGGTGCACCCGCGACTCCCCCAGGAGCCTGCGCACCACTACCTGCGCGGGTGTGTCCGCGGCTCCCGTGCGCAGGCGGGCGATTACCTCCAGTCCCGCGTCCAGTTGGCGCCACGCGAGCGAGACCTCCCCGCCAGGAGCCGGGGCCGGCGTCAGGCTCAACTCCGCGTAGTTCTGCTCCAGGCTCACCCCGGAAAGCTCGGCGCCGTACCAGTCGTTCAGGTCATCGACCGTCCAACCCGAGCCCTGGGGTGGCTGGTGGAACCAGGTCGCGTCGGCGACGACATCCCCGGCGATGCGCCGCACGCCGGCGCGGCGCAGGACGTCCACGACCGGGGTGAAGATCGAGGCGAAGGGGCGGTTCGTTCCCCGAACGCGCCAGGTCGGATCGCCCCGGCCGGCGATGAACAGGTCGCCCGCCAGCGTCCCATCGGCCGTCGGCGCCGTGCCGCCCAGCACCGGCGTGCGGATACGGTACTCCGCACCGAGCACATCCAACGCGAGCGCACCAGCGAACAGCTTGCTGTTGGACGCTGGGCTCATCAGCCGCCGGGGCTCGTGCTCGAACCAGACGCGGCCGGAAGCGAGGGAAACGACCTGCACTCCCCACAGCCCGCCCCGAAAGCGCTCGCCGCGCAGGCGCTGGTCGAGCAGTTGCTGCAGCTCGGCGAGCGTGGCGGGGGCGGCGGCAGCTACCGCCTCCGCGGCGCGCAGCGGGCCGCCGAAACCGAGGACCAGGAGAAAGAGGACGCGGAGGAGTCGCGGGGTCACGCCCAACAGGCTGGGAGGGATCCGTGCGGGCCGCAACGTGCTTCCCGTCCGCCCCGGGAAATTCCTCGCCTGCCTGTTGTCGGCGCGGCTAGCTCCCGACACCCCATGAATTCCTATTTCAGCGTCGGCGACTGGGTGATCATCGTCGGCTACCTCGCCGCGATGGTCGCGTTGGGCGCCTGGTTCGGCAAGGACCAGCGGACGACCCGCGACTACTTCCTCGGCAGCCGCGACATCCCGTGGTGGGGCATTGGCGCCTCGATCATCGCGACCGAGACCAGCGCGCTGACCATCATCGGGGTCCCCGCGATCGCGTACGCGGGCAATCTGGGGTTCCTCCAGATGATCCTCGGGTACGTCATCGCCCGGGTAATCCTCGCCGTGGTGATGGTGCCCCACTACCTGCGCGGGGAGATTTTCTCTCCCTACCAATTGCTGGAGCAGCACCTCGGGCGCGGCCCGCGCCGGCTGGCGGGAGCCTTGTTCCTGTTCCTGGAGCCCCTTTCCGCCGGAGTCCGGGTCTATGTCGCCTGCATTCCGATCCGCCTGATGCTGGGGGATCAAATCTGCAGCCTCGGCGGGCTCACCGACCCGATCCTCGGCGCCATTCTCCTCTTCGTGGTCCTTTCAGTCGTCTACACCTACATCGGCGGAATGAAGGCGGTCGTCTGGACGGACGCGGTCCAAATGGTGCTGTTCATCGCGGGTGGTCTCTTCGCCCTCGTGCACTTGGCAGGGATGGTCGAGGGCGGGCTGGCCGGTGGCCTTGTCAAGGCTGCGGCGGCGGGCAAGACGGAGTGGCTGCGCACTGACTTCGCGCTGGGAGCGCCGTTCAACCTCTGGATGGGCCTGATCGGCGGCACCTTCCTCGTCCTTTCGTCCCACGGTGCGGACCAGCTGATCGTGCAACGAGTGCTTGCGTGCCGAAACGTGGCGGAGGGGCGGCGGGCGCTGGTCTTCAGCGCGGTCCTCATCTTCCCGCTCTTCCTTTTGTTCCTCCTCGTGGGGGTCCTGCTCTGGGTCTACTACCAGAATCACCCGTTCCAGATCCCGCTTCCGGAGAGCCGGCCGGGGATCAAGTCCAACGACTTCATCTTCCCGATCTACATCGTGACCGAGATGCCCCATCTGATGAAGGGCTTCCTGATCGTCGCCATCCTCGCCGCGGCGATGTCCTCGATCAGCTCGGCGGTCTCCGCCCTCGCCTCGGTCTCGACGATGGACTTCCTGAAGCCGGCGCTACCCGGCCGGAGCGACGATTTTTTCCTCCGCTTCAGCCGCCACTCCACGCTCGTCTGGGCGGGCGTGCTGGTCTTCGTGGCCTGGCTGACGCGCGAGGTGACGTTCGTCCTCAACGCGGCCTTTTCGCTCCGCGGCCTCACCAGCGGCGCCCTGCTCGGAGGGCTCGCGCTGGCGATGTTTGGCCGCGGCGTCGGGCCGCGGGCGGCGGTCGCGGGGATGCTGGCTTCCTTCGCCGCGATGAACCTGATCTACTGGCTCGTCACCGTCCCCGCGACGCGCGGCTGGTGGCTGCGCTCCTTCGGGGGCGAGGTCTTCTGGCCGTGGTTCACCCTGATCGGCTTCGTCATCACCGTCGGGGTCGCCGCGCTGCTACGGCCCCGCGGCTTGAGCGAAACCTAACGGCCGATCGCGGCACCGTCAGGTGGACGCCGGTCGAACCCGCCCTCGAGCAGGCCGTCCGCTACCCGGTGCAGGATCACTTCGGCGGCCCCTTGGTTGGCCGGCGCCTCAAACACCGTGTGGCCCATCCCCCGCAGCAGGGCGAGAGTGTCGGCGGAGAGGGCGTGGCGCTCGTGCACGATGCGGTCCGGCAGCCACTGGTGATGGATCCGTCCGGCGTCGACCGCCTCCTGCGCGTTCATCCCCCATTCGACGACGTTGAGGATCGTGCCCAAAACCGTGTTGATGATCGTGCGCCCTCCGGGTGAGCCGGTGACCAGGAGCAATTGCCCGTCCTTGACCACGATCGTGGGGGTCATACTCGAAAGCATCCGTTTGCCCGGTTGCGCAAGATTGGGCTGCGTCCCGACGAGACCCTTGTCGTCGGTGAGCCCGGGCGCGGCGTTGAAGTCACCCATCTCGTTGTTGAGCAGGAAACCGGCGCCGGGGACCACGATGTAGGAGCCGTAGGCGTACTCGAGCGTGTAGGTCAGCGCGACCGCGTTGCGGTCCCGGTCGACCACCGACACGTGGGTGGTCTCGGGGGACTCCTCGGGCCAGGTGAATGAGGTCGGGGAGGAGACGGAGGCGCGCCGGGAGTTGATCGTGCGCCGCAGCGCGGTGGCATACTCCTTGGAAATGAGCCGGGCCACCGGGATTTCCGAGACGAAGTCCGGGTCGCCGATGTGGCGCGCGCGGTCGGCGAAGGCGCGCCGCATCGCCTCGACCATCCGGTGCACGACGGCCGCCGAGCCGTGGCCGAGGGCCTTGAGGTCATAGCCCTCGAGGATGTTAAGCATCTGGATCACCGCGATCCCGCCGGAGCTGGGCGGGGGCATCCCGAGGATCTCGTGGCCGCGGTAAGTTCCGCGGACGACTTCCCGTTTACGGGCCTGGTAGGCGCGGAGGTCCGCCTGCGTGATCAAGCCGTCGTTGGCCCGCACCTCGCGCTCGATGAGTTCCGCGGTCTCCCCGGTGTAGAAGCCCTCCGGTCCCCGCTCGGCGATCCGCTCCAAGGTGCGCGCGAGATCCGGTTGCCGCAGGATGTCGCCCGCCTCGTAGGGCACGCCGTCCTTAGAGAACTGGGCCAGCGAGGCGGGGTACCGCTTGAACTGGGGCAACACGCCCTTGAGCGAGCGCGCGAGCCCGTGGGTGACCTCAAAGCCCTCCCGCGCGAGACGCACGGCCGGCAGCACCAGCTCCTTCCACGGCCACCGCCCGTGCTCGCGCCACGCCAGATGGAGACCGGCGACGGTGCCGGGCACGCCCACCGCGCGGTGGCTCAGGTGGTGGCGGTCGAAGTCGTACTTGCCTTCCCGCAGCCACATCTCCGGCGAGGACCCCGCCGGCGCGGTCTCCCGGAAGTCATACGCCTGGGGTGTGCCCGACGCGGGGCGGTAAACGATGAAACCGCCGCCGCCAATGTTGCCGGCCGTCGGGTGGGTCACCGCGAGGGCGAAGGCGGTGGCCACCGCCGCGTCGATCGCGTTGCCGCCGTCCAGCAGCACCTGGTGCCCAATCCGCGAAGCGAGGCCCTCCTGAGAGACCACCATCCCGTCGCGAGCCCAGACCGGCGCGGAACCAGCGCGAGCGCCCGCGGGAACCAGAAGGAGGCCGGCCAGGCCGGCCAGTAGCGAGCGACGCACAGGGGAAACCATCTGCGGAGCGTGGACCGCGCCGCGGACTAGTCAAACGCCGCGCCGCGGCTGAACTCAGCGCGGCGCCGCGGCCCGCAGGCGCTCCTTGGCCCGCAGCAGCACGCGCAAGGGATGCAGTTCCTCCTCAGAAGAAAGGGGCATCGCCGCACCCGTGACGAGCTGCGCGGCAAAGGCGTCGAAATAATCCGGGCCCGGAATGCGGTCGAGCGGCTCAATCACGCCCTCCTTCCGCACCAATCGCGTGCGGGCACCGCCGTCGACCGACTCGATGAACCCGCGCGTGCCGAAGATCCGCAGGGTCTCGTTGCCGTGCGGCAGGCCCGGGGCGCCCGGGTTCAGGTAGTTGATCACGAGCGTGACCAGGCCGCCATTCTCGAGCCAGCCCTGAGCGACCGCGGCCAGCTTGCCCTCGCCCTGCTCCGAGGCCGGTTTGCCGAAACCGGTCTCCCCCGCCGTCAACGCGGTCATCCGCACGCCGCCCGCGTGCTCGACCATCCGCGCACCGTGGATGCCCGCCTGCAGGAACAGGCCGCCGTCCAGCGCCTCGTCCTGAGGGCGCGCGGCGCCGTAGCGGTAGGACTTCTGCACGAGCACTTGAACAACCTCGCCGATGTCTCCCGCCTGCACGTGCCGCCGGATGGCGGCGTAGGGGGCCGCGAAAACGGTGCCCGCCATCTCGCGGAATTGGCGCCCAGAGCGCCGGGCGGCCGCAAGGACGGAATCCAGCTCGGCCTCGGTCAGCGCGGAGGGCTTCTCCGCGTAGACGTGGCGGCCCGCCTCGAGGCAGCGGATAGCGTCGCGTGCCTGGTCCGCGCGGCGGGGAGAGCAGAGCACAACCAGTCCCACCGCGGCATCCGCCAACAACGCGTCCAGGCCGGTGACGACCTTCACGCCCTCGGGTGGGTTGGTCTGGCGCACCCCGGCGACCGCGATCAGACGGGCGTGGGGATGGTCGCGGAACTTCTCGAAGCGGAGCTGGTGCCCGTTTCCGCCGTATAGGGCCACGCCGATCCGCTCCGCCGCCGGAAGCGCGCCGCCTAGGCCAGCCAGAAGGCCAAGGATGAGGGAGCGCGCCGTCGCGCGGATCAGGTTCACCCTTGCAGGCAAACGGTCACGGCCCCGCGGCGCAACGCGAAGTCGCGCTTGCCTCTCCGCCCGCCGACCTTCCCCCTTCGCGCGTGCCTCGTCTCCCCCGCTTCCGCCGCTACCTCGGGATTGACTATTCCGGGGCGGGCACCCCCGAGACCCGTCTCCCGGGCCTTCGGGTTTACGCTGCGGAGGACCCGACGAAACCGCCGTGCGAAATGACGGCGCCGGCCGCGGGCGTGCGCTGGAGCCGGCGCGAACTCGCCCGTTGGCTAACCGACACCCTTGCAGCGGGTCCGCCCACCCTGGTCGGGATCGACCACGGCCTCTCCTGTCCCCTGCACTACTTCGAGCGCCACGCCCTGCCAGCGGATTGGGACCAGTTCCTGGCCGACTTCACGCGCCATTGGCCCGCGGACGCTCCAAGCGTGACCGTTCGCTCGCTGCGGGCGAACAACCCGCGCGCCGGCGATCCACGGTGGCGACGCCCCTGCGAACGGCGCACCGGGGCCAAATCCGTCTTTCACTTCGATGTGCCGGGCAGCGTCGCGACCTCCACCCACGCCGGGCTCGCCTGGGTGCGACGACTGCGCGGCGCGCTCGGCCCGCGCCTGCACGTTTGGCCGTTCGATGGCTGGCAGCCTCCACCCGGCGCCCACATGCTCGCGGAGATTTATCCGTCCCGGTGGAGCGCGCGCTGGCCACGGGGGAACCGTACTGCGGACCAGCACGACGCCTTCGCTACAGCCGCCGCCCTCGCGGCCGCGGACCACTCGGGCGAGTTGGAGGATTGGCTCGAGCCCGCGCTGCCCCGGGCGGAGAAAACCGCGGCCCGCGTAGAGGGCTGGATTCTGGGCGTCAGCTGAGCCACCTCACGGTAACAGGTAAATCTCGGCCAGCGCCACTCCGGAGGCTTGCCCACTACGGCGACCTCGATTCCCAGTGACCCAGCGGCGTGGTTCCTCGCCAAAGTCTCCAGCCTGAGCCAGTCCTCGGGCAGTTACCCGGGCGTACCGCGTCCGCGTCGTAGATGTCGCGGGATCACCCGTACGCTGCAGATCCCGCGGGTGCGACGGGAGCAGGCTGAAGTTAATCGAGGGATTGCTCAGGCCAAAGTTCGTCTCGCTGATGAGCTGCTGTGGAATCCGCCGACGCCGGTTCGAATTACCCCGGGTATCAAGGGTAGCGAGCCCGAGCGAGCGACTCCTCCCCCCCGGTCTCGCCGAAGCCGGCTGTAGTGCAGCAATGCTCACCCCGAAGCGGGAAACTGCGCGCAGCGATCATCCACGATTGAAGCGCCAGTGGATGACAACACCGGAGGAGCGCCGATTGACAGAATGTCATCCCCTAGGGCTTGAGGCGGAAGTAGCGCACCAGACGCCGACCCTCGTCGCCGTAGACGGCCTCCAGGTCCCGGAGCGGCATAATCAGCCAAGGGGCGAACAGACCCTCGCCGTTCTTGGTGAACACGAATTCACCCCCGAGGACGACGCAGGAATGGAAAACGAGGCCTTCGGGAGAAATGAAGCACACGAGATCCCCGAAGGTTCCCGGCGCCGCCACTTCGCGGTAGTTCTGCGTCAGCTCGAGGTAGGCTGGCTGCGGGTCGAGGTAGTAGGTCTCTGGTCGGGCGGCGAAAAAGTTCAGCGCCGTCCAGTTGCAGTCCGGCAAACGCCCGGCGACGGCGTCGCGCAGCGAGGGGTAGGTGTAGACGCGCTCGCGCGCGAGCGGCGGCAGCAGCAGCGCCAACTCCAGCGAGTCCCCCGCGCGGCCAGCGGCCAAGGCCGTCAGCAATGGCTGTGCATCGAGATGGCGCGCGTCGGCGGTCCAGTAGCGCACGAATGCCTCCTGCTGCGCCAGCGCAGGCGGCTCCAGCCACAGCCGCCAAGCCTGTCGCCGGGTCATAAACCGGCGCGCCGCTAGGACTTCCGGCGCGGACCGCGCGGCCTGAATGAGCGCCGAGACATCACTGAATCGCCAATGCCCGCCCCGCTGCCAGCGCAGGCGCTTGACTAGGCCCTGCTGCGACGCGCTGAGGTCTGAGCCCACCAGCCAAGCATCCGGCTCCCCAAAGAGGAGGAGGGGCGCGAAGTAATCGGGATTCAGCGGCGAGCGGGCGAGCTCCGCGTAAACCGCCATCCGGACCTCCGGGCGGAACTCCAGCAGCAGGGCCACGGGAGGCAGCAGCGCCACGCCGTCCGAGCCCACCCGGCGGACCTCGGGACGCCGGAGCACGGAAAGCTGCTCCTCCTCCACCCCCGCCCGACGGAGGCGCGCCTCGACCTCGTCGGGCACCAGGCCAGGGAATCGCCAGACGGGCGCCTGGTCCGGCTTGACGGCCAGCTCGAGCAGCGCGTCCGCCGCCTCGAGGAACAGCGGCCGCGCGTTGAGGCGCCCGGCGTTCCCTGCCTCCGACGGGACCGGCGCCGCAGCGCCCGTGCCGATCAGCGCGGCGAGCGCGAGCCCCCGCAGGGCGGGCAGAACACGGGCGAACGTCAGCGCGGGATACCGGGCCATTGGCGGCGGGAAGACGGCCCGCGCCCGCGCGCGGTTTCAGCGCTTGGAAAGTTCGTTCCGCGTCGCCCGCGAGGGCCTCACGGTGCCGCCTTCGGCGCGATGGTGTAGGTGTGCGCCACCCCGCGGTTGCGCAGCGCGGCCGTCTCCTGCGTGAGCAACGCGGCGCGCATATACTCCACGTTTGTAGGTGCGCCTCCTCTGCTCCGAACCCAACTGGACAGAGCTTGAGGCCCGCCTCCCCCTGACCACCGTTTACTCTACGCCAACGGATCCCCGACCGGCAGCGGCCGCCCCTGACGGATCGACTCCTCCGCAATGAGGCAGAGGGCGGTCGACCAAAGGCCGTCCTCCCCCGTGGCCGCCGGCGCGCACTCCCCGCGGACCATCCGCACGCAGCGGGCGATCTCCTCCCGCAACTCGAAAACCTCCCCACTGTGTCGCGCGAGCGCGACATTTTCCAGCCGGTCCCCATCGAACACCTTCAGGAAAAAGCTGGGCTCGAGCGTCCGGTCCAGGGCGCCGCTCCAACCGGCCCAGATCGCGCCACGCCGGCCCGTGATCTTGACCGTCTGGTGGTGCTCGAACGCGGCGAGGGTCTGCGAGACGACCGCGTACGCTCCGTTCGCATAGCGGAAAGTCGCGCTGAAGTTGTCGTAAAGGCCGGGCCGGCAGGGATCCCGCGAGTTGCCCAACGCGTGGAGTTCCACCGGGTGACCCGCGGACTCCAGGTACCAGCGGGCGAGGTCGAAGAAGTGGATTGGCTCCTCCAGCACCCAGCTTCCGACCCGCGCGGGATCGTAGCGCCAGCCCGACGCGCCCTGCCGGTAGGGTTTCCGCGACAATTCCACCAGCACGTACTGGGGCTCGCCGATCACGCCGCGGTCGATGAGCCGCCGGATCTCGCCCCACTGCGACGAGAGCCGCAGCTCGTGCCCCACCGCGAGCTTCCGGCCCAAGGCGCGCGCCTTGACGACCAGCGCGCGGCAATCCGCCACCTTGAGCGCCATCGGCTTCTCCAGCAGGACATCACAGCCGGCGTCGAGGGCGTCCGACGCGACGTCCAGGTGCGTGTGGCTCGGCGTCACCACGTCCACGATGTCCAATCCGCCCGCCGCCAGCAGGGCCCGGTGATCCGGATACACGAGAACTCCGGGATAGGCGGCGACCGCCGCGGCCCGGGAGGCGGCGGACGGCGCGGCAATGCCGACGAGGCGAGCGTCAGGCAGGCGCGCGATGGATTGGGCGTGCAGCTGGCCCCAGGCGCCGAAGCCGACGAGACCGAAACGAACCGGGGCGGGTGGAGTCGACATTGGCGGAAGCCTCAGCGGCGCGGGGCCGTGGTGAGCGGGGTGACGGGATCGCGCACCCGCCGGCCCTGCAGCTCGTTCAGGCGGCACGTCGGGAGGCGCGGGAGCACGTGGCGCGCGAAAAGCTCGGCCTCCTCCCGGTGCGGGTAGCCGCTTAGGATGAAGGCGCGGAAGCCCATCTCCAGGTAGCGGTTGAGCTTGGCGACGATCTGGTCGGGGTCGCCGACGAGCGCGCTGCCGCAGCCGCTGCGGGCGAGGCCGATCCCTGACCAGACTTGGGGCTCAAGGAGCAGGTCGGGGCCGAGGCGCGCGCGCAGCTCATCCTGCCGCAGCACGCCGGCGCTCTTGGCATCGAGCGAGCGGGCCTTCATCGCCTGACCCTGCGCGAGGTCCAGCCGCGAGATCAGCCGGTCGGCGGCGGCGCGCGCCGCGGCTTCCGTTTCCCGCACGATCACGTGGATGCGGAGGCCGAAGTCGATCCGTCGCCCGTGGGCCCCGGCCAGCTCGCTCATCCGCCGCATCGTAGCCGCGAGCTGTTCCTCGGTCTCGGGCCACATCAGGAACACGTCGCAATGCCGCGCGCACAGCTCCTGCGCGAGCGGAGAGATCCCCCCGAAGTACAGGAGCGGGCCGCCGTTCTGTTGGTACGGCTTGGCCGCCTCGCAATCCGGCAGCTGGAACTGGTAGTACTTACCGTCCCACTCGAGGGGTCCGTCGGTTGTCCACAGCCGCTGCAGGATCCGGATGATCTCGCTGCTGCGCTCGTAGCGCACCTCGTTCGGTTCCTGCCGCCCCGGGAGGTCGGAGGAAATGATGTTGAGCACTAGCCGTCCGCGGGCGAGGTGGTCGACGGTGGCGATGGCGCGCGCGAGCATCGGCGGCCAGACCTCGCCCATCCGCAGCGCGACCAACTGGTTGATCTGCGCGGTCTGCGGCGCGAGCGCGGCGGCGAAGGTCAGCGCGTCCTGCCCCGGCACCCAGCCCGAGGGCAGCAGGATGTTCTGGTACCCGAGGCTGTCAGCGGCGCGCACCAGCCCGGCGCAATGCTCGAAGCTGCTGCGCCGCGGGCCATCGGGCAAGCCGAGGTATTCCATATCCTCGTTGCAGAGCGCGGAGAACCAGGCGAACTCCCCGCGGCGGTCCGGGGTGCGGATCGCTGGGGCGGCCGGGGGCTGGGCGGCGGGCAGGAACATCGGCGATTCAGGGCACCGAGCGGCCCTGCGCCGCGGTCCACAACTCGTACCAGTGCTGGCGCTCCAGCCGTAGCCCGGCGCTCGCCGCGGCCGCGCGAATCCGCGCCAGCTGGTTGGTGCCGATCACGACCTGCGGACCGCTCGGGAGCGCCGCCACCCACGCGAGGGCGACCTGCTCGGCACTCACCCCGTACTCCGCGCCGATGCGCGCCAGCTCCGCCCGCGTTCGCACCGCCGCAGGGTCCTCACCCGACAGCAACCGCCCGCCGGCGAGCGGGGACCACGCCATCGGCCGCGAACCGGCCGCCTGGCACTGGTCGAGGGTGCCGTCCGTGATCGCCCCCATCTGCAGGAGGCTGACCTCCACCTGGTTGGTGGCGGGGGCGCGGCCGAGGAAGCGGGCCAGCAGCGCGGACTGGTGCACGCTGTAATTGGAGACGCCGACCGCCCGGACCTTGCCCGCGGCCACCACCGCCGTGAGTCCGCGGGCCGTGTCCTCGGCGCTCGTCAGCCAGTCGGGCCGGTGGATCAGCAGCAGGTCGATCCGGTCCGTCCGCAATTCCCGCAGCGAGCGCTCGACGCAGCGCGCGATCGCCGCGGCGGAGGCGTCGTAGTGGTTCA
>Ga0194134_10003888_pt1 | contig 15584 bp, 19 predicted proteins | sample TA2KigOff0mmetaG_FD_148602 | JGI IMG/M metagenome (GOLD analysis project Ga0194134, IMG submission 148602) | Freshwater microbial communities from Lake Tanganyika, Tanzania - TA2015056 Kigoma Offshore 0m | ecosystem: Environmental > Aquatic > Freshwater > Lake | place: Tanzania: Lake Tanganyika... | reverse complement strand
AGCGGTATGACGCCAAGGCCTCCCTCGACCAGCGCCTGCAATAAGCCATGACCCAAGCACCCGCCAGCTCCACACCCCGCAACTATCCGATCTTCACGGTTCGGTGGTTGGCGGTTCACGCCCTCGGTATCCCCACGGTGTTCTTCCTGGGTGCCCTGGCCGCCATGCAGTTCATCCGCCGCTGAGCTCCGCTGCCATGCAACGCAACCCCAACCCCAACAACCTGCCGGTTGAGCTGAATCGCACCAGCCTGTATCTGGGGCTGCTGTTCGTGTTCACCTGCGGCGTGCTGTTCTCCAGCTACTTCTTCAACTGATCGGGAGGATCTCCAATGAGCGGCAAGAAATCCAACCTGCCTGACGGCCGGATCCCTGATCGCCTACCTGACGGTCGCCCCGCTGTTGCGTGGCGCTCCCGCTGGACCGAAGGTGTGCTGCCCCTCTGGCTGGTGGCCACCGCCGGCGGTATGGCAGTGATTTTTGTGGTGGGTCTCTTCTTCTATGGCTCCTACGTGGGTGTGGGTTCCGCTTGAGGTCTGCCCTCAATGACCTCGAAGCCCCGCCTACTCAGGTGGGGCTTTTTTTGAGACGATGCCAATCTATGAATAGTGAGTGGCTTCTTTAGCACAGCCTTGGCCCAGAAAGAACGTCCCACTGATCCCCGGGCTGACCGCCGGAACCGTCGGCCCCAGAGGCGGCAACTGTTTTGCCCAGCCCATCCAGAGCAACGGATCGAGGGCAATGGCAAGAAGTATTACCTCCACCTGCTCACGCCGGAGCAGTTGCGGGAACGGGGCATGGGCCACCGCAAGGCCCAGCTGGTGATTGAGGCCTACCCAGTGTTGGTGCTCAGCGATGAATGGCTAGAAGAGCTGTTCTGCCCGCAGTGCGGCACCTCCCGCTGGTGCCACATCACTAAGCACAACCGGGTGGAACACACGGTGCACTGGGCGCCTCGGGAGCAGTGGCAACAGGTGGCCCATGTGGATCCACTCAATCCCAACCCCACAGTGAGCGAGTACACGCGGCGCTCAGCACGGCGGCCCAGCCTGAAACGAGCCGATGGTCAACGGTTCTTTGATCCCAGCTGATGCTTGGGGGGTGGGCTGATCCTGATGGCGTTGGCGGGATCATGCGGATGAGGGTTGGGAAGCGCGTCAGTAGGCGTTGGGGGACCTGAAGCGGATAAGGGTTTTGCACAAGATCTTGATGTCGAGCTGGAGGCTCCAGTTGCGCTGGTCGAGGAGGTGGGCGTCAACGCAGGCGGCCATGGAGTCGAAGCTGGTGGTTTCGCCGCGCCAGCCTTCCACCTGGGCCAGGCCTGTAATGCCGGGCTTGAAGGCATGGCGCTGCATGTAGCCGGCCACGTGCTGGCGCTAGTACTCGTTGTGCTCCACGGCACCGGGCCTAGGCTGGGGAGCTTGATCGGCAAGGCGATCAGCAGAAACAAAGGGGGGTCAGCAGTAAACCGGCGCCGGAAACCAACAGATCAAAGCTCCGCTGGAGCTGGCGGTCGGACAGGAGCTTGAGGCTGCCCCAGAGGTCGATGCAGGGCTGCTGGCCCACCTGATCCACGGTGACGTGCATCGGGGCCTGAGCCCAATCGGGCGCACACATCACGGGCACGGCCGTATCGCCAAAGATGCGCAGCAGATCGGCCATCTGCAGGCCGTCGCTGGTGACGTGGCTGAACACAATCCGATCCACGGCGTGGCGATCAAGCCAGCGCTCCATCTCGAGGTGATGGCCGCCAAACGATGCAGCGGCGGAGGGCAAGCCCCAGTACACGATGGTGCGTCTGTTGCCGCCGGCTCCCGGGTCTTGCAAGCGAGACGCCTGCACGCTCACCAGCACCGCCGAGCATGGTTTTGCGCATTGAACTGGCGATCTGAACGTTTTTGCTCAGAAACACAGAGCTGGTGGATCGCGTGGCTATCGAAACCTTTGTGGAGTCAATGCGGCCCGCCCCCAGCTTGCGCGGGCATCTCACCTTCCACCTCAAGCATGAGGTGCTGCATCTTGAGCTGCTGAGCCGCCTGTGTAAGCAGCTTGATCAAGCCGAGTTGGCGGGTTGAATCCAACAGGAACCCACTGGCCTGAACGGCAAGAACGTCCGCGGAACCACACACCCACCAACGACGCGAGGCTGATCGGTTTATGACCATACAGACATAACACCAGCGCTAAAAAGTTCCTTTGGATGACCATGGAGGGCTCATCTGGCTCTCAGCGGGGGCGGGTCTCAGGCAAGTGGGCTTCGATCAGCTCCAGGTATTGGGCGCACACCACGTCAGGGGTGGCTGTGCGTTCCAACAGGGAGCGGGCTGCCTCGGCGAGGCTGCGGGCATGGGCGGGGTTGCGTTTGAGCTCGCGGATCCAGGCGGCAAGGTCTTCGGCGTTGCCATTGGCAAACCAGCGCCCGCAGGCTTCGGTTTCCACCAGCTGGCGCAGGTAGGAATTGGGTGGGGTGATCGCTGCGATGGGAGTGCCAGCAGCGAGGTGGCCGTAGAGCTTGGAAGGAGCCACTAAGCCTTCGGCTTCGATGCTGAGGGTAACCAGGGCAAGATCAGCGGCAGCCAAGGAAAAAGGCAGATCTTCAAGATCTTGATAAGGAAGGAAGCGGCAATTGCGTAGCCCCCAGTCATGAACCAAGCTGCGCATGCGCTGATGTTGAGGACCCTTGCCAATGAAGAGGAACAGCACATCGGGGTCGCGGCGCAACAGCAGGGCGGCCACCAGCACGGTGACCAGGTCGTGACAGCGGCCCTGGTTGCCGGAATAGAGCACCGTGAAGACATCTGCCAACTGGTGCTTTTGCACAAACCAGTTATCGCTCTTGGCGATGGGGCGGATGAGCTGTGGATCGGCCCAACTAGGGATCACACTGAGCTTTGAGGCAGCCGTAGGAACAGCGCTGCACACCCGCTCAGCCATGGGTTCGCTGAGCACAATCAGCTCTTGCGCTTCAGCGAACACCCAGCTGTTGAACTGACGCCAAAGGCGCACGAGAAGGTGATCCGTGCCGAGCACCCCCAGCTCCAGGAGCACATCGGGGTAGAGGTCGTAGAGGAGAACGAGATAGGGGGTGCGGGTGAGCCGGTGCAGGATCCATCCGAACAACGGGAGGTAGGGAGGTTCGGTTGTGTAGAGGATCAGATCACCGCGGCGGGAGTGGCGCACCAGGCGCAGGGCAATGCGCAGGCAGAAGAGGATCCCGTTGATGGCGCGGCCGCGGATGCGCTGGGGCCAGAAACGTGAGGCTTGCGTGCGGCGAACGCAACGGTTGGGCTGGAATTCAATCCGAGAGGCGTCGCTGTTGTTATAGGCGTAGGCCGGCATGCCGGAGAGGATCTGCACCTGCAAGCCGCGGGCCGCTAGGCGGGCGGTGAGGTCGGCGAGGAGTTGGCCGGTGGCAGCGAAATCCGGCGGAAAAAACTGACTGACAATCGTGAGCCTTGGCTGTTTGCTGCGGCTCACACGCCACTGCCAACGATTCTTGAGCTTGCGCGTGATGCGGGAGAAACGGTTCGAGATGAAAGCAGCCAATGCAAGAACGAGTGTGGCTGCGATGGCTGTGGTGGTGGTGGTAGTAGCGGTTGTCATCAGAACAAAGCCATCAACAACTCAAGGTCAGTTTTCTCATCAACCCGCCTACCAGCACCCATCCCCAAACGCCATCAAGACCATACAGATGTGCAGGCAGCAATCGAGGGCTTGGCGAGGGCCTGCAGCCAGGCCGAACCCCTCACCAAGAATAGAACGCCCGAACCAGCAGGTCGTCGAGGAATTACAGGCCGCGAAGGGAGCCGCTAACGGAGTTCGGCGCTGGACATTCTGAGCGGAGAGGCTGCATGCGTGCAGATCGAGGCGGAGCAGGTGAGAACTGACTGTGAAATAGGCGCAAGTTGGTGCGGCAACGATCACAACATCTGGATCATTCAACTAAAAAAGGGGGCAAACCAGAGCAACGCACCGTTGACAGAATCACCTGACGAAAGACTTCGGAGGCTTACGCAAGAAGACCAAACGCCTGCCAAGGCCTAGCCGCGCTGCCCGAGCACAGACAAGCACGCATTTATGCTACAAAACACATCCATATACCAAAAAAACGTTCGTTCAAAACGTGACTGAGGTGAGAAGCTTTTGAAGGACTACGGGAATTGCGAGTCCTGCGGAGACTGCCACGAAGGAGATCAGCAGGGATTTGGCGTCCAGGTTGCGGCGCTTGAGACGTCGCTTCAAGGCTTTTAGGTTGAAGCCGGACCGTGGGGACTGTGCGCTTCGCAGGGACTGTGATGAACCCGAAGTTCTCGACGACCGAGAGGAGCTCGCGCCTCGCGAAGAAGCACGATTACCGCCTCGGGAGCTCCGGCGCCGACCGGAGCGGGAGCCGTCGGAGCTGAACGTCGATGACGAGTGCCGGGGCATGGAGCGAGATTAGCCGGGGCTGATGAGGCATTTGTGTTTGGGGGATATGACTCAAGCGGGGGAGCCGCCGGCGAGCTCGGTGGCCATCAGCTGAAGGCTTGTCATCCAGAACAGCCGTCTCCTGTGGAGGGGCGAGGGGTCGAGCTGTCTGATCCGCTACTTGCGCTCGATCTCTCTGATCTCGTACTCGACGACGGGATGCCAGTTGAGTCTCGACAACCAGCGTCGCCAGAGAGGCAGCGAGAACAAACAGGTTGATTGATCACAACAGCCTTTGCTGATTGAGCTGGAGGGTTGGGCCCCAAAAGACGTGGACATGGTCGTACCCCGTGTAGACGAAGTCGGCCGGAGGCCATACAGCGTGATCAGGGCGAGCAGTAGACCAATAAGGATTGGCTTCGCTCTGAGCCGCTAGCGAACTGGGCCAGGCGGGCCGCCGGTGCCGCGCTACCTGCCGGGCTCTCCAACGCAACAGCTGGGCTCACGGCCTGCAGCCCTAACTGCGCCACACCAGCACCCTCAGATTCATGCGGGTGCGCAGGCAGCAATCGAGGGCTTGGCTGGGGGGCAAACGGCCGGTTCGTTTTCGGTGTAGGCCGGGTTGGCCGGAGGTTGTAGGAGGTGTTGAGCACCAACGGCACGCCGGTGGGTACGAGGAAGCACTGGATCAGGCTGGCGTAAAGATCGTTATCGGCATCAGACACGGTCTGGAGGCGGCCCACTACCGCTGCCCCACCACCACTGCCGGGTTGCCGCGCACGATCGCGCCGGTGGGCACGGTGCCGCTCACCACGGCGCCGAGGGCCACCACGGCGCCATCGCCAACCTGAGTGCCGGGGGCAAGCACGGCCCGGGCGGCGATCCAGGCGTTGCTGCCGATGCTGATCGGCCCGAGGCGTAACTCAAATCCAGGGGAGCGGAAATCGTGGTTTCCGGTGCAGAGGTAGGCGCCCTGGGAGAGGCACACGTGATCGCCGAGGGTGATGGGGGCGAGGTTGTCGAGCCAGGCGTCTTCCGCTAACCAGCACGCCTGGCCCACCTGCAGACGCCAGGGGAATTTCACGCGCAGGCCGGGCTTGATCCGGCAGCCGCGGCCGATGCGGGCCCCGTAGCTGCGCAGCAACAGCACACGCCATGCAGACCCTGGGAGCCAGCGGGCGCTGAGCAATGGAGCACCGGTACAGAACCAGAGGGTGCGGATCAGCAAGGATGCGCCGGGATGCCAATCGGGGGGGATGCGGTATTGATCGAGTTCCTGGATCATGCGGGGGAATCACCGGCAAGATCAGCGAGCTCCGGAGCAATCAGCTGAAGGCTTGTCGACAAGAACAGCCGTCGCAGGTAAAAGTTGGATCGCTCGAAGCAGACAAGTGCTCCTGCTCGAGGCGCTCGAGCCTGGAATTGATCTGCGCCAGCCGCACTTTCTCTTTCTTGAGGAGCTCTGTCTCCTTCTAGTCTTGCAGCATCCTCTGCTCGAGCTCGTGTCGCTGCACTTTCAGATCGACGGCTGACCTCCAATTGAGCCTCTGCAGGAACCATCGCCACAGCAGGAACTATGCCAGGAATTCCTGCTTGCTGCGGTAGATCGATGGAAGGGGCTCCAAGGAGGTCGACATGGCTATAGCTCGTTAGCAGAGTGACAAGGGCAAGGAGCAGGCCTGAGAAGACTATGATCAAGCCTTGACGATCCAGTCACTCATTTAACTTTGCCAGCCAAGTCCTCAGAATCAAACCAGTTGACTTGCACAACAAATGCATCCGTGTAATTACAGGTCGGTCCGCTATGAGGCACCAGGGAGCTGGGCCGGGCGAGCTGCACGAACCAGCCAGGCTCGACATCGCGACAGCTGGCCTTATGGCCTGAAATGAGCTCACACAAACTCCACGAACCATGGAGGCTCGCCGCCACCGAGGATCCAGCGGTAGAGCTCCAAGGTCTGCTCGGCAACGATTGGCCAGCTAAAGCACTTTTGCACTAGGGCCTGGCCGGCGACGCCCATGGCATAGCGGTCTCCGGGACTGAGCGCGAAGAGCTGGCGGAGGGAGGCGGCGAGAGCGACTGCATCAGGTTCGGTCGGCAGGGCGGCTCCGGCGGCGAAGGCTTCGGGGAGGTTGCAGGCACTGCTGAGAAGGCAGGGCAACCGGTGGGCCATGGCCTCCAGGGGGGCCATGGGCAGGCCTTCGGAATGGGAAGGCAGAACAAAGGCGGAGGCGGCGTTGAGCACAGCCTGCTTGGAGGCACCAAATACAGGACCGCGGGCTATGGCCCGGGGTACCGGACTAGCGCGGAGCTGCCGCTCGAGCTGACCGCCATCTCCGTAGCCCACAATAGCCAGCCACCAGCCGGCTCGAGCGGCGTCAGCGGCAACGGCTTGCCAGGCCTGGAGTAGGGGCTGGATCCCTTTTTTGTGGTGGAAGCGCCCCAGAAACAGCAGCACAGGATCGCCGGCGGGGATGGCGCCGGCCCAGCAGGGGGGCAGCAGGGCGCTGAACTCGAGGGCTGATGGATCCGGCAGGACGACGCCGTTTGGGATCAGTGCAATGGGAGCGGTGAGGCCAAGGGCCCTGAGGGACAAGGCTTCAGGGGGGCAGAGAGCCTGGAGAGCGGCGGCACGTTGCAGACAACGGCGCTCGTAGACCCACAAGAGCAGGGCTTTGCGGAGAGGGCGCTGGGCGATGGCCCAGGGATCGAGCATGCCGTGGGGCGCCACCACCACCGGTAGCTTGCGCTGCATGCGGGCGGCGAGGCGGTTGGGGGCGCGCCAGAGGCCATGGACGTGAAGCAGATCGGGAGCAAAGGCCAGCAGATCCGCCGCCATGGCGCCAGGGGCGCAGGGAGTGCTCCAGTGCAGGGATGATGACGGGACGAGGCCAGATTGGGCAGCCAGCAAGAGCTCGATAGCCACCGCAACACCGCCATCGGCTGAACCGCGGGACCGACTGAGGTGCAGAAGGCGCATCAGCGCTGGGTAGGATCGGTACGATACGAAGGGCTCGACAGGGCGTAGTACATGACAAATAGGGGGGCAACCCCGAACACGAATAATGTAACAACCTGGGGCAAATAACCGCGAGAAACGACTACATAAAGGAAGCCACAAGCACATACATAGCAGACCTGGGATAGAACCTCATACCGGCGAGGACTGAACCAGTTCCAGAGACAGCGAAGCAAACAACCACTCAGAATTCCAATGGCGACGAGGGATGTCCAACCAGCAATCAGATAATACTCTGCAAATCCCATAAAAGCAGCGCCAACGGCGTAGAGTTCACTACCGATCGGAAACAAGTAACGGACAGCATTAAAATAGTACTCACCTGTGTCTTTATCGGGGAGGAGGTCTTTCGGGATCGGGATCAGGATGGTAGAGATGAGAGGCTGGAAGCCAACAAAGTTGTAGGTGCGCGGAGTGTTCTCGATTACGGCGCCGCTGATCAGAAATACATGAGTTTCTTTGAAACCGGCAGTAAAGATCTCTGCAAAGCTGAGCCCTTCAACGTAAGTGAGATCAAGCCCTAAACCGTAGTCCCGGGTAAGGCCGACTATCCCGGAATATACAACAAGGACCAAGGCCACAAGACTGAGAAACGCAATCGTTGGCCGGCGACCACGAGCAAGAAACCACAGAACAGTCATCGGAACCAGCAAGGTGATAATCCTGTAACGAAAGCCCAAGGAGGTGAACAAGCCAACGGCAACCAAGGACCAGATCACCAAGCTGAAAGGATTACCGCGTTGGCGGACCCAGCATGCAAAAAGGAGCAGCACTCCAGGAATCAGCAGGTTTAAAGAGTTATTGGCGTAGTTAGTAAAGGCACCCAGATTAATGCCACCGGCCGCCTCTAGCACGGAGGTGCGCGCCAGAAGCGGATTGAGCTGGGCTATCACCCTGGGGCCATTGGCGAGAGAATATCCACCTAGTCCAATCCAACAAAGCTGATGGCCTAGACGCTTGCAGCGCTCTACACTGAGGGAAGACGTAAATCGGCGCATCGGACGCCAGGCTCGCAGCTGGTGATAGCCCAGGCTCACGGCTCCATAAAACACAGACCCACCAGCCAAGGCATAGGGCACGGCGTAACGAAAGTCGCGACCACGATTACTCCAATCACCTTGGAGCAAACGATCCACAGGGCCACCAACTAGGTAGTAGGCCATAAAGGCCATAAAAAAAAGATGAGGCTGAAACCAAGCCAGGGGGTCGCGGCTGCGGGCAATGAGCAGCAGATCAAAAGCAAACAGGCAAAGGAGCAGAAGGGCCCAGAGCGTTTCAACAAGCGTGAGCTGGTGGGGATTGGGCATCAGGCCAAGCGGGAGAGCAGATCGGCAGTGATGATGGCGCGGCGCGAAAAGCGCGGCTGGTGGCGGGCCTGATCCACAGCAGCCAGCAGACCGTGAACAAAGGCCTGGAGCGTAAAGGCCTCCAGCCGCTGCTTGGCAGCTGCCAACATGGCGGAGCGCTGACCGGGAGTCTGGCGCTCGGCGGTGTGCATCAAGGCGGTAAGGGCCTGAGTGAGTCCGGGATTAAAACACCAACCGGTTCGGTTGTGCTCGATCAAATCGACGGCACAGCCGCAGGCGGTACTTACGAGGCAGGGCAGGCCAGCGGCCATAGCTTCGTTCACAACAAGGCCCCACTGATCGATGGTGCTGGCGAGGACGAAGGCACTGGCCTGGCCGTAAAAGCGGCCGAGTTCTTCATGCTGGCAAAAGGGCAACAGCTGTACGCGCTCGGGATGGGGAAGGGCAGAAATCGTGGCGAGGAGAAGATCTTCCAGAGGGCCGCTGCCTACCAGCTGCAGACCCCAACGGCCGCCTTGCTGCTGATAGCTGGCATAGGCCTCAAGTAAGCCTTGGTGATTTTTCTTGGTAACCAGACGGCTAACGCAGAGAAAGATGGGCTGGCGAGCGCCGGCCTGGGCTACAGATTGCTGGAAAAAGGCGTTGTCCACCACATCCCAGGGTTGGTGGATCGCCTGAGCAGGAAAGCCGAGACCGGCGAGGTAGGAGCGGCTCTCCAGGCCTGCTACCAAACCAGCGGAACAGCCTCGCAGGAACTGGTGCTTGACCCATTCCTTGGCGACGCTGCGAGGTTCATCGAGCTGGCGGCTGTCGCTCACGATCACCAGTGGGATTTGCCGCTGATGCGCGAGCACAAGCAGCTGCTGATAGGCCCTGTCTGCCCAGCCCACAATTACGATCACCTGTGGATGAACTTCATTCAGCAAGGCCTGCAGCTGACGACGCAGGGAGGGAAGTGGGGGATCAGCTTCTATCTGATGTTGGCCTATAAGCCTGTGGATAGAGTAGGTCGCTTGCGGTTGAAACTGCCACGGGTATTCGGCGGAATGAGGACGGGTTTCGAGACCGTGAAGGTCGAGGTGCTTAGAAGCAGCTTCCAAGCGTGCGTGGTGATATGGCCCAATGCGATGTAGAGCCAGGAGTACTCGCACGAGCTTAATTTCCTTCATCGCACTGGAAAAATGAGCGAAGACGAAATACCAAGAACATCTAAATGCCAAAACGCTCCATCCGAACGAGCGATAGCTGGTTTTCCACAAACTGCTGAATCCATCGGCATGGGCTTAAACACAACGGATCGGAAAGATGAAGCCATTAAGACCATCTGGCACCGCCAATCCGAAATGCTTTGTGGTGATCACGAGAAAGCCGCTGGGAGCGGGTCAAGGTTCGCTAGGCAAAGAGTTTCCGGTGAAGAGACATTAAAAGCAACAAAACAAGTGCTACCAAAAGGGTCGGCGCTAATAGCATAAGAGGGCTCGACCAGAAGGCAAGCGGTAGATTTATAACATAGGAGCAAAATCAAGACTCAGAAACCATCCGATACGCATATTTATTAGACAGGTTTACCCTCAGGGTTGACTTGATCCTTGGATTGTCTGATGTATTGATTCAACCGCCCCACCACCGCATCCCAGGTGAACTCGCGCCAGCGCTTCGCAAGTTCTGCTCGCCAAGCCAGGTAGGCCTGATAAGAACCGATCCGGGAAGCAATCCAGGCGGCCACCTCAGCAGCACTAGGGTTGGGTTCAAACAGATGGCCACAGCCGCCATCGGGCAGGGTGGAAGCAATGCCCCCCACTGAGTGGCAGACCACAGGCACGCCTAGGCGCAAGCACTCGCGGTTAGAGATACCGAATGCTTCTGCTTTGGAAAACAGGGTGCCGAAATGCCAACTACGCAGCTCGGCAATAAAACGTGCCGTATCAACCTGCTTGTTCATAAAACCGAGAGGCTGCAGAGCCGAATGTACCGGGAGCTCAGAGGGATTGGGGCCAATGGCGCGAATCAGGGTTGGGATACCGTATTCACCAAGGGCTTCGACCAGCTGCAGCAGAAAGGGTCCTCCTTTACGCTCCCAGTCCTTTCCAAGAAAACCCAGCCGCAGTGGCTGCGAGGCGGAGGGAGGTGGTGGTGGTGTAGGTGCTGGTAGCTGGGCCAGCAGGGCCTCATCGAGGTTGGCACCACCAGGAACCACGTGCACCTTAGCGGGGTTGATGCCGTAATCATTAATAACCGAATCAGCGGCCCACTGGCCCATGCAGAACACGGCACCAGCTTGCCGGTATGCCTGACATTCTCGCTTCAGAACCTGGAGGCGATAGCTAGCAGCTAAACGATCACCAACGCCATAGGCGTTGAAAACCTGCCTGGTAGTAGCGTCGATATAAAAGTCAACCCGCCAATTTTGCGCCCAGGGATAGAGGGGGAGCAGGGGAAAATGGCTTAATAGGTCCAGTGGCTGATCCGGTTTGAGCCGGGCTTGAGCAAGTAGAATTCGGGCGAAGGTGCTGCTGTACTGGAAGCCGCCAGGCTTGCCGGAAGTAAGCAGTTGCCTGAGATTCCAGAGATAGCGCTGCAGACGCAAATGTTGAGACTTTAAGGCCAAACCATCCTCAAAGAAACTCTGATTCAAACCTGCCTGCAGGAGGAAGTAAGGAATGCTGCTCCAGGCGCCTATGTCGGTGGAGTCGCCTGCACAGAGAAGGAATCTCTTCATCACATTAAGAGCTTATACCACTTACTGGCAATGTAGCGAGACTCGTACATAGCTGAGTAAGTTTGAGCTCTGCAAGACAGGGCCTGCCGGAATAGTGCATTGGTCATAAGTTGCCGCAGTCGGTCACTCCAAGCGATCTGCATTCCGGGAGCCACCAGCTCACCAGCCGCCCCATCCTTGAGAACCTCGCGGCAGGCCGGCACATCGCTTGCGAGGATGGGCAGACTGGCCGACATTGCTTCAATTAAGGCGATCCCAAAGCCTTCAGCGGCTGTGGTGGAAAATGCAAACAAATCGGCCTGCCCAAGCAGCTCGGGTATATCGGACCGACGGCCAAGCAATACAGCAGCAGGATCCAGGCCAAGCTCACGACAAAGTGACACCAATTTCGGCCGTTCTGCCCCTTCCCCCACAAGCTGTAACTCCCATCCCGGCTGCCGAGCAGCCGCAAATGCACGCAAAAGTGTGGATTGGTCCTTGATGGCGTCGAGGCGCCCAACCATCAACACCCGCTGTGCATCATCAGGGGGGCGAGAGATGCGGACGGCAACGGCACGCTCGGCGATGTCACGCACATCACAGCAGTTAGCGATAACCGGGCCGAGGCGCAGCATGGGCGGGAGGGGCTGAAGCGAATCCACAATGGCTTGACTGCAGGGCACAGAAGCCACGCCTAACCGCTGAAACCAGAGAAGTAACTGATGCCAAGTTCGCAACCCACGAGGATCGACTTGGGCGGTGTTGCCGAGATGTACTGCCAGACGCCGCACCCCAGCCAGCCTTGCTCCCAGCGCCAGCCATAACATAGGCCGGTTGCATGGATAGATCAGCAGGGCGGCGGGGCGCCTCTGGCGGGAGAGCAGGAAAGTGCGCCAGGCCAATACTGGGCCATCACACCGGGGCCATTGGTGGATAGCAACCAGCCTGCCGTTGCGTTGCAGTTCAGCGAAGGCAGGAGCCTGATCCTGCACGCGAATGTCTAAATTGAGCAGTTCCGACTGTACATCCGAAGGGGTGTAGGCGATCAGCTGCAAAGACAGTGATTCGATTCCAGCGGCATAGAGGCCGTTGAGCACATGGAGGATGATCATAAATGAACTTAGCGATGAGGCCGAAGTCCGTAAATTATTGCGGAGAAGAAATCTGCTGTCTTTGGCTCATGATGGGCTGATAGTAACGATAATACAGAGAAAAAGGGCGGAAACCCCAAGTTTAAGGAAGTTTGTCACCCCTTTGATCAGTACACCCGGGGGCTTGAGGACATAACCAATGCGTCGTAACAGCGAGGCCGTTAAAGCTGATGTGAGGAGGCGAATGAGTCAGTCCATGCGGCAGTCCATGGCCAGGATTTCGGAGGAGCTGGGCATTCACACCGTCACCCTCTGCAACTGGAGGAAGGCCTGGCGGGGGCAGTAATCTAGCAGTGCAATTTGTGCTAAATTGCAAGGCCAAGATCGTGCGCATAGGAATGCGCCATCGCAGCCACGCTGAAATCGGCCAGGGCCCGATCCTTGGCAACAGCAGCACGTTTCAGTGCCCCAGCCGAATCGGCCAGCACCTGGGAGATCCCGAGAGCCAGGCATTCGGGGCTGCCAGGTGGCACCAGTAAGCCGCAACGTCCGTCGCGGAGCACCTCGCGGCAAGCGCCTACGTCCGTGGCCACGATCGGGACACCTGCAGCCATGGCTTCTGCCAGTGCGATACCAAATCCCTCATCAGGTCGGGCAGAGAAAACAAACAAATCCAACTTGGCCAGTATGTCGGTGATGTCACGCCTGGTGCCTAGCAGCTGTACGCGATCTGCCAGCTGCAGTTCAGAGATCAAAGCTTCCAGCTGGAGACGGCGGCTGCCTTCGCCAATTAACCAGAGTTCGGCAGCCAGCCCCTGATCGCGTAAAAGGGACATGGCCCTGATCAAGGTGGGCTGATCTTTGTGCAGCTCAAGCCGCGCCACCATCGCAAGGCGAGGGGGGTTGCGCTGCGGCCAGTGAGCTGGAAGGGCCACTCCAGCAAAGCGCTCAAGGTCGCAAGCGTTATAGACAGTCAGGGCCTCTCGGGGTAGCAGGCTGAAGTCTTGGAGCGTTGCAGCGCGAATGTAGTGGGAGCAGCAGAGCAGCCGATGGGTAAAGGGCCGACCAAGCTGGACCAGCAGCTTGAATTTGCTGAAGGCTGGTCCCGCCGAGATCGGTGGAAGGTTGCCTACATGAGCACATAAGCGCTGAACTCCTGCGGCCTTTGCCCCAATAGCGATGAAGGTATGCCAGCCAAGTGGAAAGCTGAGCACTGCCTGCGGCCTCAACCTGAGGCAGAGCAAAAAGCTATGCCAAGTCAAGCGTCGATAGCGAGCAAGTCCGCTGCCAAGTCTGAAAGTATGAATGGGAACACCTAAAGATTGAAATTCAGGCCTCAGATCATCGGGTTGCGCCTGTAAGCAGAGGAGCTCTATGTCGAGTCCTTGCCGCTGCCAATGGCGGGAGAGTTGCAGTGCTAGTTGAGGGCAGCCCTCAGCGGCGAGGGAAGTGAGAACGATGAGCACAGGCCGCGTGGACGACATTTTGTTGTCCCTAGTTCAATTCGTTGCATGCAAGATGCGCGCGCGCAGGCTTAGCGTCTGCTATGCATAGTAATTCAGGCCCAAGGCCAGCCCAGGCCAACAAGGGCATAAGAGGAATCATCAGAGCTCTAAGTGCAAATCGAAGGGGACCTGGATTGATACCTATCTGGCTCAGCGCTGTTGAAAGAGGGTCGTTGCGGCGGAGAGAACGCACCTTTACGACTGAAAAGCCAGCAGTTTCCAACATTTGTTTAAGAGCACGCTCTGAATAGTGATGGACATGAACTGGTGGGTCCCAGCCATACCAGTGGCGGCCAAAGATAAAGCGCCAGATCAAGTTTGGATTTGGAATCAGAAGAATGAGCCGTGATCCTGGCACCATTGCCAACCTAAGCATGCTTAAAAAGCCGATCGAATCTAATAGATGTTCAAATACATGGTTCATAACCACGTTGGTAGCCGACCCGATCAGCTGGATTGCCTCGGGGGAAGCAAGGTCTGTATGAACTAGCTCAATGCCCATATGGCGAGCCTGCTGAACAAACAACTTCGACTGCTCAATCCCGATGACGCTCCATCCCCGCTGCCTAGCCTCGAAGCAGAACCCCCCCGACCCGGACCCAAGATCGAGAATCGAGCCGAGCTTTAATTGATGCCAATATGGATAGAGCTGCTCCCCAGCCGTTGCGATCAATCGAAGCAGCATCATCAGCGATGAACCCATTTCCCGCCGCCTTTCCTTAGCTTTTGAAGGGTCTAATTGGGCAAACCTACGGTGCGCAAGTCACGACAACTTTGGTCGATTAGGTTGTAGTAGTTAGCAAGAAGGTCGAGGCTGGGCAGGGGCTGCTGGCTTATGACTTTACAGGATTGGCAGCGACAATAGGAATACCTACCGCCGATGAGCCGTAGATTTTCTCGTACATTAGATACAATTACCTTGCTTTGCGAATTGCCGCAGACAGGGCACCGCCAAATTGATTTACCTCTTTTGGGCTGATTTGATTGCATTAGTAAACACAAGAAAGTTCGTGTGCAACGGCCGAAAAATCACGAAATGCGGGAGGATTAAATGGTGAGAGGAGCTGCCGGTTCTTGACTAATCGAAAAAGAAACTGGCCCCAAGCCTCAACTGACGGCGGCAGGAGAAAACACCCCTCCACCCCGTCAAGCAACTCCTTAATACCTCCCAAATTACTGCCAGCCACCGGCAAACCAACAGCAAAGGACTCGAGCACAGAGAGAGGTCCGGTTTCAAGACAAATGGAGGGCACCACAGCGAGGTCATAGGCCTGCAGCATATGCAGGAGTTGATCCCTAGGATGGGCGCCTATGACTCGGAATCGTGGGTCGCTATTAATGCGCCGCAACAGCTGCTGGCCGTAGCCGCCATTCCAATAGGACCCATAACAATCAAGCTGCACAGGTGAATCACGGGGTAGCCTAAGGATCGCCTCAATAACGAGGTGGAGACCCTTCAACGGTTGACACCGACCCCAATAAACCAGACGCAACTTATTGTCTTGACGAGGCATGAGCTGGCGAGATAGCAGGGGGGGGGGGCCGGCCGGGGGGAGG
>Ga0194134_10003874_pt1 | contig 15640 bp, 15 predicted proteins | sample TA2KigOff0mmetaG_FD_148602 | JGI IMG/M metagenome (GOLD analysis project Ga0194134, IMG submission 148602) | Freshwater microbial communities from Lake Tanganyika, Tanzania - TA2015056 Kigoma Offshore 0m | ecosystem: Environmental > Aquatic > Freshwater > Lake | place: Tanzania: Lake Tanganyika... | reverse complement strand
TATATTTACAGTCGTTCTAAGATACTCTTGATAAGCGTCTGTTGTTCTTGTAATTCCTGCTTCAAATATACAATTTCGGTTTCAAGTTCGGCGATGCGCGCCTTGTCGGATTGCTGCTGGCGGTCAATTTCTTTAACGGATGCGGCGAATACGGTCCATACAAAATCATATGTTAAAATATGAAAGTCATCCACTTCTTGACCGTATAAAAAATATTCCTTTTCTTCAAACTTATATTTCTTTATAGTTTCAGAATTGTATTCATTATTAATACTTTCAGCATTTATTAAAAATTCAGTGTCATTTATTATTTTTTCAGTATAACAAATAATTTCATTTTCAGTATTTGAATTATAACCAATCATTTTAATTTTGAAGCGTTGGTTTCCTTCTTTATCAGATAATGGATATCCGTCTGAACCAATGTATTCATTTCCTGAAATATCTTTATTTGCGTAAAATGTAAAAACGCCAGTTTCAGTATATGATTTATTCAAAGTAACTTTCCATAAAGATTTGTTTGTATTATCATCATATTTACTCAGTTTAACGTGTGAATATAAATTAGGAACATAACCACTTTTATATGATATCGCAGGAGAAACATGATTTATAACTTCTTGGGCAATAAATCCATACATTTCACTAGTTGTCTTTGAAACAAAATCAATATATTTATACCTAACTGGATTTAATTCACGAATCATGTTAATACATTTATCTGTTTGGAGCGATTGTATATTTTTTTTTATTCTTTTATCTGAATATGCCGCATAATTTACGGCTGCTACCCATTCATCGGCACGTATTGAAATGTTTTTTTTTCCTGCTCCTGATGTTAAATTACTGTAATTTACATTCATCCATGTCGGAGAATTAGGATTGAATTCACCATTAACATAACCTACAACGTCTAATGGAAAACGAGGACTTACTATCCCAATACCTACACGACCCGTGTCTGTTATACACATGCGTTCAACGAAGCCGCTACTGTTAGATGTTATAAATCTATGCTTACCAGTAGATGTAGATATATACTCAATATTACCAGGATTACCATCACGTTGAAATCCGCTCATCACAATTCTAGTGTTACTTGTGTCATCCGTTTCTTTTGTTCCAATCAACGTGTAATCAGTTATACCGTTGGAAATCCGTAGGCGTCCGGCATCCCCTACTTGTAATATTTGGGAAGGTGTCGTGGTCCCAATCCCCACATTCCCCGTCGTAGGCTGCAGCACCAAATTCGTGGTTGCCGATATTTGGTTGGCATTGGTTATATTATTGGTAGACAGGTCCAATGTGCCCCGAATCTTAGCGGCGCCATTCACATCCAGCACTGCCGCAGGCGTACTCGTCCCAATCCCCACATTGCCTCTAAGAATGGTAGTGGCGATGTTGGAATTGCCGAGAACAGCGGAATTATTGCCCAACCCCGTGGCATTATACCCGATGGCGATTTCATTTGTCGCGCCGCTTGCGCTGGCGTTTGCCCCCGCACCAATATATATGTTTTGGCCGCCGCTGGTCAGCGTGGTTCCGGCACTTGCGCCAATTGCGAGATTGTTGCTGCCTGTATCCACGCCATTCAGGGCTTGGTATCCGATTGCCGTGTTCGGCGTCCCGGTGGTATTGGAACTCAGCGCCGACGACCCCACCGCGGTGTTGTTGTTCGCCGTGTTCAATCGCAGCGCATTAAACCCGACCCCCGTGTTTTCATTTGCGCCGGATACGGTAGTCAACGCATTCACCCCGATGGCCGTATTCCGAATGCCGGTGGTATTTGCGACCAGTGCCTGCCACCCGATGGCCGTGTTATTTACGCCGGTGTTATTGGCAGTAAGGGCGTTGTATCCAAACGCGGAATTCCCGGTTCCGGAGGTGTTGGCTTTTAATGAGCCCGACCCCACCGCCGTGATTTGCGACGCCGTGTTGGCCGCCAACGACAAGTAACCCACGCCCACGCTGTCGGACCCGGGAGTGGCAGACGGTAGCACGCCATTGCCGACCGCCACATTGTTTGCGCCGTTTGTGGGGTTCAGCGCGGCCGACCCGATGCTGATGCTGTTGGTGGAATTTTTATAAATAATGGCCGACGACCCCAAATAAATGGTGCCGTCGGCAAACCCGTTGTTGCTGATGCGGGTGGTGCCGATTACATCCAGCGGGTAGGCGGGTGTCGTGGTCGCAACCCCGACATTCCCGGTTGCGTCTATTCGCACTCGTTCTTGTCCGGCCGTTCCAAACCGCATGGGGCGGGAAGTTGCGTCCCACAAATACGACGACGCGCTGCCGCCCGACTTTACCAATCCCACGCTGAAATAATTGGCGTTGGTTCCGTCATTAAACGCGATGGCGGTGTCGGATACGGCGCCGGCAGATGAAAACCGGGCGGCGGGGATACTGCTCCCCGTCACATCCAACGAAAAGGAGGCAACGCTGCGCCCAACCCCCACGTTTCCGCTGCTGTAATATATGTCCGTGGCGCCGGATGAAAGCCACATGGTGGGGCCGGTGGGGCCCGTGGGTCCGGTGGGTCCGGTGGGGCCAGTGGGACCGGTGGGGCCCGTGGGGCCGGTTGGGCCTGACCCCAGCATATACACATCCAAGCGGGATTCGCCAAAACAGTTGGCAACATCCCCCACGATGCTGATGCCGGTGATTGTGCCGGCGCTAGCCGCATTGTGGGTGATGTAGCCCTTCCAGCGCTGCACATTGGGGGGCGTCATATTGGCGGTGCTGTTCACGTAGCCGCCGTCGCTTTCAATGACGTGCATGTTTTGTTCGGGGGCGTTGTATATGCGGAATGTCATTGTGATTTCATTGTTGGTGGACCCGGCGGGGAGGGTTAAAAACACGGACCCAGAACCGTCCCGCAACGCCAACGAATTATTGCTCGCATTTTCTAGCATGTAGTAATAATTGCCGGCAGTTGCGTCGCCGTTGATGCGGATGGAGCAATTCACGGCCCCGCTCACGGCGGGGTTTTTCTTCGCACGAAGCGTTGCGTAGTAATAATTATTTTGCACGCTGGCATTCAATCCGGCGCTGATGTCAATGATGTTGCTGGTGTTTCCCACGGAAATGAAGCCGTACGCCAGCAAGCCGCCCGTAATCCCCATTTGCCCCGTGCATCCGGTGGGGCCGGTAGAACCGGTGGGACCCGCACCCAGCGCATACACTTCCAGCGCCGATATACCGAGGCAATTGGCGACGTCCCCCACCACGGTTAATGACGTTATATTGCCATTTCCGCCGGCGTTGTGGCCGATGTACGCCTTCCAGCGTTTAAATGCCCCGCCACTGAGGTTGGTTGCGTTGCTGACATAGCCGCCGTCGCTTTCAATGACGTGCATGTTTTGTTCGGGGACATTGAAAATGCGGAAGGTGACCGTGATTTCGTTGTCGCCTGTCCCGGTTGGCAGTTCTAAAAACACCGACCCCGCCCCTTCGTTTTGTTGGGTTAAAATGCCGTCTTTGCTGTCATTGGTGTAAAAATAATTGGAAGAAGTGGCGTCGCCGTTTACGAGGAGGGAGAGTTTCACGGCACTCGTTACGCCGGTGTTGCGTTTGCATTTAAGCACGGCGAAATACGTGTTGTTGGCTTGTATGATATTTAATGCCGGCGCGGTGACGGATGTTGCGAAATTCCCGGTGGTGATATATCCGGCGCCGGCCATGCCGGCAACGGGGCCTTGGGGGCCGGTGGGTCCCGTGGGACCGGTGGGACCGACTGCGCCCGTGGGACCAGTTTCACCGGTGGAGCCCAGAATACCGTCAATCCCGCGTGCGCCGGTGGAGCCGGTGGGGCCGCCCTGCCCCGTCACACCCGTAGGACCGGTTGGCCCCGTGGGTCCAACTTGGCCATCTTGACCGGTGGGCCCCGTGGGTCCGACTTCTCCCGTTGGACCCGTATATCCGGTGGGACCAGTGCAACCCGTGGGACCAGTGGGGCCGGTTTGTCCGGTGGGCCCGGTATAACCCGTTGAACCCGTGCACCCGGTAGGCCCGGTAGGCCCGGTGTTCCCTTTATCACCGGTGGGGCCGGTTTCACCAATTGGACCGGTGCACCCGGTTGGTCCGGTCCCGCCAGTAACGCCGGTCACACCCGTAGGACCGGTTCCACCGGTCACACCCGTAGGCCCCGTTCCACCGGTCACACCCGTAGGACCCGTGCACCCGGTAGGCCCGGTAGGACCGGTTGGCCCGGTGTCACCCTTTCCCGCAAATGCGCCGTCTTGTCCCGTGCACCCGGTAGGCCCAGTGGGCCCTGTATCACCAATTTTCCCCATTTCTATTGTATATCCATACCTACCAGTAGGACCAGTAGGACCCGTGCTTCCTTGACTCATTTAATTTTGTTTTGATTATTATTATATATTATTATCTATTATTTCTAATACTTTTCTCTTCACAAAACCCAAAACCAAAACCCAAAAACCAAAAACCGTATAATGTGTAAAGAGAGAGAAAATATAGTATGTATATATATATTAGAATATAAGACATATAATAATTTTACACCAACAACATGTCAGGAAGCGGATTTCACATATTTGTAGAGTCAAAGCCTAAATCAAGTGCGTCGGACCACACCCAGTTATTAAGAAGCGGCGTCATCAGTCAAACAAATTACAATATTTTACACGGACAAACCTACAAAAAATATTACAGCAATTACCAACTTAAAAATGACCATTTGAACCGTAAATGTAATTTAAATCAATAACAACCCAATAACCCAACAACCCATCAACCCATCAAATCATCAACACCATCAACCCATCCATTTCAGTGATTCTAAAAAAAAATTGATTTGCTTTTCTTTTGTCTAGTAGATAAGCAAATCAAAACAAGAGAATTCAAGTCAACGTCCAATGCTTCCATTTATGATTTATCCCACCGAACAGTTCTACAACACACACAACGGCAACATCCGTTACGACAATGTGTATTGTGGCTTTTCCCATGTTTCCCGCCGCGAATTGTATACGGACGATATTGAAGACGGTAATGATATGGTATTGAGTTTCACCCTTTCCGCAGGTATTCCCACCTTTAATGACGCCATTGCCATTTTCAAGTATTTATACGATAACAACATATGTATTTGTAAACACGCCATTATTGACATGGAAAAATACCCCACATCGGTGTTAATCTTTGTGGATAAATTCACCAATTCGGATGAATGTGGTTTGTGGCTTACGGAGTTGTTTACAAATGGAACAACCACCACCGATACCATGCTTCTTCCGTCGCCGTGTACTGTAAGTGTCGTGTATCAAGAATATGTATATTACCCACAGGAGGATTACCCAAACAACGAGGATTACCCAAACAACGAAGACCCCGAATACCCCGAAGACCTCAAAGACCAATACCAAGACCCAGACCGATACAACAACGTTACATTTCTGAATGCGGAATATCAACAAGAACAACCCAGCCAAGAACAACCCAGCCAAGAACAACAAAATCAAAAACAAGACACCATACAACCCACAAAAACAACAACCGCAACCGCAACAACAACCGCAACCGCAACCGCAACAACCGAAACTAAAAAAATAATAAAAAAGTTGAAGAAAATGATACAAAAACTTCAACACGGCGACATTAAAACACTCCAAAAGAACATTGCTGAAATTCAGGAAAACATCACAACAATCAGCAAGAAATTGGAAACTCAGGAAACTCGTATTGAAAAAACAAACGAATTTATTACACTTTCAATGGAAAAACTCGCAAAACAAACCCGCAAAATTCAAAAAATAAAGAAATCGGATGATATAGAAACCAGATTGACGAAAATGGAAGAATGGGGATTTAGAATCAACCGCAGAATGAATCAACACGACTATGAAATACGGAAAATGGGACGCCAATTTTATGACGAATGGGAACGGGATTTGATTTGGACGGACATTAACAAAGAAAGCGACGAAGATTATGGTGAGACGGAATATAATGAATACACTTCAACCTATGGAAAAAACACACGGGAAATACTGGTAAAATCCGCACTGGACTTGATAGATGAATATGATTCGGAATAATCCTTCATCCTTCATCCTACCTGTATCCTTCATCCTTCATCCTTCATCCTACCTGTATCCATCATCCTACCTGTATCCTTCATCCTACCTGTATCCTTCATCCTACAAGTATCCTACAAGTATCCTACCAGTATCCTACAAGTATCCTACAAGTATCCTACAAGTATCCTACAAGTATCCTACCACCACCCTCAACCACCACCACCCCCAAATCATCGCGGAGCGGAGGGGGCATGGGGGACCCTTCCCCCAAAACAATTAAATATGGATGTCACGCCTTCTGAAACGGAGGCAATCACCGAGGTTGGCGTCGGGATGGCATCCATAAACTTTTTTTTCGCACTATCAAAAATATCGGCATCAAGAAACCCCGTCCGGGCTTGTTCCCACGTTTGGCGTGGTTCTATTTCTACGGGGTTTCCCTCTTCGGCACGCAACACACTTTCAAGGCGCGCAGTTATTTCACACAGGGTTCGTGCCGCCGCCATGTCCAACTTTTGCTGTATTTCAATCTCTCTACCGCTCATTCCCGCGGGTGTCAAAATGGAAAACACGCCTTGTTTGGGTTCATTCTTTACATACATTGCGTGAATGTCCATATACGGCGACGGCGGGCGGGCGGTGCTTGGTTGCATAGGCATAACCTGCGGCATAAGCTTAGAACAATAATTCACAATAAACACCCCTTTTTGCGTTGCGTGTTTCCTAACAATGAAGGGGTTGTCATACAAATACGACTTCACCAAATTTTTATTCAGTTCGGGGTGATACCACGACACCACGTCATACGTGCCGGGGTCTAACAAACTCTCAATGGTGCGTTTCATCACCACGTCAAACCCGCCAAAAAAATCAATCCATTCCTGGAATTCAAAAGCGCTAATGAATTTGTCTCGGTCGTCATTGACCACCTTTTTCAAAAAGTCAATTTCGGTCGCCAGCAAGTTTGTGTGCAGCCGCAACGCCCCGAAAAACATGTTTTGCTGGACAAACAAATTGTCGCTGCCAAACGTCTTTTCCCAAAAAGCGCACCCCGATGTATCAGAAATGATGTTTGCCACATCCAGCCGGCTGGATTGCGTCATTTCTCTCTTCAATTCAAGCAGCACCTTTAATTTCTTCACCATTTGCGCGACTTGCCCGCTTATTTTTTTGATTTTCTTGGTGTAAATGATTTTCTTCAACATGTTTGCGTCGCCAACATCGGACACCAGTCGCCGGATTTTTGTCAATTTGCGAGAAATGTCGGTCAAATAATTGTCCACAACGGGGTTATTTTTCATACGCTGACTGCCGACGATTTGGTCTTGGAGAGAAACCAGCAACGCAATTTCATTCAAAATTTCGCCGTTTATTGTTTCTAAACGGCGATACAGTTCCACTGTTTCATACAATTCCCGGATGATTTCTAAACTGGCGACAAGTGCTTTTCCGGGGTCCATTCATTATCTGTCTGTGTGTGTGTGTATTGGTATATTGGTATATTGGTATATTGGTATATTGGTATATTGGTATATTGGTATATTGGTATATTGTAGAGAGAAGAGAATGTAAAAAATCAACATAAAAAAATTGAATAAAAACAACAAATCAATACAAATACACACAAAACACCAAGTAAATTTAAATAATGGTTAGCATTGCCTGCACACGATACAATAATTCAACGTGGAGCGAAAATGTGGAATGGCGGCGCCAAAACAATATGTTGCACGGGTGTATATATGGGTCGCCACAACAAATGGCGCCGTGCGTGCAATTCAATTCGTGGGTCTTTATAATTGAAATGAATAACGAAACAAATAAAATAATGGGGGTGGGGATGGTGCGAAATAATACATTGCCTACTTGTAGGCGGTTTCAAGTGTATAACGATGGGAATTACAATCGGTATACCTATATGGGAAAACGGCGTATTGACCGCACTGAACTTGACGAAAATCGGCACACCCGGATTATATTTGAGATATTGGACACGTTATTATTTAAAGGGGCGTGGCATTCTAAACGAGGCGGCGGCATAACCATTTTTCCAAAATGGATATTAGATATTATGCGGCGGCAACAAAAAAACAACGAATTTGTATTGGTTCGGTGTTTTATGGCGTTGTTTGGACTTAAAACAGCGAAAACAGCGAAAACAACAAAAACAACGAAAACAACAAAAACAACGAAAACAACAAAAACAACAAAAATACTAAACATAAAAAAATTGATTTCGTTAACACACAACAATATCCTAAACAACTTAAACAACTAAACCCAGAAAACACGAATGACGACGTCCTTACAACTGTCTCTTGCCAACGAATTCATTTCAAGCGACAAATACAAAAGACTCAACACGAATTCTATTGAAGTCCACAGTAATTTATGGAACATTTTGTTCAGTCCTCTACTTCAAATGACGCCCCATGAACGGGAATGCGTCTTAACTGAATGGGATAATGCGTATGCCAGAGCATTTACATATGCCATAACGTGCGATGATACAAAATATTACGCTGCAATTTATTATAAAAATACCACAACAAGCCTGGATATTGAATATAGAATTTGCTTCAACTTTATAATGTTTTTGTATCATTGAACTTTGGAAACATGGAAACATGGAAACATAAAACACACACAAACACACACAAAACACAAACGCACGCACAAAACACACACAAAACACACATTTTTATTCCCAATTACACCTTTTTTTTCATTTCAAACGCCGAGTGTAAAATATAATAAATAAATATATTATATATTTTGTGTTTTTCTAAAAATATTTCATTAGCCATTGGCATTGCTGGAATTTTATCAAGTTTGTATTTCTATAATAAAAATATATATGCTTCTATTGGTATAGGGTATTTTGCTCTTATGGAAATACTACAATATTTTCAATATAAAGTAATCAACCAGTGTAATAACGATTATAATAAATTTTTGACAAACCTGGGATATATTCATATATGTTTTCAACCACTATTTTTCAATATATGGTTATTCGCATTTACTACTATACCAAATTTTATATTTTTGTATATGTCATTTTTTGCTGGGTTATTGATGGTAAGTCGGTTATTTTTTGTTAAAGATAAAGAACTATGTGACAATAAAAACGAACCTTTATGTGGTAAAAATACATGTTCATTTTCAGGAAGTAAACACATTGCTTGGAATGTAAGGTTGCGCGCTCCTGGAAAATATTGGTTCACTCCAAGCATAGGATTGCACTTTTTTATGTGGGTTATACCAGTATTGACTATTTTCCAACTAAAACCTTTTTTGGCAATGTTATTGACAGGACCATATTTAGGTTTTTTACTAACAAACAATATACATGAACAACCTGCTATATGGTGTTATACAGAAATCGGACAAATGTTATTAACATATTTTTTGATAAAATAATCAGGCGTTAAAACAACCACAATAACTAATATTCATACAATTCTTGCGTCACCAATGTAAAAGACCAGTCGTTTCCGTGTAAATTCACAACATATCCTTTATCGTCTTTCAGCGTAACCCGCAATTTATTGATAACAACCGGCCCAAAATAGGTGCGTTCATTCAGCATCAACGTCGGACCGTAATCAGTGAAGGCCTGCCCGATGGAAAGGGTTTGTGTTCGCAGCGGTATAACCGCAAACACGTCAGAAGTGGTAGGCCCCAATTCCCGGTCCTTGGTGTTGTTTCGCCGCGACGCCATAATCTGGTTGATGGAATACAACTGCGCCTGTGTCAAGCGACGAGGAACCGACGGAACGTATGTCGGCACGCTCAGGTTGGCTTTTATGTTCGGCTGGCAAATGTATGGAATGTCTTCGTTGTAATACGACGGAACACTGAGTTGCGTGTCCACGGACCCCACATTCACCATGCCGCTGATTACCCGGTTGTTATTGAAATCGTCAATGGTCAAAATGAAATACTTGGGGCCGTATGGGTCCACAATTGCTTCCGACGTCAGCGTGCCCGGTTCTTCCTGCCCCGTGTTACTGGACGTCAGCAGCGTGAGCGCCGGCACATCATACACCATGCCATACAGCGTAAAACTGTTGGTGCTTTCCACGCCCGACACGTTGTTGCTGCGAAACCCCAGGACCCACCCCAGATTGTTATTTAATTTCGCGGTTTTTTTACAGCCCCCCGGCGGCTCGTCCGACGCCGCGTCATAAAACGTCACCCGTATTACATTCAGCGTGTGGTTATAAATCGTGCATTTCCCCGTTGTTTCGTTGTATGAAATGTCAATCTTGTTGTTCAAATACAGGCTGGCGACGATTTGGGCTTTTATGGCGGCAATCAATGACACCGGCTTGTAAATGCCGCTCGCGATTGTGATGGTTTGCTTGCCGTCTATGCCGGTGCCTAAATCCACATACATAACGTTGTTGCCGGTGGATTCATCCAAGGGATACCACGTGTACGGAATGTTTATGGAATACAACTTTATGGAGGTGACGTTTACCAGGGGTTCGGTGAGCATGATTGTGAAACTGGACGACGACGTGGCGGAGGTGGGGTCATTGCTGTATGGAAATATGGCTTGGCGAAACTGGCTGTCCACATTAATGATGCGGGAAATCGTGTTGCGCAGGGTCGGGTTGGTGGTTCCTTGCGAAATCGGAACAGTGTAGGCATTCAACACCCCTAGCCGTTCTTTCTTCATTTGATAGTGCTCGTTTTCATCCCGCGAGATTTGGACCTTGTTTTCACGGCTGGTGTATTTTTGGGCGGCAGCGGGGTCATCCAAATACTGTTTGCGCTCCCACGCCAGTTGTTGGTCACTGCGGGCTAAACCGGCGTCGGGGTCGGTTCGCAATCCCATAATATCCGGGTTCACGCCGACACGAAAGCCGTTGTCGTCGGTTTCAAATCCAGGGTTCTTGCTGTTGCTGTTGCTGTTGCTGTTGCTGTGGTTACCACTGGTCACGGGTATTTTTTCTAGTTCGTCAATCAATCTCTCTTGGACGTCGTTGAAAAACTGCGAAATGGCGGGATTTATTTTTTGGTATTTAGTGATTAAGCGGTCGGTCGCATCAATGATGTCGTCTTCGCTGACTTCGTCGTCGTTATCCAAATTTAATAATTGCAGCAAATCAATCGTGGTGTAATGGTGTATGTTTGTATCAATGGATGACATTTTTGGTTTGGTTTGGTAATTATATTTGGTTTTGGTTGTTATATTGTTATGGTATTTTATCTCTAATCTTTTTATTCTCTCTCTGAAACAAAAACAAAAAACAAAATCTCTCAAAACATCCAAAATCAAAAATCAAAAATCAAAACATCCAAAATCAAAAATCAAAAAATTTTATTAAAAAACAGGGTTAATACCCCTTGAAGAATGGCAAACGCAACCGTTACGTAAATGATTTTAATCCAATCCATGGAATTTGGCAAGGACAACTTTATAGAAGTGAGGGTGTTTTGTGGGTCTTTACTCCATTTTCCAATATTATAATGAACCAGGTTTTCAGCGAGATTTACAAACAAATACGCCAAAAATGATATGAATACTAAATGAAGCGCCGCATTTTTACGATTAAACCACCACATTAAAGTTTGTTGTGTATTATTATGTATTATTATGTATTATTATGTATTATGTAAATACAAAATATACAAAATATACAAATTACAAATCTCTCCCTGATAATTGTTTTGTTTTGTTTTGTATTGTATTATATTAGACACACGACACAAACAAAAACACAAACAAAAACAAACCAAACAAAAACAAAAAATGGAAATTATATATACACGATGGTTTAGTGCTACGGTAGTGATAGTAATTGTTGCATTTTTAATTGCTGCCGGCTATTACCCCGTGCTATGGTTTTCATTTTTCTTTTTATTGTTTATTCTTGTCAGCATTTTTTTTGGGTATGGCTCCAACGACCTCCACGCTTTATTTTACGAAAGTATCGGCTTACCAACTATTCCCCGTGTTTTAAATGTATATGTTATTAGTGTTATTTTTTATGTGTTAGCACTTTATATTGCTTATAAAATAAAGTATTAGTCGGATAATTCTATTCTACACAAAATATAAGTTAAGAAATGAATTTGCCGACAGGAGGTTTGCCGACAGGAGGTTTGCCGACAGGAGGTTTGCCGACAGGAGGTTTGGACCCAGGAAATTTGGCACCAGGAAGTTTTGGAAAAATAAAGGCAAATATAAAGGCAGATGTATCAAACATTCAGCCAATGGACCCAAAAAAAATAGGAGAATTAGTCGGCACAATTGCTGCTATTTCAGGTATTATGACCGCTTCATATTTTTTTACCAATAATGCTGGTTATGATTTAATAAGTATTTTTATCATTATGTTTGCGTTGTTTTTTGGGTTTGCGCCATACATATATCGGTGTTTTATATTTTATAGATACCTAGAATTTTGCTTACCGCGGTGGGGATACGCAATTATTTCAATACTGTTGTGGGTATTCGCCCTGTTTTTATACAATAAAGTGCCGAATTGAGAAAAATATTAGCAATTATTATATATATAAATCCAATACAACAACAACAAATGTCTAATTTTATGATGGGAAATATGTTTTCACGGGCTAGACATAATGCCGCCAGTATGTTGCGATTTGTCGGGTTGAGAAACGCCGACCTTTCTAATCCGGTTGCTGTTCCTAATGCTGTTCCTAATGCTGTTCCTAATGCTGTTCCTGTTCCTGTTCCGTCAAAAGAAGAAATAGAATCTACTACCAAGCCATTGCCTAACGAAGAACCCGCCGTGGTTGATGTGCCTCAGAACGAAGAACCCGTGGTTGATGTGCCTGAGGTGCCTCAGAACGAAGAACCAGTGGTTGATGTGGTTGCTTCGCCTCAGAACGAAGAACCCGTTCTTGATGTGTCTAATGCTGCGCCGAATGCCGCGGCGGAGCCTACCGAAGTTCAAGCACCACCACCCGCCGTCGCCGCTCCCAAAAAATATCCCAATGAATCCAACGCCGCTCGCAAACGCCGTGAAAGAGAAGAAGCCGCTGCTCGCCTGAAAAAATAAAAAAAAATAGAAAATTGAAACATCCATATAACAATAATCGGGTTTTACAATTATGACCCCCGATTATTTAGCAAATTTACACTTTCATCCAAGAGATGCCCGCATCAAATTTTACGAAGGCCCGCACATATACACGGTGGATGAAGGCACCGGACAAGGCATGGACGGCGTGAAATTCACGTCCGTAACCACGTGGAACCACCATCACTTTGAAGAATTTGACGCAAATAAAATCATAGACAACATGATGTCGTCAAAAAACTGGCCCAACAACAAATACTACGGCAAAACAAAAAACGAAATAATGGAACTATGGGACGCCAACCGGGATGCGGCGGCAAGCGCCGGCACTAAGATGCACTACAACATTGAGTGTTTTTACAATCACGCGCTGGATGCCGCCGCACTGGAAACCCCGGACATTGAGTTTCAGTATTTTCTGCGATTTCACGAAGACTGGACTGCGCCGGGACGGTTGTTGCGCCCGTATCGCACGGAATGGACCGTGTTTCACGAAGAAGCCCGTCTTACGGGGTCCATTGATATGGTGTTTGAAAATTTGGACGCCGCCACGGGTGAGCCGGATGGAACGCTGTCCATATATGACTGGAAACGCTGCAAAGAAATTGTTAAATCCAACGCATTTGGGAAGTTTGCCACGACGCCGGAAATCACGCATTTGCCGGACACAAACTACTGGCATTACTGCCTTCAATTAAACACCTACAAGGCGATACTGGAAGCCAAATACGACAAAACGGTGACGGACTTGTATTTGGTGTGCCTCCACCCCGAAAATAAAAATGGGTCCTACATACGCATCCGGGTGGTGGATTTACAAGAAGAGGTGGGGGCAATGCTGGCAAGTCGCGCGTTGTCGTTTCAAAACCAAGAAGAACCCGAAGAACCAGAACCCGAAGAACCCGAAGAACCAGAAGAAGAACCATGAAAAAAACAACACAAAAGAAACAACATAAAAATAATAACTATAAAATTAGTAAGCACCCCCTCCCCCATTTTATATGACCACCACACTATATGACTTGTTTTACATAGCCGGCGTAATCACACTCGGCATGGGGATAGCGTCATTGCTGTCCACATTTTTTATTTTAGAGCCAATGAAACGTTATTGGCAAGTATTAAAAAACGCCGAAAATGAGGCGGCAAACGCATATGAAATGAAATATTACGACGAATATGACGCCTTGCTGGATGAAATGGCTGATAAAGGTGACGGCGGGGACCTAAGCCCCGATGAATTAAAGGCGCTGTATAAAAAGACGACCAAGGACACACTGCCGTCCAATGGCGACATCATTATGTGCTACGACGCCGTTACAGAGTCGTTTGGCTATTACTGTAAAACCGGCATTGTGCCGTATAAATATTTGGAAACGGTTTGTCGCAAGTATTGCGTGGAGCATCGGTGCCTGGAACTGTATGTGGATATTAGGGATGAATATAAAAAGGCGGTGGATAAAATCCAAAAACGGTTCTTTCCTGATTTAAATGACAATGATGACACGGCCACGACCACGACTTCAACAACACCCACCACTACACCTGCGAATGACAATAAAGACACAAGTGCCAGCGGCGTTGCGGCAAACACGGTGTTTGTAAAATTCAAGTCATACAACCGGTCGGGCACGGCATTGAACAGTAAAATGTCAAAGGCCGACGCACAGGCCGAGGCGGAACGCTTGTTGAAAAGCGACGAAGGCGCAATGCACATTTTAAGGGAACGCGCAAACCGGTATTCTTATCGCGGGAAAATAGAGGATTTTGACACGCATCACCCGTCCTATTTGGCGGGTTTAAGAATGAACGACGAAGAAAAGCGGCGAAAAGATGCGGAAGAAGAAGCGGCTGCTGAGGCAGCAAAGGCGATGAGTTGGACGGAATATAAAAAACGGATGACACAGTCACAACAATAAAATAATGGACAATAACAAAGCGTAAATCGGGTTGTTTTATTATTCGCTTGTATATATATAGAAAAAATGACCGGCGGTGGGTATGTTACAGTAAAACAGAATATATTAGACGCAATACAAAATGGCGGTAAAAAAGAACAATTGATTGATGTAATTGAGAAAAAAATGCAGCGGTTTGATAATTTAATCATAAAACATAAAAACGGCCAGGCATTGACAGAGAAGGAGCAAGAAGAATTGTTGAAATTGACACCGCAAGTGTCGTTGGCAATTGTAACCATTTCAAAACTTGTGAGACGGCTGATTAAAATAAAAACCGGGGTTCAAAAGGGCGGCGGTGACGGAAATGACACAACACCAGAAGAAATCGCCGCAGTTACTTCTATTATCGCAACAACAGAAGAACAAAAACAACAAAAACAAGGACAATCAGCAGCTGTCGAAGCCTCAGACTCAGCCCCAGCTCCAGCCCCGGCAGCCTCAGCCCCGGCAGCCCCAGCCCCAGACCAAGGCCAAAACTCTGATGATAAAGAGAAATTGAAGGAATATTTAAAAGCATTAGAAGAAAAACAGAAAGAACTGATTGATGAAGGTAGACAAGGGATTGAAACGGCGT
>Ga0194134_10003873_pt1 | contig 15643 bp, 5 predicted proteins | sample TA2KigOff0mmetaG_FD_148602 | JGI IMG/M metagenome (GOLD analysis project Ga0194134, IMG submission 148602) | Freshwater microbial communities from Lake Tanganyika, Tanzania - TA2015056 Kigoma Offshore 0m | ecosystem: Environmental > Aquatic > Freshwater > Lake | place: Tanzania: Lake Tanganyika... | reverse complement strand
GAAAAAAAGAAGCATACGTTGACATCGACACCGAAGCCTTGCCTAACGGCCACAGCATACCATCATTAGTCTCATTACCCACTTGCACCCATTCGGGCCGAATGCCCTCAGCTTGCAAGGCCAATAACACTTCGCGGGTGTGGGCTCGTATAGCAGTGGTCATTTGTGACGCGTTGAACAAAAGCCACTGGGCAGGAGGATTTTGCTTACCCGGATCGGCCCACGAATCACTATAATGAAAATTGATAAGCAGCTTTAGTCCTAATTGATGAGCCCGTCTGGCTTTGGGGATTAGATCGGCAATTCCATTCCAACCTCCCGCAGGATTTACCCATACCCGCAAGCGAATAGCGGATGCCCCTAGTTCCTTCATTAATAAGAAAGGATCTTTTTGTGTGCCATCTGCGGCATAAAACTTTCGCCCCGCAGCCTCCATTTCAGAAACCCAACTGATATCGGCACCCCAGAGCGGTAAATAACGATCTACCGTTGGAGGGGGATTACAGCAGAGACAAGAAAGCAGTATGACACATAGTACCCACTTCTTCACAAAACGGTCAAACCACTTATCGCTACAAGCTGATGCTACCACCTAATTTTGATTTAGCATAATACTCCAGCGCCTCGGGCATCAGCTTTTTAAAATGTTCAATTCGTCTGCCCTCGGTCGGGTGTGTACTAAGAAACTCTAAAGACGCTTCCCCTTCAGATGCCGCTTTCATTCTCTCCCATAGCGGGATCGCCTCTTGCGGATCATACCCGGCCATAGCGGAAAAGATCAACCCATATCGATCAGCTTCGAGCTCGTGTTTTCTGGAAAAAGGAAGCAAAACGCCCACATTCGTACCAATACCATAGGCGCCCAGAAACAGATCTTGTGTCTCCTTCGGCTTATTGGCTACGGCAATTTCCATAGCTACCTCACCCACTAATTGTAACAACCCCTGACTCATTCGCTGGTTGCCATGTTGCAAGAGCGCATGAGACACTTCATGTCCAATAACGACTGCCAATCCAGCTTCACTTTTCGTAATGGGTAATAACCCTGTATAAACGACAATTTTACCGCCAGGCATGCACCACGCGTTTACCTCTTCGTCATCGACCAGATTGATCTCCCATTCAAAACCTTTCAACTCTTCGGAGAGCCCTTTATCTTGATAATACTTTTTAACAGCGGCGATTACTCGGTTACCAGCCCGATCCACAAGCTGAGCATCCACGCTTTTAGTGGTCGATACGATCTTGCTTTGAGTTAGAAAACTGCGGTATTCATCTCCGGCCATACTTTGCAATACCGCCTCGGGCAACAATGTCATTTGTTTTTTTCCTGACAGCACATTCAAGCTACAAGACGAAAAACCAATAAAAAGTAGGCAGAGCAGTAAGGTTGTTCTCATAAAAAGGGTTAGTAGGCGAGATGCAAGGAATGAAATAATTCGTACTTATACTAACCTGAATATAAAGATTCCTTCTATAAGATCGGTCTCTCCAGCACCAAAAAATCACAAGCAATTGATTTGCTGATAATTACGCATCCTCTTACGGATAGAACCAGACTTAAGTACCTTTGTTATACAACCAGTTTACCACCCGACCCAACCTAAAATCCCCGTGGAATTTGAACTTGGGCTGGCACAAAAATTAAAACCTTAACCCCCTAAAAATGAAAAACACTATTACTGTCGTTGTTAGTCTCCTATTTGCTTCGCTGGTCCTATCTGGCTGCTCATCTGACCCAAAAGACATAAAACTTTCGGACTTAAAAACCGTATGCGACTATGTGGACGCAGCTGAAAAAGTAATGGATGCTGCTATACGAATTGGTGAGAAAAGAGACCTTAAAAACTTTACTGCAGAAGATAAAGAAGAACTAAAAGCATTAGAGAAAAAAATAGAGGAAATTGGCAAAGCAGCAGAAAAGAAATTTACAAGAGAAGAGGCACAAGAGTGTAAAAGCTTTGAGAGGGTAGCAGAAAAAGGAGAGGCTGCAGAAAATGTATTCTACGCCGCTAAGCGCCAAAAAGATTAAGCTCTATTTCGGAACTTCGCCAATATGAAGTTTGTCGAAACGGCAAGATCCATAAAACAGCTTTGCCTCTTAGTGTTGCTGACGTTGGGGTACTTAACTCGTGTCGTTAAACTATATGCGCAGGCGATTCCTGAATCAAATTTGCATTCAGCTACGGTATCGGCCTCTCAAACAAAGCCGTCATCCATTCACCTGCACCTGGACCGCTCCGTCTACGGAAGAGGTGAGTCGATTTGGTTTAATGCCTACCTAAAGAGTCATTACAATAGTCCGGTCGGCTCTACCCTACAAGCCGAATTATGGAAAGAAGACTCTCTTTTGTCTCGTGTACTTACTCCCATTGCATTGGGAGTAAGCAGCGGACAGTTTTTATTGCCCGCTGATTGTAAGACTGGCTGGTATACGATTCGCGCCCATACTGATCAAACAAGTGTGGCGCCTTTTCAAGCATCGATTTATGTAGTAGGAAAGCTGTCGGATCCAAGGCAGCAGCAAAGCACTGAACCAAGAGTTGTAGCTGCAAAAGATAGTCTACGTATAAATTTTTATCCGGAGAGTGGACAACTCATTGCAGGCATAGGGTCTACTGTAGCATTTAAAGTAATAGATGGACAAGGACGCCTCCGATCATTGACAGGCACCATTCAGAACGAAGGTGGTCAACCGATAATACCCTTCTCTACGAGACGTTATGGCAGAGGAGAATTTTACCTGGATCCTGTAAAGGAAGAAAACTATTATGCCGTATGGAAGGAGCAAGAAAAAACAAAAAGGTTACTCCTACCGGCTGTAAGCACGAGTGGGATCGCTTTATCTATTATCAGCCATCCCGAAGGCTTTTTATTTGAACTTAACAGAAAACAAGAAGAAAAGTCAAAGAGAGGACATTGGCTGGTGGGCACCAAAGATGGGGCCCTGGTCTTTCGTCAAGCCCTTTCACTTTCGCCCAATGCGGTTCAAGGTATTCTTCGAACAAAAACACTCTCATCGGGCACCCTTACCGTTTCTGTATTGGACTCCCTCGAAAACCCATTGATCAGCCGAATCGTATTTGTAAATAATAAAGAATACAACAATACCCTTTCACTTCGTACCGATACGTTCTCGCTGGGCGCAAAAGCAAAAAATAAATGGATCTTAGAATGGCCAGACTCTCTGCGTGGGACCATATCCGTTGCGGTCACGGACGCCGATATGGATGGAATTGACCTTCGGAGTGCTTCGATTCTGTCTAAAACATTGCTGCCTTACGAAGCACTCAACGAAATGGAAGAGGCCGACTGGTATTTCAACACTAACGAGGATAGTGCTGCAGTGGAGCTTGACTTGTTGATGATGACCAGGGGAAATAATACGGACCAAGAAAATAAAGATGATCGACTTTCCACTCCAATAGGCAACTCCGTAGCGATAGAAAAAAAGGGATACATCACCCTAAAGGGACAGGCATTCCTGCAAGGCACCCGCCAACCGCTTACGCAAGCAAAATTGATCGTGATACTATCCGCTGCTCGCCTTCGTAATAACATCTTGTTTACAGAGACGGATGCTTCTGGACGATTCAGCATAGATTCGCTGCTATTCTTTGGTCCGGCACGATTGATCTTTGCCGATTACAGAATGCAAAAAAAATCAAGACCGATCGATATTAAACTAGAAGATAATAAAATACAGCCCCTTGCCGTCCTAGCCCCCTCTCCATGGGAGCCTGCTCCAATCACCGATCAGCTAGAGACAGAAAAGGTGAACGAAATAATCCGCCGCTATGACAAAATAGTCCAAGAGGCGGAAGGACTAACCTTAGAAGAGGTAACGATCAAAACAAGAGTAAAGACCCCATTGGAAAAACTACAAGAACAATACACATCGGGGGCCTTTGAGACCGATGCCTTTGTAGAGCGCGCTATCGACTTAGTTAATACCGATGAAGCAAATACCTATGCCAATATTTTTGAATACCTGCGGTTCAGGGTTCCTGGCTTGCAAGTGGTCGATCCCGATTATTCCCAATCGCCACCAGGCGTTGGGCAAGATATGAGAAACGATCCTACAAAATACAGGATCTTCTATCGTCAACTACCCAGTGCCAGTAGTATGGGTAATCCTCCCATGGCGATCTACTTGAATGAGATCGAAGTAGATGCAGACATATTACTGACGATCCCTGCCGCTGAGATTGCCCTGGTTAAATTATTTAGCAGCTTTGCCGCGGCACAAGGCGGGGGTCCCGGGGGCGCCCTGGCCATCTACACTAAGAAACCCGAGTTACTTCGAGAAAATAAGAGCAATGCTGTCTCCTTTTATGGGTATGACCCAATCAAATCGTTTCCTATCCCTGACTACGAATTAGACACCCCTCTAAGGGAAAAGACCGATCAACGCATAACCTTGTTTTGGCAATCGAACTTCTTTATGAATAACGCCTCAAATAAAATGCCGATCCGTTTTTTTAATAACGACAGAACCAAGCGCTACCGGATTGTGGTAGAAGGTTGGACTACAGAGGGACAGCCCCTTTACCTAGAAAAGATCTTGGAGTAAATATATCATATGGTCACCTACTTCCTGACCAGTGTCACCAATCCCTTTTGAAAGATCTTGACATCATCATTGGTAATTCCTTCGGCATACCACACATAGACACCAGTGGCTTGTAAGATGCCATTGAAGCGTCCGTCCCAGAACACTTGATCGGACCGAGTCTCGAAGACGAGTTGTCCCCAGCGATTAAAAATGCGCAGAAAATTGAATTGCTTAATGCCGATCGAAAAGAATTCCAGTTTATCGTTCAATCCATCAGCGTTGGGTGTAAAAGCAGTGGGTACATAAATATTACCGTTGGCAAAGATCCGCACCGCTTGTGTATCGACCAGTACACAATTTCCGGGGGTCCGAATGGTGATCAAATATTCTTGCCCTTGGGTAGCGCGAAATACCGGATTCGCAATGTTAGCAGCCGATAAACCAATGGCGGGTGACCAAGAGTAACTGGCCCCAATGGAGCGGGCCTGTAGGGTCTGGGGTTGATCGCGAACAGCATTGATGGTTCGGTATCGAATATTTGAACCCGGACCGACTACCCCGGTAAGAGTTGCAGAGCCCATACCAGGGGCCCTGCATCCTTGCGCAGAGATCAATTCCACTGTGTACAGGCCTGGCTGTGTGGCAGTAAGCGTAGCGGCCGTTATTCCCGCAAGAGGAGCCGCGTTCAAAAACCACTGATACGTGGCGCCTCCGGTAGCTGTTAGTAAAATCGTTCCGGTCTCACAAATATTGGTAGTGGTAGGGGTCAATACACCACCAGAGGGAGATGGTAAAATGGTAACGACCTTTTGAATGCTATCGCGGCAAAGTTTATTGGAGGATACGACCAACGTAACAGAGTAGGTTCCGGCAGTGGTATACTGATAATTGACTTGTTGACCACTACCCACAGCTCCGGTACCAAACTTCCAATTGAAAGAAGTAATTGAACCTGCATTGATGGTAGAGCTGCTGCTCAAGGAAACCGGCCCTGCATTTATACACTGAGAAGGGGCTGTAAAATCAGCAACGGGCAGTTGAATCCCTACCCAGATCTTTCGCTCTATATAGCCACAACGAGCACTAACGGCGTTAACGGTATAAAATCCCTGATTGCTTTCTTGAAAATTTGTAAGCTGCAGATTGGGACCCGTGGCCGTAAATCCATTGGGCCCTGTCCACTGAAAATCCGAGGCGCCTGGCGAAGAGGCCGCCAGCATAACAGTACTGCCCTTACAGTAAAGGGTATCATATTGCGCCAAATCGATATTGATCTTTTCAAAATCAGAAAAATAGCCATAGCGGGTTGTACTGGATACATCGCCATGGATCATCCCCAAATGAAATCTACCGGTGGCATTTTGAACACGTACACTCTGTCCGGCTCCAGCCAGCGTGTTGTTGATCTGGATTCGGGCGACCATCCAATTTCCATTGGTGCCCGGAACCGCAGAAAAATCGGTGGCTTGCAAAACAGTAGTAAGTCCATTGACAGAAAAACCACCAATATGGGCAGGTCTGCAAAGAATGTTCAACCCAAAGGGATTGGAAGAAGCTCTTGTAACGCCAATAAAAGAGGATCCCTCATTTTCAATGGAGGGGATCACAGCCCCGCCGACTTCACAACCAAAACCAGATACATGAAAAACATGAACAGGACTGGAGGTTTGAATGGAACAAGAAGGATCCGATAAGGTGCCGGTATAAAAGCTACCAGCCGCAAGGGTGGCTACGGCGATGCCATTGACCGAAACACTGGTATTATTATTTATGGCAAAAACATAATAGTAATCCGGTCCATTCAAATAGCCCCGGGGAATAATAAACGAAGTCCCGGCATTACAATCAGGGATCAGCTGATCTCCTGCCGTATCACTACAGCCTGCTCCCGGATAACGAATGGAATCATCCTTGGTAGAGATCGCGATGCGCTTATTGGCAACAACGATCGTTCCCCCGGGACGAGCAGCCGGGGTATTAGTAGCTGCCTGACAAGTATAGGTTTGTCCACGGTTAAGTGTAATGGTAAAGGGTACTCCGGCCGGATAAGAAAGCAGTGCACTTTTAGGCGTGATGGTGACGGTCGTATTATCCTCGGTGGCCACAATGGAGAACGAACAAGTATAATTGGGCAATCCCGAACCATCAAAGACCATCTGAAATGGAAGCGTAAACTTAAAGCCTAATGCGTTGGCGCCCTTTAGGGCATAGATATCCCCGTTAAGCCCATTGGCAATATCATAATAACAAGAGGTCATGGCGGTGGATGTTACCTTGATACCACGATCACTAACCGTATTGACAACCGAGTTTTCGATCAGATCGATATACGAAGTAAGATCGACCGATTGGGCACTATTGGCCGGCACCGTAACCACAAGGGGTGTAAAGGCGGCATTGGCAGGAATGCTGATCGTTACCGTTGCGGCGGTAGCCCCTGCGGTAAGGCGTAGTAGAACGGGGCGGTCACCGTGTGCTTGCTGCAGATCGGGGGCCGCAAACCAAAACGTAGTATCAGTCTGTGCAACAGCGAATAAAGGCAGACTACAAATTCCCAGCACCAGCAAGAACAGTTTGATCCTCACGTTGTAAATTTAACTATCACCTTATTGAAATAAAAAATCCAATACCGCATTCCACCCATAACCACTGTGGGGCGCTATAGCAACCCCCACTTTGGTATAGCGGGTAAAGAGGGCCTTTCTATGCCCCAGCGAAGGTACTCCTTCATCGATCATAAGATCTAACACGATCTCTACTGGGTCATCGACCCCATAAAAACAGCATTCTCCGTTAAATTTCTCAACTCGTTTGCAGGCAGCGGAGCTTCTATCGTGACCAACATACCCTGTTTTACCACTCTGTACGGCATGGCAATAGGCACTCTCATATAAGACCTTTTCGGGAACTAGGATCGGCACAGGCATTTGTTTCTCTAAGAACACTAAAAAACTTTGATAATAAGAGGAGCTAAGCAGATCGGGGTCGGAGGTATAGGATGGATACTGCTTTACCACCGTGCGAAGAAATAAAGAGGGATTAACGCGCGCTAAATTCAGTATATGTATAACCTGCTTTTCTTTTTCGGTCAAATATGAAACAGACGCTGCGGTATTACAGCTTGCATACTTCGGATCGGCCCACGCCGAAGAAAAGCGAACGAGCGGATGCGTAGAATCGGAATAAGATGCGGGGTAAAGAAAAGAGGGGGCAGCTAAAGAAGAGCTACGTAAAATTGAATTGCTTACAGAAGCGCTGGCCAACAAAGCAGGTCGGGCCAGAGGAGAACTCCAGGCCATTATCGGATTGGCCATGATTATAAGGCCGCAGATCAATACCGAAATAAAATAGTTTTTCAAGGTTTACCAGTCTTCTAATTAATACAGCTTAGTACCGGATCAAGGTTACCATTCCCTTTCGGACAAGCTTTACGCCATTAACATCATAGCATTCTACTACCCATGTATAGGTTTCTAGCGGTGCATTGACGCCATTGATCTTTCCATCCCAATGCTTAGACATATCGTTTGTCTCAAAGATCTTAACTCCCCAACGATTAAAGATGCGGAAACTCTCCAGACTCTTGATATTGATATAGAATGGAATAAATTCATCGTTAGCACTATCCTTATTGGGAGTAAAGGCCGTAGGCGCATATACATCGGGCTTCTCAAAGATCCATACCTCTTGCCTATCGTTATTAAGACAGCCACTGCTATCTTTTATCAAGATGGTATAGATAAGCTTCGCTGGATCAGCCGCCAAATAGTAGGCATCGGTAATGGCACGCGTAGGATGCGAGAGCCCGATCGGTGGTGTCCAAAGATAGCTGATACCACCAGGCAAGGCCGACATGGTAAATCGATTCAAGCGACTGGCAAAAATACGAGGATAGGTGCTATCCGCACGACCGCGCTGCACCACGATGACTTTAGTGACCATATCGCGCAACTGCGGACAGGTAATACCACTAACGATCAATTGCACCGAGTAGGAACCTGGCGTATTGTACGTAACCACCGGATTGGTTTGAGTAGATTGCTGTCCATTTCCAAAATTCCAATTGACTACGGCATATCCACCCTCGGCAAATCCAACGGTAGAAAGATTAGTAAACTGGATCGGAACATTGGTACAAGATCCGGAATAAGAGAAATCTGCACGAGGCTTTCCAGAAACGGTTACCGTCAACGACTTGGTGCGGGGCACACAACTGCTATCGCTACGAACGGTCAATATAACAGTATAAGTGCCGGAATTCGCATAAGTATGAATAGGATTTTGCTGGGTACTGGTATTACCATCTCCAAAATCCCAGCTAAATTGAGTGAACTGTGTGCTACCCCATCCTAGCTGACTGGTGTTGGTAAAGAGAGTGGGCGTTCCCAGACAAACCGGACTATTCGCCATAAAATCAGCTACAGGAGCACCGAATACAACGATACGCTTCCGCAGAATATCCGAAATACATCCCCTGGCATTGGTCACATAGAGCGAAGGAAAATAAGTTCCATATTGACTATACGTATGCGCAACAGCCGGAAGGGTACTGAATTGTCCCCCATCATCGAAATTCCATAAACGAGAGGTGATGGAACTGGTCGGAGAAAGAGAAAGATCTAAAAACGATACATTAAGTGTACCGGTACAAGAAACAGAATCGGTAATACGGAAGTTGACGATCGGTCTTGCAAAGACTACCTGCGATATAACCGTATCCTTAATACAGCCATCTACGGACGTTACCCGCAAACGAATATCATACGTACTGTCTGCCGCACTCAGGTTATCAGGAAAGGTAAAGCTGGGCGAAGCACCCGTTGGGTTACTGATCAATACGGCAGTTGATGGCGCTGCAGCCGTTCGATTATACACCGACCAACTGTATTGCGCCGGCAATTTGACCAAAGAATTATTTTGTACGGTCTTGACCAGTCCATTGCGAGGACGGGCACAATCACTGGTTCCACCATTGATATTAAAGGAAGCCAGCGGTTCGGGATACAAGCGTACCCAACGCTTGAGTGAATCGATACATCCCGATCCGGAAGCAACGATCAGTTTTACCTCAAAAAGAGAATCACGCGTATACGATGTATTGATCAATGTAAAGCGTGGGTTCAATGCGGTTGACTGCAATTGATTATTTACATACCACTTATAAGTAATACCCATCGTATTGCCCGCTTGATTCATGAACGAGCTATTGGCCGTTTGCACCAGCAACTGTTTGCAGGCAAATACGGTGTCGGCCGCAGAGCCATTAAGTCCAAAAAGGGCGCGAGGCGTTGGCAAGGTGCGTACCGTATAGGTAAAGCTGGTCGGACCACATCCGCCCTGTGTATTGCCGGCCAGTAGCGTAAAGGTGTACGTACGCCCGGCTTGCGACAACACCATAGGAGGGGGTGTTTGTAATGTACTGAACTCGACCCCATCCAATAGCCAGCGATACGAATCGGCATATTGTGTCAGATTAGTAAACGTAACTACCATGGGAGCACAAGCCGAGTCGGGTGTTACCCTAAAGCGTGTTTGAGGCAGGGGCAATACCGTGATCATAAAGGTCTGTGGTGTTCCTGTACAAGAAATACCACCATTAGTAAAGGTGGGCGTTACCGTTATCTGTGCGGTTATGGGTGCCGATGATCCATTCGTGGCGGTAAAGGCAGGTAAGTTACCCGTACCCGATGACGGCAACCCGATAGCAGTATTAGAGTTGGTCCATGTATAACCTATAACACCACCACTGGCAGAACTTGTAAAATTAATAGGTGTCGTACGAACACCATCACATACCTGCACATTGGCAATGGTATTGACCGTAGCGGTCGGATTAACAGTGATCGTAAATTGTTTAGAAGGCCCAATACAAGAAACACCTCCATTGGTAAAAGTTGGATTGACTGTGAGGGTGGCTACCACCGGCGAGGCTCCACTATTGACAACACGGAAACTATCAATATCACCAGAGCCAAAGGGGGCTAATCCTATAGAGGGGGTATTATTTACCCAGTTATACGAAACAATACCGCCGGTTTGTAGCGTAGAGAAGAAGGTGCCCTGCGCTAGATCCCCATTACATTTTACCTGACTCTGTGGCTGGTTAACCTGCCCGCTTGGATTGACGGTTATGGTAAAGGTCTTAGAAGGACCATCACAACTTGAACCATTGAATGAGAAATTAGGAACCACCGTAATTGTGGCCACAGCGGGAGAAGTGCCCGTGTTCGTACAGACAAAACTGGCCGAGCTGCCGCTTCCACTTTGGGCCAATCCAATCGTAGGATTACTGTTTACCCATCGATATGTAATAGTTCCACCGCTGGTGGGAGATGTAAATCCAAAATTGACTGTAGATCCATTGCAAACTACCTGGTTGGCTGGTTGGTCTACTTGTGCGGTTGGATTGACTGTTATCGTAAAGGTTTTGGTAGGCCCAGTACAAGTTAATCCGCCACTAGTATAAGAAGGGGTTACCACAATGGTAGCGATTACAGGGGTGGTACCACTATTAATGGCATAGAACGTAGCGATACTGCCTGTATTGGAAGCTAAGATCCCGATCGATGGATTATTATTGGTCCAGCTATAGGTGGTCGTTCCACCGGTATTCGAAGAAGTAAAGTTAACGGCCGTTAACTGACCATTGCAAACAACTAGATTGGCAGGCTGATTGACTTGTGCCTGTGGGTTAACTACGATTTGATATTGTTTGCGCGATCCGGCACAAGAGCGACCTCCAAAGGAGAACGTTGGAGTAACCGCTACAGTAGCCGTAAGCGGACTCAAACCGCTATTAGCCGCGGTAAAGCCAGGTACATCGCCTGTGCCCGTAGCAGGCAGCCCAATGGAACTAAGAGAATTGGTCCAGGCATAAGAAGTTATGCCGCCACTATTTAGGGTAGAAAAGACAGTACTGGGCACCGTATTGCCGGTACAACTGATCTGATTGGCGGGCTGATTGACTTGCCCCGAGGGTAGCATCGTGATCGTTCTCTCATACACAGGGGCGCAACCCGTAACAGAGGCGGTTGCGATTAATCGCACCGTGTAGACCAGTGGCTGAGTAGCATTGGCAGGAATGGTAAAGAGGTAAGAGAAGCTGGTGGGATTGGTCGACTGGGCTACTCCGTTAACGAACCATTGATAAGAAAGCGTACTACCCGTGGTGGTCGTGCTGGTATTGGTAAAGGTGACTGTAGATGAGGGAGCACAATATACAGTATCGGCAACTGAGAAAGAGACCGTGGGAGATGCCACCACCGTAAAAGGTGTACTAATGGAATCTCGGCATCCCAAACTATTGTAACCCACCATTTTTACCTGATAATTACCAGGCGTTGGAACCACCGTGGTAAAAGTGAATCCATTTGAAGAGGTCACTACTCCACCCGTATTATTTAAAACATACCAAACCACACTACTGTAGTTGGCCGGGGTAGCATAGGCAGATAAGGTAAAGGGCGAACAATTATATGTGCTGATATTAGAAGAGAAAGCGGCCACGGGAACCGGATTGACCACTATTTGTCTTCGAATGGTATCACGACAAGCTGCACCGGTTGCAAAAGTACTGGTAGCAACTAGTGTTATAGTATAGGTACCTGCAGAGGCATAATAGTGTGTAGGATTGATAAGCCCCGAATAGAGAGTTCCATCTCCCATGTTCCACAAGTATTGACTACCGATAGGGGTTGTAGTATTGGTAATACGAACCGAATCGCGGAAGCAATAAACGTTACTATTGGTCGTAAAGTTGGCGACCGGATTAGCATATATATTGATGATCTGCGTAACGGTGGTATCGGTACAACTATTTTGCGCTCGCAAGGTAACGGTGTAGGTACCGGCCGTTTGATAAATATGCGAGACCGTATCGTTCGATCGTGGCGTTACATAAGGAGTTGAACCATCACCAAAATTGATAGTATAACTGGTTCCCCCTACCGAATTGTTTACAAAGGTGACCGGTTTAGGAGCACATCCGTAGGTATTCTGACCAAAGACGATCAAGCTAGGAGTAATCGTAGCCGGATAAAGTACAATATCCACGGCAAAGCTATCTACCCCACACTCATTATAGGCATAGAGCTTAACGGTGATCGTATCAATGACTCCGGTCGTATACAGTTTGGTCATGGTACGAGTATCGCTGACCGTATCTCTACGACCATCACCCCAATCCCAAATAAATCGATTGCTTGCCCCGTACAAGGAACTATTGACGCCAAGCGAATTATTTCTAAACCGCATATTGGCCGGAGAGCAATACACCGTAGTATCAGGCTGAAACAAAGCCCTGGGACCAGGACGAATTAATACCGAATCGCGGAAAGTACGTGTCTCACAAACCGTGGTAACGGAAAGATTTATGTAATAGGTCGTATCTCTACCTGCCGGATTGGCCAAGAATGTAATGGAGCCGGGCTGTACCTGCGTTGAGGTCTGCCCATTTCCAAAATTCCAGTTATAGGTACTACCATTGATCACATTGATAGGAGTGGTAGTATTGGTGACCAAAATAGAGGCCGGACCACAAGCCGTATCTCTACTTAGTGTAAAAGAAGGTTGAGGTTGCTGAATAGTATACAGGGTAACACTGGTCGAGTCGTTCTTACAACCATGCAGGCTGATGGCTACCAGCTTCAGTACGACAGTATCACCGGGTTGCGTAATAATATGGTCAGGTACTATATCCCCTTGTCCGATGAGTACATTGTTGGCATACCATCTAAATGCAGATTGATTATTAGCATTTATATGTGGAACTAACGCGACTGCATTACGAATGCGGAAGGGAGCACAACTGATCGTTTGCGTAACCATTAACTGCGCCTTGGCATCGGGATTAACGGTTGCCGTTAGTGTAAATGGCGATCCCACACAAGCGCCCTGCGCACCTGAGGTAGCTGTAATCGTATAAGCTAATGTTTGAACATTCGTAGTGGCATTAAATAAAGTTTGTACCACCGAAGATTGGCCTGTCAGTTGATTAGCTTGCCCCGTTACATTTGCATTTGGTGCAACCGTCCAGGTATAGGTGGTATTGAAAGGGATAATGGTAGTCGGTTCATTATTGGCCAGGGTGAGCGTAAAGGTTCCGCCATTACATACCGTAAAGGCTTGCGCCGGGATAACGGGCTTGGGATTTACAGTTACCGTAAGGGTGAACGTACCACCCACACAGCTACCATTCACAGACGGCGTTACTGTATACTGCACCGTCTGTACCACATTGGTAATATTAGTGAGTGTGCCGTTGATAGAAGAGGTCTGTACAGTATTATTGGCCTCGCCAGTCACACTCGCATTATTTACATAAACCCATGTGTAGGTCGTTCCCGTTGGCACGATATTACCGCTTCCATTTGTGGGAGTCACACTAAAAGAAGCACCACTACAAATAGGAGTAGCTTGTGCCTGAACTGATGGTCTTGGACTGATCGTGATCGTAACGGTAAAGGGAGTACCCACACAGGCACCGGATTCACCCGAAGTCGGCGTTACCGTATACTGCACTGCCTGCGTTACATTGGTATTATTGATCAGTGTGCCCGTGATCGATCCTACACCCGTTACTTGATTGGCTTCTCCGCTCACATCCGGATTATCAATGTATACCCAGGTATACGTCGTACCATTCGGCACGATCGTGGTGGGCGCATTGTTGGCAGGAGTCAAACTGAACGTGCCCTCACTACAGATGGTCTGTGTCAGCGCACTAATGACCGGTTTTGGATTCACCGTCACTGTTACTGTAAAGGTTCCTCCTACGCATCCCCCACTCACCGAAGGTGTTACCGTGTAACTGACCGTCTGTACCACATTCGTATTATTGGTCAACGTGCCACTGATGGAACCTACACCCACAATCTGGTTTACATCACCACTCACATTTGCATTATCAATAGCCACCCATGTATAGGTGGTACCCGCTGGTACGATCGTTGTCGGCGCATTATCGACTGGGGTAAGATTAAAACGTTCTCCACTGCAGATCGTTTGCGACATTGTACCGATTACTGGCTTTGGGCTTACGGTTATGGTTACCGTAAAGGTTCCTCCCACACAAGAACCCGATGTCGGCGTTACGGTATAATCTACGGTCTGCGTTACATTCGTATTATTCGTTAGCGTTCCCGTAATCGAAGCCACTCCTGTCAATTGATTAGCTTCGCCACTCACATTCGGATTATCAATAAATGACCAAGTATATGCAATACCAGTTGGGACGATTGTCGTCGGAGCATTATTCACTGGCGTCACACTAAAGTTTCCTCCGCTGCATATGGTCTGTGTTTGCGTACCGATTACCGGCCTTGGATTGACTGTTACCGTTACCGTAAATATTCCTCCCGTACAAGGACCTAATGGAGAAGTGGGAGTAAGAGAATAAACTACATTGATGGGAGCATTCGTTGCATTCAGTAGTGTCCCGCTGCTGAATGAAGTACTACTGGTTCCGGCAATAGTACCTGATATACCCGTTACGCTGGGTGCCGACCAAGTATAGGTAGTATTATCAGGAACAATAGTAGAAGCCGTGGGTAGTCCGTTAGTAGGAGTAAGCGAATACGATTCGCCAGAACAAATAGATGTAGAATAATTTCCGATGGCCGGACCAGGATTTACAGTTACCGTTACCGTAAAAGTACCCCCCGCGCAAGCCGTGCCTCCATTTGAATACGTGGGTGTTACTATATAGGTAGCTGTCTGCGGTTGGTTGGTAGCATTGATCAATGTACCCGTTATACTACCCCCGCTACCAGATTGGCCACCTGTCATATTTCCTGTTACCTGCGGAGCAGACCAGTTGTATGTTGTGCCCGTAGGAATTACATCACCACCGCTACCATTAGTAAGAGAGACCGTAAAGGGTTGGCTATTACAAGTACTCAATACTTTATTGCCAATGACCGGCTTTGGATTTACAGTTACCGTTACTGTAAAGGTGCCCCCACTACAAGGACCAATTGGTGATACAGGAGAAACGATATAGATAACATTGATCGGTGCATCGGTAGTATTCGATAAGATACCACTGCTAAATGATGTGGCGTTGGAGCCTGAGATCGTACCGGCAATTCC
>Ga0194134_10003871_pt1 | contig 15645 bp, 26 predicted proteins | sample TA2KigOff0mmetaG_FD_148602 | JGI IMG/M metagenome (GOLD analysis project Ga0194134, IMG submission 148602) | Freshwater microbial communities from Lake Tanganyika, Tanzania - TA2015056 Kigoma Offshore 0m | ecosystem: Environmental > Aquatic > Freshwater > Lake | place: Tanzania: Lake Tanganyika... | reverse complement strand
AAGAAATTCTTTGAATCCACCCTCGGGAACAGTGCGTGGTTGGTTCAACCGACGCAACATCATCGGATCGAGTTCTTCGTAGGGGCTTCCACCTTGTCCCCCCATTGCAATCGGAAAGTCAGTGTCGCCCATCATTTACGGAGAAGACGTGCAAATTGAGGGTCGCTCAGAAGTTGAGCTGCTTTTTCGCCGGTTGTTGGGAAAGCAGGCATCCCCTCACCGGTCGTAAATTTTGCTTGTTCTGGTTGAAGATCGGCAACACCACGATTTGCATCAACCATGGCACCCTGTTGATTCCAGGGAGCTGGTACAGCGTTGGCGGCGATAGCAAAATCTTGACCACCTAAGGGTTGAACTTGAGTGGCGGATGCAGCGTATGAAGGATCAGTAACTGATGCACCCTTTTGATAACCAAAAGTAGCTTGCATTAACGGATTAAATGCACCAACTGCACCACCCGGTTGTGCCATGGAGGTTTTTCCATATTTTTTTTGCCAAATCTCCATCCCTAATTTATCTGCTTCTTCGTATTTCTTTTCTTTTTGCAGGCCGCCATACTGCGACAGTAACTGACGATAATCATCGTCTGAAGATTGCACAATCGGGGCAGAGCCCTGACCTGGAACCACAGATCCAACAACCGGTAACTGCGGTGCGGATGGGGCTTGACCAAGAAATCGACCACTGCGACGATCAAAGTAACCAACTCCCGGTTGTTCGTAGATATCTCTTTGCGGTCCAATAAACCCAGTATTTGGTTCTGCTGTTGCGACACGACCAATATTGGGAAGTTGACCACGTAGAAGGTTGGTGTAATCCTGTGATGCTTTTTCAGAACCTAAATACTGAAATAATGCGCCTAGCGGACCAAAACCGGAGGGACTAGGTGCTCTTCGGGCTGAACGCTGACCGCCTCTATAAGTCACTTGATTGCAACAATTCCTTTCTTACAATAATAGTATCAATAAACAGACAGATGGAAGTTATACAAACTTTCCCAAACGGTACAACAATTGAATTTGGTGAGGATTGCCACGGTCGTTACGTCCACCTCGTCTGCTCGGCAACCGGGGCCATGTGTCGCTACGTGGAATCGCACCATATTGCCATTGCTTACGCTCAACACTACGAAGATAGCTATGCCGTCAAACCCCCAATCAAGTGAGACTTATAAAACTCATAATGAGATCAGGTGAGGAAAAGTCGACCAAATTGAGGGGAGGCAGGAAAAAACCTGTTGGGGACAGGGAAGGTAAAAACTGCCAAAACAAATAAAAAAAGGGCTATTTCACTTACCCCGTGTAAGGTTGGGTTTTACTGACAGTGTATATTTACACTCAAAGTAAAACCCAACCTCTTAGAAAAAGAATAAATAGCCATTTTTTTCTAACTTTGGCAGTATTTCAAATCCTTGACAGGGATTGGTTTCTCCTGTACCCTCAATGAAATACCCGACTTTTCATGGACCTCGAGGACGTTTTTCTGCTCTCAGACCTGACCATTCGAGACCAAGTTCAGTTCGCCAAAGCCTTCCAGATCTGCCTTCGGCTGTTGGGGCGCGACCAGTGTTGGTGTATGCAGAAGAGGTCTCACGCCATCTTCGAGGGCTTCACCACGGCCCACACCAGTCGCCTCCTTTACAAGGGGGTTGATGCCAGGCCGTTGATCCTGGCGATGAGCAGCCGCTTTCAGACAGAAGAGAACCCCATTATCGTCCGCCGCTCCGTCTGCAAATCTCAATACTGTCTTAACCCGTCTCACTATTACTACGGGACTAGGAGTGCCGTTGCCTTGGAAAATGCCCAGCGGAATAAAACCGGACTCTCTCCACAGCTCATTCAGTTGCTTAGGCAGGGTAAAAGAGACGGGAGTCGGATCCTCGACCTATCACGTAAATACAAGGTCCCCTACCACACGGTCAGGCGGGTCTGTTCTGAGGAGACCTACGAAAACCTTGATAGCATCCAAAATCTGGATATGCTGGAAGAGATCTGGGATGAAACCCTCTCCATTTGTTCTACTCTCGCCTCGAAGCACCCCAGAGAGGCCAAGCAATTCAACCTCGCCTACCACATGGCAAACGAACTGGAGTGCCTTTGGCACCGCAAAGGAAGCGACAAGCACAAGGGCAACTTTGGTCTCATGGGAGAGTGCCTGGACTGCATGGAAGAGATTAAAAACGGGCGCTGTACCGTTGACGTGACCCAGTTCGAACACAAGTGGTATTGGACTGTTAAACGCTTCTGGGATCAGGTCGACATCAAAGGAGAAGATGAGTGCTGGCCCTGGAAAGGGGCAACCCGCCGCGATAACACCGAATCCCTGGCTTACTTCCCAAGCCCATTCCACTCAAGTAAAACTCAGTCTGCCCCACGGATCGCATTTTGGTTAAGTCGAGGGTACACTGGAAAATACCGCGTCTTTAACAAACCTACCTGCGAGGCATTTTGCTGTAACCCAAAACACCTGTCGATCAGGGAAATCAAAGATCTACCGGATCTCGGATCCATAGGTGAAATCAAGCTCCGTCACGTCAACATTTTCCAACATCACCGTGAAAGTCAACTACAAAGTCAGCCAAATTCTGCCGACTAATTATCACCTGTCCGATAAACACTATTACGGTCACATTTGCATCGGCGGAGAGAACCATTACACCGATTACTTCTCCGACAAAGAAGAAGCACTTTTAGAGTTACGTTGTCTTGAAAAACGATTGAGTTTTGAGACGATTGATACTGTACAAGGAGAAGGCTATTATCCTGAGCGGAGTATAATGATTGAAGAAATGTATCAACAATCAGGTAGAACCAATGGTCTCTACACAGGATTGTCAGTAAAAGATGGCCCGGTACCTGTCAACGATCCCGAATAACCTGGGATTTTTTAATCTTGGAACTGTTGAGGCTTATCCCACTGGCGGTACCGGCCCTACTGGATACGGTCCCAACAGTTACTTTGGTAGCGATCCACTCCCTGCGACTGACGGAGATAGTCTGTATAACCCTATTGATTTGGGTGATTTTTCTTCTGTCTTCCGGTCAGTCAGAATAACAAATACACACGGTGGTTTGACTCGGCGTCAAACTACCTTTTATAAAATTAGTCTTCAAAAGCCTAGATCAATTCAATTCACTCAGCTGTTCAGCCAGTTCTCTTATACGGAGAATACGAACAGAAACACGTTGTTAGCTTTCTACAAAATTGTAGATGGCACCAAACGAGTTGAATTACCAATCAATAACAGTGGGTACGTCTATGAAAGCACTGGCATTGATTACGACTCTGAGGATTTACCAACCCCAGACTACCCCAACATTCGGTTAGATCCTGGCGAGTATGTATTTTTAATTACTAATGACATTAGGTATCTTGAGACTACCTATTCAATAGGTGTAAATATTGCAACTATTGACTGGAGATTTGTAAATGAGTCGATTGAAGAAAGTCTTGATTTTGGCTTGGTTTCCGAGGGAGCTGAGCTTGTGATTGATTTTGGATCACTGGCGCCCTAACAAAATACATGTTAAGCTGTTACCAGCTTTGTGATTTCCAATGAAAGTCGTAACGTTGCAGCAGTTAGAAGATGACTTTGATGCAATCTTAGACGATGTCGTGGACAACAAAGAATACTACCGTATCCAATCTGGGGATGAGCATCCGGATGTCATGCTGATCCCTTATGATGAATACGAAGTTTTAAAAGATACATACCAGGATTGGGTAGAGGAACCACAAATCGACCCCTACCCCTTACCTGTTAGTTATATTGCAGACGCAGAACCCGAAAAGATTTAGGTTGTGCTCTTTGACCATTCAGGCTCTTGATAAGCAATTGGCTTTGGTTTTTCGCCAGATTTCTTAAGGGCCTCTAAATATTCAGTTGCTGCAGCAGTTGTACCTAATTTTGCTGCTTCACGAACAGGTTCAAATCGATCAACTTGTCCAGTTGTTTGGGCAATGTATTTGTCCGTAGTCGGGATAGACCCAAGGTAAGCAGCCTCTTCTTTAACTCGACGACCAGCTTGACGAGCACCAAGCTCAGCAGGAGTGCCAACTTCTTGGTAACGCTGCTGGGCAATACCTTCAGTTTTCTCGGTCAGACGCTTAAGATAGTCTGCTGCCTGTTTGTAGCTTTCCAAAGGAACAACCGACCGATAGGTTGTAGGTGCCGTTGGCGTTGGCATCACAACAGTAGGCGGACTCGGGCGTGAACCACCCATGGCTTTTACTTGACACGTACTTCTATACTGATTCTATCGGCCACAAACCCGTACAAATGCTGGACTCCAACGACAGCGGCAGGGGCCAAGATCAAAACCAGGATCAGCTCCGCCCATGTAATAGGCCTGGTCATAGCGAAAAATACCCTTTTATTGACGAGTTTAGCGAGTTTATCGCGGGTGTGTCTACCGAGTCTTTAGAAAATGTTCTCATGACCCAACAACAGAAGCAATTGGCAAAAGCTGTGTGGGAGGCAGAAAACTACGGGGGATCAGAGGCTAAGTGCGCGGCCAGGTTAAGGGAAATTTATGGATCTCAGTGGCGGCAGGTGACTTCAATTAGACAGCATATGGCCCCAATTCGGGACTATTACGAATATGTTTTGATCTTGGATCACCAAAGACAGTGGGAACAATCCAAAAAATTAGCTAAGCTGCCGTAAGAACTGCTCATTTTATGGTGTCAAGCGGAACGGAAGATTGGCTAGACGTATTAGAGCGAACGGAGTACGAACCGGATGAAGATCTGGCGAGAACTTACCAGAGTTACCGGTTTGTCAATTTGAATATTGAGGAGGTAACGGTTGACAATTACAGGGATTTGCTCGTTCCATCGTTAGCGCAGCAGGTTGAAATCTTTGTGCCCCCATACGGAAGCTTCGAAACACCCGATTTGAGGCGGTATTTGGAGCTGGTCTGCCATTACGAAACCAGCACGGTGGACCTGATGATGGGCTTGTCACTGGCGGATCAAATCCGGATTACGTTCAGCGACATGAAAATTAGCACCATCTGCGACCGCTATCCAGAGATTGGGCTGGCAGAAAAACGACGGTATCGGTGCGTTGCTGAGTACTTAATTCGGCAGGGAGAATTAACAAAGTTGCGGGATGAAAACGGAAAACTCATTAAGAAAATTGGAAACATGAACAAAGCCGTGGTTTTGTATCAACCGACACAAAAATTATTGGATACGCTCAAGAGGTCAGGTCTCTCCCATTTGATTAAGAAAAAAGAAGAAGCGGAGGAGCCTGCTCCGGTAAAAAACGGGTAAACTAAAACAACTCATTAATGACCATGGCTGACAAACGACAAGAGCGGATCAACAAACTCATGAGGTCTGCTCCAAGTGAAGAGGAGCAGCAGATGATCAAGTTGGCAATCGAACGCATCTGTGCGGATAAAGCGGAATACTACCGTGGGTTCCACAGCATTGAAGGTCCAGGAGCAATGGTATTTGTTCCAGATGCACCGGAAAAAGATAGTATGTTTTATTTACCAGTTGAGGCATTAATGAATGGCCTTAATGATTTCAATAGTCGCGATATGGAAGGACCAGCTGATGTAATGAAGAAGGCAATTGCACGGGCAGAATGCATTGATCCGACAAAAGAATCACTATTTATTATTCAAGATCAAGATCAAATGTCGTTAATTCATTACAAGAACGACAATCAAGAACATAGCTTTATGAAGATGTGAAAAGGGGAAAGTTAACCTGGGCCGACTACCGAAGATTTCTTGGTAGAATCGGCCACATTACCCATGATTGGCTTACGCCTGTCGAATATCTTCCCTACATTGATGCTCTTTTAGGGGACATTGATTTAGATCCCTGCTCGACTCATCACGCAAATGCACAATTTTTGCGTGCAAAAAAGATCTATACATTAGACGATGATGGATTAAATATCCAGGACCCTTGGACTGGTAAAGTTTATCTTTTTCCACCCACCTATGGTCGTTGTTCATTTAACAAAGAACGTGGATCCTGGAGGTGGAGCCTGAAGGCAGGTGCGGCAGCAAAAGCCCCGTCTGTTATTTGGTTTCAAAGATTGCTTAGAGAGTGGAAGCTTAGAAATGTATCAGAAGCCTTGTTTTATACCACGTATCCAGAAATGATCCGGGTTTGTCCGGAAATGTGGGATTATCCGGTTTGTATCCCTGGAGAACGGGCAAATTTAATTCAAGGTAACACATTATTTAGATTAAAAACCCCTATGTATTGGGGATATTTTATCTATTTACCACCGTTACAACTGGGCTTTAATCAAATTGATCGATTTAAAGAAATATTTTCTAACGTAGGTAAAATTATTTGCTAGCTACAAAACCATTACGGAATGTGTACTGGGTATCGCCGGGTCCTGACACGAAAAACCGATCCTCTTGCCTTAATTCTTGGGCGGTCGGTTCTTTTTCCAGGTTTCGCCTCTTGAGAAATGCTGAAACAAATTGTTTACCAGCCGTATTATCTTGAGCCCGTGAAATTCCACGGTATCTGGAATCAACGGTATAATCTTGGCTGAGGTCTAGATTCATCAATTTATTCTGGCATGGCTGATCGTTACCTCGATACTCAAACCCATATTGGCTTGATCTGTGACGATATCAAGCAACTGCTAATCGAAAAAAACAAAAAGTATGGCGACTCTGCTTTAGAGCCAAGTCGGATTTTTAGTAAAGCAGGGGCTGTCGAACAGATTTTAGTTCGCATTGACGACAAACTTAATAGAATTCAGAAAGGAGCAGGGCTGTTGGCAAACGATGAAGATGTTATTTCTGACTTGATTGGATATTTGGTTCTGCTTAAAATTGCATTAAAGCGAAACGAACCAAATGAAGTATGAAGAGTTTTTAGATAATTACTCTCCGGAAATGAAGCTGTGGGATGCTCTCGATAACATTAAGCATTTTTGCCCTGACGCGGCGGAGATCCTAGACCGCTGGGTTTCTCAGACCAATACCGAAAAAACCGACGTTGAGCCTCACCAGAAGGATCCCACTCATTAAATTTACGCTCTAAGTACTCGATGGCTTTGATCTGATTTGGGGCACCAGTGTAGGTTTCTGGGAGATTCAGCAGACATTGCTTGACTGCACATTTGTGTGGAGTGAGTGTAGGAATCTCTTTGTCAGCAGCAAAATATGTATCCAGTTCAACCCTGCGTCGATTGATGATTAGGTCACCCCCGGAACGCCACAAAACATTGATGTAGGGGCTCCATTCCCGGATAATTTCCGACTTGGGTGCCATTCCATTGATCAAGGACAAAAGCCTGCACTCCTTAAATGAGGCTAGCCCCAGGCTATGGGCAAAAGAAAGTAGAGCTGCTTTTCGATTTGTGTTTAGCGGGACGTGTACGTACAGTGCGGCAGTCGTCGAAAATTCTTTTAAATCTTCAATGAGTTGAGCTTGGATTTCTGCTGTTGAAGCCTTTTCCATGGCCCCAACCCAGCGTCTTCCTAGTTTTTTGCTACCATATCCAATCCGCCAAATATCTTCACCGTAATCCTTGTACGAAGCGTAACGCCCCATACCGATCTCAGTACGGGGCGTTGTGTAACGTTTGATTAGCTCGATTCCCTTTTCAGTTAAAAAGGGATAATCAGAGAGATCTAGTTTTTTCTTACGGGACCGTGACGACGGCATCGTAGAGAACTTCACTGTAACCGTCCAAATTTAACAGCACAACGTAGTTTTTGGTGGCATCAGTAACGGTCACAGCAACAGCACCTTTACCTTTACCATCCTTAACGATATTAGAAAACTTGGTATAGCCGGAAGGGGCGTTAGCTGCTGTGTAGGCATCTTCTTGGAAGATTTCCATGGTGGTGATACCGACGCTGTTGACCACTTTCACAATGATGTCGCCAGTGGTGCCGGGGTTAACGCGGAAAGCACGAATATCAAGGCCACCAGTGGACCCGGCGGCAGTGTTACCGAGGTAAGTAATGTCGGAACCCGAGTCGACACTGAAGGTGTCCAGGGTGCCTTTAACAATGCGGGTGGCCATGAGGATTAAGAGATTTGTCCGATCGTAGAAAGATTGAAGTTGATGTCGGCGTCAATACCGTGATCCTTGAGAATTCCTAGAAACATCTGTCGTTCCAGTGCTTTCTGGTGGAGCATCTCAATAAACGCCTCTTCCAGTTCGTCGCGATCCAAGCGTTGAATTGCCAGTGCTGCTGCGTGGATTGAAAACTCCACGTTCATCGGAAGATCGATGGCGTCCATGGTTGATCTAAACCTTATGGCTATCCTAACAGCGCTGAATGAACAGTCAATTAGGCTGGATACACAGGATCTACTAAGGGTCGATATCGTTGGTCAACAGTAAAACTTGGCTGATCTTCAACGCCCTCGATGGCACCGGGGACCAGATCAGGCAGTCGTTCGGTTACGTACCGGTTTAAGTGCTCTTCGGGCGTGGGCGTCATTATGTCCTTTGAGAACCTGATCAAGGAAAGCGGAACTCAGGCCGTAAATACCACCAAAAACAGCAGCAAACGTTAAAAGCACCGTTTCCACTTGCACAATCTATTTGGAACTAATACATTGTACTAGCGGTACGACCTAAAAAATGTTCACCACAGACCACGTTACGGATTTTATGAAAGGCGCTGTCGGAGGAGTCAGCAAGGCTCAGTTGATCCGCACATTTAGAGAAACCCACAACCTGGATCACGATGAAATTGGTCAAATAATGCGACTTTGTGCTTTCAAGTCAAAGCCTAAACAAATTGATTATGGACATTTCAATAACATTGCTATCACTGAAAAAGCAGATAGAATTTATTTCCCATTCACACAAATTTATACCAAAAAAAATTTCTTAACCGACGAGGAATGTGATCAACTTATTGAAAAAATTGATCAGCGGGTAAGGCCTTCGACGGTTTCAGATCCGGAGGACACCTGTGTAGTGTCAGATTATCGCACAAGCAAAACAGCAGATCTACATTACTTTGAAGACTATTTCTACCTGGGTACTGATAAAAAAATTGCCGAATTTATGGGTTTAGATCCATTTACAGGTGAAACCATGCAGGCTCAGAAATACGAGGCGGGTCAATACTATAAAGAACATTGGGATTTCTTTATGCCGCACACGCAAGAGTATAAAATTTATTGCGAGTGGATGGGGCAAAGAACGTGGACAACAATGATCTATTTAAATGACGTAAAGAAAGGCGGAGAAACTTACTTTAAGCATTTAAAATTACGTATCAAACCAGAACGAGGAATGCTTGTTGCCTGGAATAATCTATACAAAAACGGGCTTCCCAACTTAAAAACAATGCACGAAGCTTGTCCCCCAGTGGAGGAAAAGAAGTACATCATTACTAAATGGTGGAGAAGTTATTCCTTGATTTAATTAGCGGCAATGCTGAACTTTACAACAGCATCAGTTCATGTTGCAATCAGATGCTTCCAAGACAGTCTTTTGAGAATTTTGTAAGCCGTGGTGTAATGGATCTTGTAAGTTTTGGCGAGATCCAGGTACATCTCGTAGGTGCTTTTGAAGCTCTTTCTGTAGCGGTTTTCTTTAGGATTCAAAACATAATTAAATTTTTATTTACGGTTTTCATTGCTTCTAAAGCTTCTTTTCTGCCGGCAACGTTTGCAAATCTATTTAAACCTCTTTGAATTCTTTCTGCTTGGGTTAATTGTTCGGAAACACTTAAATCATTTAAGTAAGGATCGATTACATTGGTCCGTAAGTCTTGGATAGCCGCTCTATTCAAACCTGGAAAACGAGCTAATGCAGCTTGTTTGGCGATTTCAGGACTAATGTTATGTTGACTTGTCAACGCATTTACCTCTTGGTTAACCAAATCAAAGTCACTTTGGGGGGACGATATTGTCGACGCTAATTTATTCCAATTTTGCTCTGGGACATTTAATTTTTTATGATATTGGCGCGTTTGTTGCAATGTTGCCCTAGCTTCGTCTGCAGCAGTGAGGACATTGGGCAAGCTTTTATCTACAACACCGACATATGACTCGGGAATCGCATGCTGAAAGGCATCGTGGTACAGCATTTGCTGATATGTTTTTGGATCTATGTCCGAATACTGATACGAAGGCAAATTATATTTATTTGCGAAATTCACAGCAGCATCATAGGCAGACGTGGTTACCGGTGGAGCCGAGAGCTGTTGATTTAATGATTGCATGTGTTGAACAAACGGCTCAACATTACCGACTGCGGCCTGCGCCTCGATGTTTTTACCTTTGCTTTTAATTTCTTGTAAATATTTATTTAAGAATTCCCGCGCTTCAGACCCTGAGCCGTGCCGCTCTACATATGGTTTTTGATACCAAATATTGGGGCTTTCTGGGTCTGGTACTGCTAAAAAATTTTCCATTTTTGTTATTCTTTAATGCTATTTTACTTTATGGTTTTACTCTCATATATAGGGCTTCGCTGGTGGTGGACCGTTTTTCATCTTATCTACTTTTTTAAGCCCTTATGATTTAAAATAATTCTAAGATCTTATTGAACATGCCCGACTCCTCCTTTTTTGAGCCAATTGAAATGGGCGGTTTCCCGGTTCCGAGCAAACCAATTCCACACCACCCGTTTCTTTCAGGAAGTTGGCCCGCAGAAAGCCCATGGGGGCGCCATTAACGTAATACGGGTACGTTCCGTTTTCTTTGATCTCGTTTGAAATTAGTGGCCCCAAAATTAACGCCACAAGCGGCTTGATTTTGAACAGCAACTTGAAGAGCAGACGTATTGGTATTGGCACCAGTCAATGCTGTCGGTGCAAAGAATAAGGTATCCTTAAAAATTGGGCTAATAGTCATTTTTTGTACTCCAAATTAGATTTAAGAAGCCATTGGAACTTTTTATGCGCTCTACCACGTTCAACTGCTAAATCTAAAGTAAGTTGATCTCCCACTGCCTCCGCCATTGAGGCTAAATTAGTAAATTTATCTGCAGTTAAGTTCTGATTGGTTGCTAATTGCCGAATAATTGCTTCTTGATCAAAGCAATTTTCAAGAGGAATTGCTGGAAGCGTTGAATAAACTAAATCTTCAACAGTCTTGGGAGTTCCGATGTTTAAAGAACGAATATGCTCTGCAATGGTATCAATGCCGCCTTGAAGTTCTTCGTAAATTTCTTGAGTTAGTTTGTGGATGGAATAAAATTTACCTCCCATCAGCCCCCAGTGGACTAAAAAAGTTTGGTTGTAAACGTAAACGGAATCACGTAGGCACTGTACCAAACAAGAGTAGCAGGCGGTTGTTTTTTCAGGTTGAATTTTAGGCATTTAAATCACCATTTAATTTTATCGGCCCAGTAAGCCGCAGATCCTTTACCCTTGGCAATATTTTTTGCATGTCTGGCCTTAAAGCTAGCACGCTTTTTCTTCATTCGATCCGACTCACCTTCTTTAGGTTTACCAGCAGTTTCTGCACCCTGTTCTCCAAACCGAATTATTTTTTCGCCTCCAGGAACATCTTTACCACAGGCCTTAACAACATGGGATTTTGTTGGATGGCTGGGGGTACGAACCGGCTTATTACATTTAAGTCTTTCTGTAGCTAGCCGTTTAGCTTTTGCGTGATCAGCCATGATCAAACAATGATTTCACCACGCATTGCCTTTTCTCTGATCGACATGCCCTCTTCTCCGGACATGGCACGTTTACCTGTTCCGGGCTGCCGTTCACGTTGCAGCTGCTGGATAGCCTTATCAACACCCTCAGAGTAAGCAGTTAAGAACTGGTGAGGATCAACTTGCGATCCACCCGATGTATCCTTCATTGGTAATGTACGGAGTAGCTGGATCCGTAGACGAAAGTTTTATAGAGCAAGTTTTTTGCTCCGTCCATTGTGTTAGTTTAGCAAGCCTTTCCTCGCAATAGTTTGGATGGTCTGGTGTAAACCAAGTTTGCAACAGTTGGCTAGCTTTTGATCGGTTGCAATTGTTACAAGAACAAGCAAGATTAGACCACACACTTTGACCACCCTTATGCTTGGGAAGAATGTGATCAATAGTGGCGGTACCTTCATCTAATTGACGATCACAGTAAGCACATTTCCAGTGCCAGGCTTCAAAAATGTGTCGTCTAAATTGTTTTCGCGCAAGTTTAGGAGTTAAAGCAACGAGATTGTGCAGTAAGTCTTCTGCGCAGTGGAACATGGTTTGTCATGAACCTTTAAGAAAAATGTATGGCGCACACATCTTCCTTTTTTGAGTTATGATTCGTCCATCGCGCCCCAGTAGCCCAATTGGCAGCAGGCATCTGGCTTAAACCCGGTAAAGGTGTCAGTTCGAATCTGACCTGGGGCACTAAATTACAAACTCTTCTTCCTCTGCAGGGTCGTACTCAGCGTCTTCCAGAAGCCGCAGGAGGAAGTGATGAAGCCGATCTGTAACCCAGCGGAGGTCTTCATCGCTAACGTCGCACACAATGGCATTCAGACGCAACTCACGAGGGGGTTCTCGGACATAATCAGCAATTAATTCAAGAGCTTTATATCTGCCGCGATTCATCTCTTTTAACATCTCATCCAAGTGCAACATCTAAATTACTCTGATCATTGTTTGTTTCCATTTGCTTTTTGATAATATCAATAATCTCAAGCGCTCCCTGAACTTTAAGATAACCTTCTTTTGTGGTAATCAGAGCAGATTCTGCAGATCGAATATCGTTTGCAAGCGAAGTCAATTGAGACTTCAACCCTTTTTCCAGATCTTCTAAAATACTGGTCATTTTTTTGCTAATGGAGTGATTAAACCTGCCAGGAACTCAATAATCCTGTACAGGCGGTTGATCGAAGTATAGCTTGTTTTCTCAGAAAATGCATCCTTAGGAGTCCGAGTTACGTTAATGATAAGGATTGCTAACAAGTGTAGGTTCATCAGGATTTCGACGACCCCCCCAAACGTTTTAGAAAAATTATGGATGTGTTCCATGGTTACATTTTTTTAAAGTTTAGCCAGCACCACCCATTGGCTCCCCCACCAACAAAAAATCGGGGGTTGAAGTGTTTAAATGCATAATGGACATTTTTGCCAGCAACAGATCCTTTATCCAGCCAACCCCCATTGACGAGATCAAGTTTTCCGTAGGGATCTTGGACTAGCCAAAAGTCCTTACCATACCCAGTAATAACCACGAAGTGACCGCCACCAGTAGGAGAAGAAAAAACTCCATGGTGAAGAATGCCAGCAGCAACTGGGTTTCCCTTGTCAATTTCCTTTTTAACATCGTGCATGTCCGCTGATAGCGTAAATTTAACGGAAACTTGTAGTTCTGCCAAGGCTTTTTGGTGGGGTTCCCGGCGGGTTGTATCTCCGTATTTATTAACAATTTTTAAGTAATCAACGTCATCATTGATGCCGGGTACGTCTAAATACCTAAGGCACATGGCCAGCGAACTGGTTTGACATTGGCGCCACCCTTCTGGACCGTTGTCCTGCTGGTAGTAGTAAGGAAAATTGCGGAGATAACGCAAATCATTGGTAGTTGCATACGGCTTTATCTCAACCCCTGGCTCGACCCCACTCCAATGGTCGTCATAAACCCACCACCTACCAAGGCCAAACCCAAGCTCAAGATAGGTATGTTTATTTTTTCTTTCTAAAATCGTACAATTCTTAATTGTTCTACCGTTGACGACTTCAGCTTTTTCTTTATTTGATAAAGAACTAGAAGGTACAGGTCGTTTTTTTAGGAAAGTTTGCTGCTTTGATGTAATTGAAACGGGACCGGCGGTAGAAACAGGTATAGGAGTACAAAATAATTCAACTTCAGAAGAACGCCGACGAGACAAGCCAGCCAAAACCCTTCCACCGTCTCCTTTATTCCAGCGAGGCAATTCTTCTTTTGCTACATCGCAGGGATTTTCTCCAGTATTTAATCGACGCAATAGTGTCGACTCTTTAAATGCATTTGCTCCCACATTAAATGCAAAAGAGACTAGTGCATCAAACTGAAATTGATTTAATTTAACCTTTACTGCTTTCGTTACAGCATCTTCAAATCTGACAAGATCTTGCTTTAGTAAATTTTCTGCCTGCTGCTGGTTAATTCGCTTTTTTGGGGTGACATCGGGTCCTGTGTGACCATATCCAATTGTCGGGATTCCAACAGCATCTAAATATGTAATAAAACGCAATCCTTCAAACGATTTAATTAAATCTACACCAGCTTGGGATGTTTTCATGACACAGCAATCTCACTGTGTTCATTGTATGCAGGGTTATCCGCGTACCTGCATGAGGCACAGGTACGCAGGACACACTAGAGTCAAAGACTAATCAACGTCGCGGAGCAATTCCGCAAGCCGCTCCAGTTGATCTTCGTCTGCTGGGACGACCAGCGAAGGATCGTCTTCGATGCAGCAATCAATGAAGGAGAGGAATTGTGTTTCGGTGTCAGGCATAGAAGTGAAGGGGACTTCTTTAGTTGGCTTCGAGTGCAGCAACACGAGCCTTCAGCGATTCGATTTCACCGATGGCTTCCTGCAGCGCAGACGTGAGCACCGCAATGAGGTTGCCCTCAGCGATACCAAGAAACTCTTCCTCAGGTGCCAGCTCATTGCCATCCTTGTCGGTAATAGCAGGGCGGACGTTCTGTTTGATGACGCTGGTCAGCCAGGGCTTCTCAGCCAGAACCTCTTGCACCTCCTGAGCGATAAAACCAACTTGGGTGCCATCGGGGAAGTTATGACCTTCACGCACCAGCACTTCGTTGCCGTCTTCGTCTGTGCGGGTGATGTCCTGCTGCGGCTTCCAATCGAAGGACACTGGGCGGAGCGCCTTGACTAGATCCAAGCAGCCATCAAGCGTGGCAACGTTTTCCTTGTAGCGCCCATCAGAAGTGGCGATGGTGGCGCTAGTGGCAAAGATTTGGCTGTTGACTTGAAGTTTATAAGCACCGTTGTCCGTAGTGTATCCAACAAGAAGTTCTCCAGCATCGTTGATCCGCATTGCCTCTTGTAGACCTGCTGCACTGGTAGCTGGTTGACCACCACCACCATTCCAGACGGCAAAACGCAATCCAGAGGCATAGGTTGCAGGATCAACTCTGTATCCCCCAATTCCTCCAGTCAGAGTAAAATTGTCTGTGTCTCCAAAAGTAAGCCACCCAGAACGCCCCGCTTCTACACTGGCCGATCCAGTGCCTCCCGTACGGACTAGGCACAAAATGTCTGTGCGGTTGGTGTTTGCTCCTCCGTTTACTGCAACTTGGAGATTTGCACCTGAGACAAATGTAGAAGACGTGCCAACTAAGAGGCGTCCCGATGGATCAACCCGCAGTCTCTCGCTGCCTTCCGTCGTTACCTTGAAGTGACCATTGGAGCCGGTATCAACGACCTCGGCCTCGGTGTTGCCTTCGCTGATCTTGTCGCTAGCTACAGATGCCCAAGTCGCAGTACCAGCACCATCGGTCTGAAGATACTGACCGTTACTACCTGCTGTTGATGGAAATGTAAATACTTTTGTATTATTTGCACTAACTGAAACTAAACCTGAACCTGATCGATAAAAACCGGTGTCATTATCTTGCTCAAATGTAATTGATGGAGCAGCCTGTGAACCGTCGGGAAAATTAGCACCAACATTAACGTAATCAGCACCAGCCAGGATTACACCAAAGAAATCTTCTCCTGTATTTG
>Ga0194134_10003868_pt1 | contig 15665 bp, 16 predicted proteins | sample TA2KigOff0mmetaG_FD_148602 | JGI IMG/M metagenome (GOLD analysis project Ga0194134, IMG submission 148602) | Freshwater microbial communities from Lake Tanganyika, Tanzania - TA2015056 Kigoma Offshore 0m | ecosystem: Environmental > Aquatic > Freshwater > Lake | place: Tanzania: Lake Tanganyika... | reverse complement strand
GAACTCGATTCCCTGCAGCCGGCGCTTTCCGCCCTGGCCCAGCTGCGCGCCCAGCAGGCGGAAGACGATCACCGCCGCGTGCGCGAGGCCTCGCTGCGCTCCGGCGAAGCCCTTCGCATGCGCTTCCGCTGTGAACCGTCCCTACCGGTGGATGTGATTGGCCTGATCGTGCTGTTGCCGGCGCCAGTTCTATGAACCCGGTTTCACCGCCACATCCGGAAACAGCTGCAGCAGCTTGCGGTCAAACGTCAGCAGCCGGCAGTTCAGCTCCTTCGCCAACACCACATACTCAGCGTCGTAGCTGGAACAACCAAAGCGGATGGCCAGGTCGAGGACCTTGTCTCCGAGAACCAGGTGTTCGCAGAGTTCAAGGCGCTCTAGGGCCTTGGTCCATAGCTCGATCGCCAGATCCGGTTCCATCAGATCAGCGCGCACGTGCTTCAACAACACATGGCGAAATTCGGATCTCCAGAGCGGTGGCACTCTCCAATCCTCATCCAGGCGTAGCTGTACCTCCAGATCCAGACTGGAAACCGATGGCAGCAACAGCGCTGCCAACACGTTGGTATCAAGAACAACAGTCAATGGCTGTCGCGTTCCGTGGCGGCCACCAGCTCATCAATGGGGATCGGCCCGCCCTTGATCTGAGCTCGCAGAGCTGCGACGTCCCGCAGCCAGGTCTCGACATCGGGCTTGGCAGCCGCCTGACGGGTCAGGCAATCCACCGCCTCGCTGTTCAGGCTGCGGCCATGGGAGCGGGCGCGCTGTTCCAGCCGCTCCACCAGCTCCTCGGGCACGTCATGCAGGGTCAGCGTGGCCATCGCGCCGGTCCTCCTGGCTGAGTTGAATCTCCCTTCAGTCTGTCAGCCCTGGTCCGGTCTCAGGCAGTCCCATCCAGCCACCAGCACACGCCCCCTTCTGTCTTCGCCTCATGGCCCGCACCACTGCCACCGTCAGCTTCCAGGCGATCAAGCTCAAGGGCAGCCTCCTGCCGGGCTCGCTGCTGGAGCAGGTGGCCCGCCTGCAGGCCCAGATGCAGAAGGAGGCCGACTACAACCTGGCCAAGGGCGAGCGGCTGCGGGAGCGGATCGACGCGGCCTGGGTGCGGCTCAAGGAGAGCTGGGAGGAATACAAGGATCTGCGGGAGCGGGCGGCGCAGAGCACGGCGGGCCTGTATGCCTCCGTGCGGATCCTGCGCGAGGTGCTGGGTTGGCCGGACTTGCAGCCCTGCAACGGCTGGCAACACGGCGACGCCCACTTCCCGACCACGCATCGGGCGTTTGAGGGTGCGGTGCCCCTGATTCTGCGGGGCATCGCATCTGATCAGCTCGACAAGGGCAACAGCCAGTTCGGCCAGGAGGGTCGGCGGCGCTCGCCGCACAGCTGCCTGCCCGGTGTCAACTACGTAAGCGGCCGCCTACCTAATTGTCGCCGTGCACTTTGCCGGCCACCAGCGCGATGCCGTGCACCGCAGCGATCCCACCGACCTGATGCGGCGGCTGGTGAAGGAAGGCCTCTACACGTTCCAGGGAACCAAGCTATTCCCGGAGCGCAAGAGCTACGCCGCCGAATACGAGCTCTCCGATGCGGAGAAGGCTCTGGGCCGCATGCCCAAGGACGTGAGCGCCCAGCGCGGCCTGGGCTATGACATCGAATCGATCGATGCCGACGGGAACCTGTTTTTCATTGAAGTGAAGGGCAGGGCCGATGGGGCCGATTCGGTGACGCTCACGATCAACGAGGTGAATATCGGCCGCAACGCCCCCCACCGCTTCCGCCTGGCGCTGGTGAGCGTTGAGGGCGATCGAGCCTCGACACCGGTGTACGTGAGCGGTGTCGACTGGGGCCTGCCAGGCTTTGGCGACACCCAGATCACCAAGAACCTGCAGCAGCTCCTGGCTGCTGGGAGGGCACCGCATTGAGCCATCCCGCCCAGCCAACCTGTTTACCCCCGGTAGCGTGGAGTGGATCCGAGCCACAGCCATGGCCGCCACACCCATTGCTGACCTGCTGCAGCTCCCCATGGGAGAGCGGGTGGCGCTGGCGATGGCCCTCTGGGACAGCCTCGATGAAGGGGGCCGTAGCGATGCGCTGCCGGTGGACGCGGATCTGTGCAACGAGCTGGATCGGCGCTGGGCAGCTCACCTCCAGAACCCTGAAGCGGCCATCCCTTGGGAGCAGGTTCGCGGCCAGCTGGGGCTGGGATGAAGCGCGCGGTCCGCTTCCTGCCGGAGGCGCTGGAGGACCTGATCGAAACCCAGCGCTGGTATGCCAGCCGAGAGCCAGGTCTGGGGCAGGCTTTCGCCGAAGCCATCGCCGCAGCGGTGGAGCGGATCGCGCAGGATCCGGCCACGTTCCCGTGCGTGCATGGGGCGGTGCGACGGCTGGTGGTGCGGCGCTCCCCTACGCCGTCTACTTCCGGGAGGTGGGCGATGAAATCCTGGTGCTTGCCGTTCATGGACGCCAGGAACCACGGCGCTGGCAAGGTCGCGGCTGATTGGCGTCAGAGCGGTGCCTGGCAGATCCAGCCTCCATGCACGCGGGTGCTCAGCGAACCCGTTGCGCGCGCAGTTCCGCTCGTAGCGCCGGCATGGCGTCGTCCCATCGAAGGAAGTGGGCGGTGCCGTTCAGGACTTCAGATCGACGCTTGTGCCGTTCTTCGCGATGCCAGCCGGATGAGACCTCGCGGCCCTGATCGGAAGCGTCGCCCTCCCCTTGCCGCTCCATCAGACCACGCCTCGGCTCGCGTTTTCATCCTCACCCCATGACCTCCCACCCCGTCAAACGCCGCAAAAAGCTGATCGAGGTCGCCATCCCGCTGGAGGCGATCAATGCGGCATCGGCGCGGAAGAAGAGCATCCGCCATGGGCACCCGAGCACGTTGCACCTGTGGCGGGCGCGGCGGCCGCTGGCGGCGGCTCGGGCGTTGATCTTCTGCCAGATGGTGGACGACCCCTCGGCGGTGCCGGAGGAGTTCCCCACAGACGTGTTGCCAATCAGCAGCGAGTGCTCGGTCCCCAGGCCGAGGTGCGGGTGCTCTGAGCCTCCCGGGGCCGGAGGCTCCTTTGCCTCCGGCTTTCTCCTGCCTGCCATGGGTGGGGCTTGGGCTGCCTGGCAAGAGCAGGTGCCATGCACCGCCATCAGCGGCGAGCCCGATGACCGCAACGCAACTTCCATCCACGCCCAGCAGCACTTCGCTGCCAAGCGCACCTCACGGTGCGACCAGTCCCCAGCACCCCAACAGGCTGCCGATTCCGACCATCCCCGCCTATGAGGTGTTGCTGCAGCAGCAGGAGGAGAGCCGGGGGGTCTTCGGGCGAATGCTGTTGAACTGGCGGCGGCGCAACGGCTGGACCCAGTACACCGCCTGCAGCTGGGCCGAGGCGATCGGTGAGCCGTCGCTGGTGATCTCCTAAGGCAACCTGTCGGTGATTGAGCAGGGCAAGGCCGGGGAGCTGCGCCAGCGGGCCTTCTGGCAGCTGTGGGAGCTGAACCGCCGCATCGCCTCCAGTGACTGGGGGCGCATCGGCGATGCCGAGCTGCGCCGCAAGCTGGAGAGCGCCACTCCCCTCGGGGATGACGCCGCGCCGGTGTGGGGGCCGCTGAAGTTCTGGGCCTGCTACTGCGGCCTGCGGCCAGTGCCACCCGCCTTTACCTCCACACCAGCTCCCCTGATCGGTGCGCGGCAGGCTGCTGCCCTGAGCAGCCGCTGGCGCCGCCAGCTGCAGGCACTGATCGAGGAGCACCAGCTCGATGCGGCCGCAGCGCTGGACGACCTGATGGCCCTGGCGGCAGAGGAGCACCGGCGCGACTTCTACGCCGTGCTCACCGGCTTTCGCCGCTACGCCCCGGCCGAGTTGTCGGTGCTGTGGGTGGAAAAGGATCGCTACCGGCCGGAGCTGTGGCTGGAGCAGTGGCAACGGTCGCTGCCGGCCGCGACGGCCGCAGCGGCTTGATGCCGTGAACCCGTTGATGGCTGGCGCGAAGGCCTCGTCAGAGAGTCCGCAGCAAGGCCTCATAGGCCTTGTGTGACCCCACCCAGAACCAGATCAACGTGCCGTCCTTCAGCACTCCGACGGCCCGCCAGTCGAGATCGACACGGGCCGAGTAGATCGGAAGCGTTGGTTGCACCTTCTTGAATCTGAGGGATGGATGGGCTGGGTTCTGTTGCCAAAGCCTGTAGGCGCGCCTGATCTTTCGTCTTCTTTCGATGGCGCCTGGGAGTAGAGCTGCCTGAACTGATCAGGCGTAACTGAGTTCACTGCAGCTCATCGATCGGCTGCACCCGGCCAGCCTGGAACTCTTGAATGGCTTCACTGGCCATTTGCTCCAGCAGGTTCTGCGATCAAGCGAACAGGGCGCTCCAGCGCTCTTCTGATTCCATTTCCTCGAGCAGGATCGCCGCCAGCACGTTCTGCTCCTCTTCCGGGAGCTTGGCTGCGGATGCCACCGCTGCAGACAGAGCTTGCGTCATCGGTTTCGCTCCAGGTCAGTGGACCTGTTCCATTCTGTCAGGGTCAGCCAGCATACACTGGCGGGGAGGCGCGGGAGCTTAGGCAACGCTCACCTCGAAGGTGGTGAGCAACCTTGGCGACAACGCCGGCTGCGGACACTCCTCCAGGAACAGTTCGGTGGCCTCCCGCAGGTTGGCCAGGGCTTCTTCCGCGGTGTCGCCTTAGCTCACGGTGCCCCCCTCCGGGCACTTGGCCACGTAAACCTCCTCCTCGCGGTGAAGGATCGTCGTGAGTCGTTGGGCAGCGGCTGTGCCCATCGGCGTTGAGCGGGATGCCTCCAGCCTGGGGCTTCTGGGCAAGACCAGCCAGCAGCCTGGCGGAGAGGGGGAGGGAATCGCCACCGGGCCGGCGCACACCCACCGCATCCCGCGGCCAGCCGGTGGGGGTGGGCAACCCGTCGGGCTTGTGCCCTGAGCAGCCCGGAGTGAGTGCTTGGGCGCACTGGCCCCGGCCCACGGGCCATGCACTGCTCCAGGGCGTCCATTCAGACTGTCACGGCGGTGTTCAGTCCTCTGCGGGCACTCTTTTGACCCACTTCGGCCTGCTCTGTCCTGCCGCCAGAGGCCATCTCCACCCGATGACGACTCTGGGCCATGCGTTGCGCCAGCGCGGCCACCGGGTGAGCCTGATCGGCATCGCCGATGCGCAGGAGCGGGTGCGGGCGGCCGGGCTGGAGTTTGTGCAGATCGGGCTCGCCGACTATCCAGCCGGATGCACGCGGCAGCTGTTCAATCGCCTGGGCGAGCTCAGCGGTGCGGCGGCTTTCCGGGCCACGGTGGACTACTTCCAGCGCTCCACCGCCATGCTGCTGCGGGAGGCACCCCCCGCCCTGCGCGGCCAGGGGGTGGAGGCCCTGCTGGTGGATCAGACCTCCTTTGGCGGGGCCACGGTGGCCCATGCCCTCGATCTGCCGTTTGTGAGCGTGAGCTGTGCGCTGCTCCTCAACGGTGAGGCGGCTGTGCCACCGGTGAACACCGGCTGGCGCTATCGGCAGTCGGCCTGGGCCCGGCTGCGCAACCGCCTCGGCCAGAAGCTGCTCGCCCGGCTGGCGCGACCGATCACCCAGGTGGTGGTCGACTATCGCCAGCAGCACAATCTGCCCGTGCTCACCGACAGCAGCCAGGCCTGGTCGCCGCTGGCCCAGATCTGTCAGCAGCCGGCGGCCTTCGAATACCCGAGGCGTGAGCTGCCGGCCTGGTTCCACTTCACCGGGCCGCTGGTGGATCCGGCCAGTCGGGCGGCGGTGCCCTTCCCCTGGGAGGCACTCAATGGCAAGCCGCTCATCTACGCCTCCCTCGGCACGATCCAGAACCAGCAGCTGGAGGTGTTCGCCCGCATCGCCGAGGCCTGCAGCCACCTTGATGCCCAGCTGGTGATCGCCCTGGGCGGCGGCAGCAGCGCCTCAGCCCTGCCACCCCTGCCCGGTGCGCCGCTCGTGGTCGACTTTGCACCCCAGCTGGAGCTGCTGCAGCGCGCCGCCCTCACCATCACCCATGCAGGCCTCAACACGGTGCTGGAATCTCTCAGCTGCGCAGTGCCGATGGTGGCGATCCCGATCGCCAACGACCAGCCCGGCGTGGCTGCCCGGGTGGCCTGGACCGGCAGCGGCGCGGTGGTGCCGCTCAGGAGCGCCACGGTAGCGCGGCTGCGCACCGCCATCGATCGGGTGTGGGGCGATCCCTCCTACCGGCAGAACGCCCTGCGGCTGCAGCAGGCGATCGCCGCATCCGGTGGCGTCGCCCGCGCCGCCGACATCGTGGAGCAGGCGATCAGCACGGGGCAGCCGGTGCTCTAGCGGGGCTGGCAACGGCAACGGAGGGCCCCGGCGTTGATCTGCCACCGGAAGGCAGACCAAACCCGCTTAGCATCGCCGCAGCCCGCTCACCTGCCATGGCTGCTGCCCCTGCGCCCACCCCTCGCCAGCGCGGCGCCATCGCCGCCGCCGCCGGTGCCGCCTCGACCCTGGTGCTGCTGCTGGGGGATGGCGCCCCGGCCCTGGCGCAGCGGGTGGTGCCGAAGATCGGCTCGATCTGCCCCCTGGGCTACGTGGATCTGTTCAACGGCAAGTGCAGCACCCTGGGGCTGATGAACTACACCGTGCAACCCACCAACGGTGAGGCCTGCCCCTCGGGCTGGATGAACGTGGGCGGTGGCTATTGCCGCCGCAAGATCTGAGCGGCGCTGCTGAACCCGACGAGCCACACCGTGAGCACCCCAGCTGCCGATCTGCGCCTGCTGTACGACGGCGGCTGCCCGCTCTGCTGCCGCGAGGTGGAGCTGCTGCGCCGCCGCGACAGCCGCTGCAACCCCGGCAGACCGCGCCTGGCCTTCATCGACATCGATGCGGCCGACTACGACCCGGCCGCCCACGCCGGCATCAGCTACCGCGAAGCCATGGGCCGGATCCACGCGATCAGCGCCAGCGGCGAGGTGCTGCGCGATGTGGCCGTCTTCCGCCGGGCCTACGCCCTGGTGGGCCTGGGCTGGCTCTACGCCCCCACGGGCTGGCCCCTGGTCGGCCCCCTGGCCCATGCCGCCTACGGGCTGTGGGCCCGCTGGCGGCTGCGACTCACGGGCCGGCCGGAGCTGGAGCAGCTCTGCCAGGAGCGCTGCGCGCTGCCCCGCTGACGCTGGGGTCTGTCACAGCGGGGAACGGGCACCCAGCGGGCGCTCCAGCAGCACGTAGCCGCTGCAGGGCGTCGCGGTCGTTCGGCTCAACACTCGCGAGGCGCTGCCCTCATGCATCAGGGCGTGGATCAGCTGGGTGCAGCCCTGCTGCCAGGCGCGGCGATGGGCCTCCGCCAGCAGCAACCGGCCCAGGCCCGCCCAGCGGCGGCCGGGCCGCACCACCAGGGTGCGCACCACCAGGGTGCGGGCCTGGCGCTGCGCCAGCAGCAGGCCCACCACGGCACCGGCAGAGGGGGCGCCGTCAAAGGCCAGCAGGGTGAAGGCCGGTTCGCTCTCGGGCAGGGCCGCCGCGAGCCAGCGCTCAAACACCGGCGGCTCGATCGGCAGGAAGTAGGGCTGCCGGCGAAAACCGGCCCGCACCAGCGCGTGGATCCCGGGCAACAGCGCTGCCCCGGCCTCCCCCTGCCGCTGCAGGGTGGCCAGATCCAGGATCCGCAGATCGGCCCACCGGGCCGGGCGGACGGCGTCAGCGCCGGTGTGGTCTGCCACCAGCGCCCGGGGGTCGACCGTGCTGCGGGCTGAAAGGTAGTGGGCCGCCAGGGTGAACCCGCAGCCATGCAGCCGGGCTATCCACTCAGGCCCGGGGGAGGGCTCCCCGGCGAAGCCCAGGGCAGGTCCGGTGCGGCAGCGGTAGCCGTTCCAGGTGTTGCCATCCATCGGTGCCAGCACCAAGGTGCAACCCTGCTCGGCCAGCCGCCGGCAGGCCTGCTCCAGCACCACCTGCGCGGCGGCCCCATCCGCGGCCTGCAGATGGCCGATCGCCCCCACCCGCTCGCCGGGGATGGGAGGCGTGTGCCGCCACCAGAGCGAGGCAGCACCCAGGGGCTCCTCGCCGGTGCGGAGCTGCCAGCTCTCATCCGCGGGCCAGAGGCCGGGGGTGGGAGCGACCTGGCCCAGGCTGGCGCGCGCGCTGGCAGAGGCCGGCAGGGGCCGGGCCTCGGCCACCAGCAGGCGGCGGTAGAAGAACAGCCGGTCGCGGCGATGCAACGCCTCGGCCCGCGACGGGTCGAACCTCCAGGCGCCGGCCGGGGCCAGGCGGCCATCGCGGTCGGCCAGGCGGTTCCAGCCCACCAGGCGGGCGCCGGGTGCGGCATGGCGGTGCAGCTGCCCCAGCAGGGCCGTGGTGGCCTCCGGCGACTGGTACTCGAACACGTTGCTGAGGTTGAAGCGCTCGATCCAGCCCCGATCCGCCTGGTGCTGGAGCAGATAGGCCGCGAGAGAGAGGGGCTGGAGCTCGATCCGATCGCGATGGCGACGGATCTGCGCCACCACCTCCGGCCGCAGTGCCCGGGGCAGGGGATCGCTGAAGTGCCCTTGCAAGATCCAGTGCAGGTAGGGGTTGTCGCGCGGATCGAGCTCCACCAGCACCGTGCGCAGCCGCTCCAGCAGCAGGGCCGTCTGGCTGCCGTCGCCGTAGCGCACCTGGGATGGATCGGTGCCGAGGTGGCCGAGGGCCGTGCGCGAGAACATCAGATGGAACAGCCAGCGCCAGCGCCGGGTGTTCCACTGCCGGTCGTACCAGGCCAGGCGCTGCTCGCGGCTGAGCCCCGCCAGCAGCGGCGCCCATGCCCCCGGGCCATGCACCAGCGGCAGCAGCCAGCGGCGGAAAGCCTCCAGGTAGCGCTCAAAGCGGCCGGCCCTGAGCAGGCCGCCGGCGATCAGCGCCGGGTGCTGATCCCAGAAGCCGGCCGTGGCGGCCGACAGGGCAGGGCGGCAGTGCTGGTAGAGCTCCCACCGGAGGGGGGTTGCCGCCGCTGGCCCCTCCGGCGCCGGTGTAGCCCCCAGGAGCAGCAGCAGCTCCCGGTGGGGCAGGCGGGTCATCGCCGCCAGCTTCAGCTCCACCAGGGCGATCTGGGCAGGGTTGTGGTCGATCACCACCAGCCGCGCCGGCCCCTCAGCCAGCAGGGCGAGGCTGTTCTCGCCCCCCGAAGCGATGGAGAGCACCGTGCGGCCGGCCAGGGGGGAGAGGGCCTCCACCAGCCGATCGGCGTCCTCCCAGCACTGGCCGTAGCGCAGGCGCCCGGGCTGCTCAGCGGCCATCCGCCCCCCGCCTGAGCCGCTGCACCCTTCCTCTGCAGCCATCGAGCTGCACCTCATCGCCGTCGGCGAGGAGCGCGCTGATCCCGGCCAGCTCCGTGACCATCGGCAGACCCACCTCCCGCGCCACGATCGCCACATGGGAAAGGGCACTGCCCCGCTCCACCAGCAGGCCGGCGGCATGGGGGAAGAGCAACACCCAGCCCGGGTCGGTGCTCTGGGCCACCAGGATCGGTCGCACCCCCAGGTCGGGCCTGGGCTGGTGCAACCAGGCCGCCGGATCCGCCACCCGCACCACCGGCGCCCGCACCAGCCCGGGCGAGCAGCCCAGCCCCTGCCACTGCTCCCGGCCTGCCGCCGCCCCAGCCGCCCCTCCGGACCCGCCACCGGCGGCCTCCCCAGCGGGGGGAGGCCCATCCAGGGCGGGAATGCCGCGGGTGCGGAAACGGCGGGGCAGGGCTGGCGCCTGGCGCTGCCGGTCGAAGGCCGCCCGCCGCAACCCGGCCAGGGCCCGCAGGTCGGAGCAGGTGCCGGTGCCTTCCACCACGGCCAGCAGTTCCTCCACCTCCAGAAACAACACGTCGTCGGGGTGATCCAGCAGCTGGAGGGCGCTGAGGCGTCGGCCGAGCTCCAGCAGGATCCGGCGGGCCTGGCCAAACACACGGGTGCGCTCGAAGCGCAGGTTTTCCCGCTCGCAGAGCAGCCGGCGCAGGCGCCGCCGCAGCCAGCCCAGCAGCAACCGCTGCAGGGGGTGGCCCGGAGGCGGGGCCGGCGCTGGGCGGGCGGCAGGTGGCGGCAGAGGACGGGCCGCCGCCGCCAGGCTGCGCAGCAGCGGCAGCGGATCGTCGCGGAGGGTGCGGGTTTCCAGCTTCAGCTCCCCGAGGCAGCGATCGCCGAAGGCCTCGAGGTAGGCGCTGATGCCATCCCGCAGCGGCGGCCGCTCCGCCAGGGCAGCACGGATCTGCGCCAGGGAGCCCTGTTCCAGCAGGCGCACCAGGGCTGGATCGGCGGCCAACGGCCGCGCCAGGGCGACGATCCGGCGGTGGGGTTCGGCGCTGATCACCGCCCCCAGCTCGGTGATCCAGCGCTGCAGCAGCGCACCCTCACCATCCAGGCCCCAGCGGCGCAGCAGGCCCCCCAGAAGGCCATAGAGCACCATCGCGTAGAAGTCGTTGATCAGCGGGGCATCCCACCGGCGCAGCAGCTGCGATTCGATGCGCCGGTAGTGCCCCACCAGCTCATCGGGGCGGGCATCCCCCAGGCTCTCGAGGGCGGCTGGCCCGAGCAGCACCGCCTGCAGGCGCCGGCGGAAGGCGCGGCGGCGACGCTCCAGGCCCAGGGCATTGCCCAGCAGACGCACCAGGGCCAGGGCCAGGGCCGCCAGATCCCGCAGCGGCCGGGTGGGGGGCTCCAGGCGCAGGCCCGCGCGCACCTCGGGGCTGAGGGCTTCCTGCACCCCCAGCATCTGCTCCAGCCAGGGGGCGTTGAGGCTGTAGCCCGGCAGCAGCGAGAGCACCCGGTACCAGCTCAGCAGGTTGTAGTAGATCCGGCCCTGGTGGAAGCCGATCATCGTGGCGAACACGCCGCGGTGGCGCTGGATGCGCTCCTCGGGCACCCCCATGAAGCGGCAGAAGCCCTGATACACCTCGGTGTAGGCCTTGCGGGCAAAGGAGAAGGTGAGCGGGGTGGTCACCCCCGGATAGCTCTCCACGATGTTGCTGTTGTCCCAGAGCGCAGCCAGGCCGTCGGGGTCAACCAGCCGGGCCAGGCCGGTGATCGGCCGCACCTGCAGGAGCCAGAGCTGGCCGTGCCCGTCAATGGCCCACTCCACATCCTGCGGGCGACCCAGAAGCCGCCCGAGCTGGCGCACCAGCTGGCCGAGGCGCTGCAGGGCGGCCGGCTCCAGCAGGGGTTGGCCGGCCTGCTGGGGCTGCTGCTCCAGCACCCGTCCCTCGCGATCGAGGGTGTAGCGATCACCGCCCACGCGGCCGGCCACCAGATCCGCCGCCACGCCCGCAACGGCCTGGATCACCGTCACCCCGCGCCGGCCGCTCACCGGATCAGCACCGAACGCCACCCCCGCCACCGCCGCCGGCAGCATCGGCTGAATCAGCAGGGGCGGCAGGGGGGGGCAGGGGCTCGCGGGGGCGCCCGGGGGGGTGAGGCGGCGGTACGCCGCGAGCGCCTCGGATTCGACAGCCCGCCACAGCTCCAGAACGGCCCCTTCCAGCCCGTCGGCCGGCACATCCAGCAGGGTGCGGAACTGCCCCGCAAAGCTGCGCTCCTCCCCATCCTCCTCCGGGGCCGAGGAGCGCACCGCCAGGGGGCCGCCCGCCAGCGGCAGGGTCGCCAGGGCCCGGTGCATCGCCTCCAGCCAGGGGGGCGGCAGGCGAGCAGGGGCCGTGCCGGGGGGCAGCAGCACGAGACCCGGCCACACCGGCAGGCCGAGGGCGGCCAGCTGCCGCAGCGGTCCGGCCTTGCCCCCCAGACCCCCTGCCAGGTGCAGGCCCGCCGCTTCGGGACCGGTGAGCAGCACCACCGGCACGCTGGGGGCCGCCCCGGTCATCGGCCGGAGCCCACCAGCCAGGGCCACCACCCCAGAGCGCCGTACACCACCAGAATCCACGCCGCCGTGAAGCCGGCCAGGGGCTGGGCGCCGCCCCACAGCCGCCCTGCGACGGGCAGCAGGCTCAGGGCCAGCAGGGCAGCGAGCAGGGGCACCAGCACCCCCACCGATCCGCTCCACCCCGCGGCGACCAGGGCGGCCAGGGCCGAAGCGGCCAGGCACAACCACCAGGTCACCAGGGCCGGGCGCAGGCCCCAGCGGCTGCTGTAGCTCTCCACCCCCGGGCGTTCGGCCTCGGGCGGCCAGGTCTTGCGCGCCAGCTCCAGCGCCCACGAACAGGCGTAGGTGCAGAGCAGAAACGCCGCCAAGGCTCCAGGGCGGGGCGGCAACGGACCCAGCAGGGCCATCGCCAGCAGGGCCAGCAGGGGCACGATCAGCAGATGGCTCAGGGCGTAGAGCGCCAGGTGGTGCCGCAGCCAGGCGGGCCGGAAGAATTCGGCCGTCATCAGCAGGAACCAGCCCCACACCACCAGCAGCCACGGAAGGGCGGCGGGGGCGCTGGCCAGCACCAGGATCAGCTGCAGGGCGGCGGCCACGGATCCCAGCACCGCCAGCTCCGCCAGGTTCACCAGGCCGCGGGGCACCGGCCGCTCGGGGCGCCAGCGCCGGTCGTCGCCGTCATCCTTGAACTCATCGGCGACCCGCATCAGCAGGAACTGCAGCAGCACCACCGCCGTGGCGGCGGCGAGCACCGCCGGCTGCGGGGCGCGGGCGGCAAGCTGCCCGGCGTAGCCCAGCGCCGCCCCGCTGAAGACCAGGATCAACGGCCCATGGCGGGCCAGGGGGAACCGCTCCGCCTGGTAACGCCAGAGCCGCTGCAGCAGCGGCCCGCGAGCACCGGCGGCACTCATCGGCTCCCACCGGACTGCGCCCCGGGGCTGGGTGCCGCGGCGAAGGCGTTCTCAATCTCGGCGGCACGCCAGCCCGCCCGCTGGAGATCGCTGCGGATCCGCTGTTCATCGGCACCAGACCGGCGACGGGTCTGCACGTAACCAGCGAGCAGCTGCTGCTGGGCGGCGGCTCGACCGGCGAACGTGATCGGTTGCTGCCGCAGGGCGGCGACCACCGCCAGCAGAGCGGTGCCGATCAGGGTGGCCAGGCCCAGCCAGAAGAGCCCACCGATGCCCAGGGTGCAGAGGGTGGAGAACAGGATCAGGTTGAGGGCATCCTGCAGGGAGCCGGTGAGCACCACGAGGCCCAGCAGCACCAGGGGCAGCCCCACCAGGGCGGCCTGGAACCAGTGCAGCGGGCGGGTGGGCGGTGCGGTGGGGACCATCGAAGGCTGGGGCTCGGGAGGGGGCGGCTGGGGGGAAGGGTTGTGGCTGCGGTTGGGTTCTCAGAGGTCGTTGTCGAGCACGATCTCCCAGTAGCGGATGAAGCCGATCACCAGTGCCAGGTAGCAGGGAATGGCGAAAGCGATCTCCACCGGGGTCTGCAGCAGCGGAATCGAGAAACCGGAGAAATTCGCCACTGCGCTGGCTCCGTACACCCGATACCCCGCCCACACCAGGCCGTATTCGATCGGCAGGGCGATGGCCGTGGCGATGGCCAGAGCCAGGATGAAGCGCACGCTCACCGGCAGGGTGAGGCCGACGCGGTAGACCAGCGCGGCGGTGATGGCGATCACCAGCACCCACAGCCCGCTCATCACCAGCGACACGTCGCGGTAGAGCAGGCTCCAGGCGGGAAAGCCGCGGTTCACCACCATCGGCTCCACCATCAGCTCGAACAGCAGCACCGCCCCCAGGGTGAGCAGCAGCCCCCGCCGCCAGCGGATCCGCCGCACCGGAATCAGCAGGGTGCGGTCGATCACGCAACACCAGTAGCGGTAGAAGCCGAGCACCAGTGCCGAGAACACCGGCACGTAATAGAGAACGGCCAGGGGCAGGCCATCCACCCAGCCGCCGCGGGCGGCCTCCACCACCTCGGGGGCGTAGCTGCGGATGCCGAGCCGCACCACCAGCCACTCGAGCGGCACCACCAGCAGGGTGAGCACCAGCAGATTGAGCAGGAACCGGCGCCAGGCCCGCCAGTGGGGCAGCAGCCGATCCCCCACCTCCACCACCAGCAGGAACAGCACCGTCCAGCCGAGGGTGAGCACCCAGCTCACATCCCGGTAGAGGTAGGCCCAGGCGCCGAGATGGGCGTTGTGCCACATCGGGGCGGTGAACAGCTCGAAGATCAGCACCCCCAGGGCCATCGCCGCGACCCGCGGCGCCAGCCGCTCGCGAAAGCGGGCCAGCCAGAACAGGCCGGCTGTGGAGGCCGCCAGCACAGCCGCCTGAAAGCCGAGGCCCCCCAGGGTGGCGGTGCGGTCCACGCCGCAGGCGGTGAGCAGCAGCGACGCCATCAGCTCACACCGGCACTGGCGGCACCGGCCGTGCCCGCCCCGGCTGCACGGTGGGCTCCTGGAGGGTGCGGGAATCCTTCACCTTGCAGCCCCCCCACTTGGCCTGCTGGAAGAGCGGGTCGGTGCTGAGGCGCTCCCACACCTGCCAGAGCGGCTGCTCGAGCACGTTGCCGAAGATGGCGTGGTTGAAATCGCACGACATCACATCGCCGTAGGGCGACAGGTAGAAGTAGCTGGTGCCGCAGCTGCAGCCCACGCTGCGATGGCTGCTGATGTAGGCCGAGAACACCACCCCGGGGTAGCGCGGGTCGGCGTTCCAGGGGGCGGCAGAGCGGATCATCCGCTCCACCCAGGCGCCGTTGTCGATCAGGTCGTCGCGGTGCTGCAACCGGCCACAGGGCAGGGCATCGAACACCAGCACCTCGTGGGCGCCCACCCGCCGGGCCAGCTCCACCAGCCGCTCCAGCTCCCCGGCCGCCCAGGCCTCCGGGGTGATCGTGGCCGAGATGCCCACCGAGAGGCCGCAGCGCCGGGCCTCGCGCAGGCCCTCGAGGGCGCGGGCGAACAGCCCCGGGGTGCCGCGGCGAGCGTCGTGGTCGGCGGCCTCGGGCGCATCCAGGCTCACGTACACGCTGTCGAGGCCGGCCCGCCGCAGCTCCCGTGCCCGCTCGGCCAGGTGCCAGCCGTTGGTGAACAGCAGCACGGTGGAGAGCGACTTGTCGACGCTGCGGATGATCGCGGGGAGGTCGGGCCGCAGCAGCGGTTCACCGCCCACCAGGTTGATGATCGACACGCCCAGCTCCTGGGCCTCGCCGATCACCCGGGCCAGGGTGGCGGTGTCGAGGGGAGCGCGCTGCGGATCCTCGATGCCGCTGTAGAAACTGCAGTGACCGCAGCGGGCGTTGCAGCCGTCGGTGACGGCCACGCTCATCAGGTTGGGCAGGTTGCGGTTCTGAATCCCGCGGTAGAGCGCCCGGGCGATGAAGTGGGCCGCCGGCCGGCTGAACAGGGCTGGCGTGGAGAGGGAATAGACGGGATGACCATCCCGGAAGTGGATGATCTTGCTGTGGTTGAGATAGATGCGGTAGAGCACATCCACCGCATCACAGCTGCTGGCCAGCCCCCGGCTCAGCAGGAACCAGCGCAGCCGCAGGGCCTGCATCGATACGAGCAGGGTTCTGGAACGCAGCCGGCCCAGGATGCTGCCCACGGCGCCATCCGCTCACCTGATGCCCGCAACCTAAACAGCACAACCAGTCCCGCCGATGCCAGAGGAATCTCTTAAGCATCGGCGGGACTGGAGGGGTTTGGCTACGGCAACCGGGTGCTCAGAAGCAGAAGGGCAGGAACTGGGTGCGGCAGGCGGCGTAGCCGTCAACCAGGGCGCCCAGGCCGATCTGGTGGGCGATGCCGGAACCGGTGATCGCCTCGGTGAGGATGCCGATCACGA
>Ga0194134_10003865_pt1 | contig 15676 bp, 13 predicted proteins | sample TA2KigOff0mmetaG_FD_148602 | JGI IMG/M metagenome (GOLD analysis project Ga0194134, IMG submission 148602) | Freshwater microbial communities from Lake Tanganyika, Tanzania - TA2015056 Kigoma Offshore 0m | ecosystem: Environmental > Aquatic > Freshwater > Lake | place: Tanzania: Lake Tanganyika... | reverse complement strand
CCCCGCGGGCAATGGGCTCCGCCAGACTGCGCAAATCCAGCAGGCCGCGCACATCGTCGAGGGAGCCGCCGATCACCGGGAAGCGGGCATGGTTGGTGCTGTGCACCGCCTCCATCAGCTCGGCGAACCGCACCTCCAGGGGCAGGGTCACCATGCCGGAGCGAGGCACCATCACCTCGCGCACGGGGGTGTCCCGCAACGAAAACAGGCCCTCGAGCATGTCGCGCTCATCGGGCATGAGGCCCACCACGCTGTTGGATTCGATCAGCGTTTCCAGCTCCCCGGCCGAGAGGGCCGGCAGGGACTCTTGCCAGTTACGAGGCAAACGGAGGAGTCGAAGCAGTGCTTCAGAGAAACGATCGACCGCCACAAGCAAAGGCGCCATGGGTCGGAACAGACCCTCGAGGAGCGGCGCGAGACGCAACGCCGATCCTTCTGGGTGCAGAAGAACCCAGGCTTTGGGCAAAATGCCGCCCAAAAAAGTCACAACAAACACCATGGCCAAGAAGACCAGGAGGTGAGACCAGGGTTGAGAGAAAGGCGCCATCGCATGCGACCAGCGTTCCGCCAAACCACGGGATATCCATCCGATGGCTAGCAAAACAAGGCAGGTGCATAATTGGGAGGCTGTCAAGTACCTGCGTAACCGGCGCTGGAAGCGCCCGATAGCAGCTGCACCTGGCGTCTGCGCATCCTCAAGCAACTTGACACGGGAGGGTCGAAGACGGATTAGGGAAAACTCGGATGCTGAAAAAAAGGCAAATAGCAGAAGCAGAGCCAGAGTGATGAGGATACGCATTGATGGGGGTCGCGAGGATCGAACTCGCCTGAGGCGGATTATGAGTCCGCTGCATTCACCAGATTGCTAGACCCCCGATGAAAGGATGAACATCCAGACGCTAATCTTCGCACAAGGACGAGCTGAGGAAGAACGCTGGTGTGAATGCAAGTATCATCCCGATAGGCGTGGCTGGCTAACAACAGGGTAGAAACGACAGAATTAAGATAAAGTTGAGTATTTTATGTTAGAAGGAGAAAAAGGCAAGAAAGTGGGCAGTTAGGCGGGTACGAGGACTCGCAAGGCTCTGTAAAGGCGCGCATTACGGTGGCGAGTCGAAAGTGAAATCCTGAGCCAGGAGGATCCTAAACCATCAAAATTCGTGCACGTACGCAGCAAGATCCTGTAGCGTACCTCCATAGAAACACGGAGAGCCTCCAGCGATTGAGTCGGGGAGTCCGGCGTTGAATGCACCAAGAAGAAGTTTGAGCTCGAGGGAAACGTCTGAAGGTTAGTGTGACGATCAATCCGACGTGTCAACCACATGCGCTCACGACCAGACCAAGCCTGTAAACGTTGGAGCCAAACGAGATAGAGGCTTGGATGATCTAATAGATTGATAGCGAACTGAGAGGCTATAGCATTGACAGGCCATGGATCACGCACAGCTTGCCAGCAGCGCAGCCGATCAGGCGCTGCGATGGCATATCCAAAACGCAAGCCAGGAATGGCAAAAGCTTTAGTCAAACTTCGAAGAACGATGAGCCTGTCGTTGCGAACAACCAAAGGTGAAACAGACAGAGATTCATCAGCATTGACAATGGGCAGGAAGGATTCATCAACAATAACGAGACGAAAACGATCCAACAATGGCTGCAGTGCCTCTGGGGTCCACAAATGGCCGGTTGGGTTGTGTGGATTGGTAATCCAGATCACATCACCAGGGAGATCTGGAGGGCAAATAAAAGTATCATGATAAGATGTTAAAGGGGTGAAAGGGTATAAATAAGTTGAAAATTGCGCAGACCAGAGCCGGAGGGCACGTATATAGTCTGCAAAAGTAGGCGACGGGAGCAGAGAAATTCCAATAGCTGCGGCATCTCGGGCAGCCCAAGTAATCAGCTCTGAGGCTCCATTCCCGGGCAGAATATAGTCAGCCGGGAGAGAATGGTAAGAGCCGATTGAATCACGTAAGTGGTGATACGTAACATCTGGGTAGCACGAGTAGTCCGTCAGCAGCGAAGATAGGCGAAGACGCAATGGCAAAGAAAAGGGGATCAGAGAGGCGCTCGCGTCCTGAATCCTGGAGGGAGCGCAACCAAGCCGGCGGGCAGCACTGTGGAGATTGCCACCGTGAATGAACATAGCCACACCTGTCGCGGGATGGAAAGGGAGGCAAGCCAAAGGGTGATGCCAGTGCTAGCATAGGACAAGCCGCGGTACAGAGTCGATGGCGGGCGAACTGACACTGTTTGGAATTGACTTTGAGCCTATTTGGCAAAATGCTCTAGAAAAGGTAAGAAAAAGCCGCAGGAAGATTTCACGGCGTACACTCTTGATCGACTTTGTTGACGACAGCGTCGTAATTGCGCAATGCAGGATAAGGAATCGTCAATACATCGAACTCAGCCCTGTTGATATCACGCTACTTCCAGAAGGGGTGATTGAAAAAGGCTGCCCAACAGATTCAGCGGAGATGGCCGAAAACATCAAGCAGATTATTAAACAGCGTAGCATTGTCGCCCATCGAGCTGGCGGAATCTTACCGATCGATAATTTTATAACAATGGTGTTGTGCGTCGAAAATGAAGTGACCAGCCAAGACCTGTTAGGTTCAGCAGAAATCAATAAAGGAATTCATCTTCCATACCCCAGAGCTCAAGCAGATGTCGATATCATTGATTGCACAATCAAAGAAGTAGCTGCGCACGGATACCGCTCAGTGATGGTCGTTGCGACGCAGAGAAACTACACGGATAAGATTGTAGACACTCTGAAACAAAGTGGCTTGAGTTGTACATTCGTTGACTGTGGCATTACGGCACCCTTGAGAATCATCGAGACTGACCTGATGACTGATCAAAAAGAGGAAGAAATATTCGCTATTAATCTGTGCAGAGGCTATAGCAACTGCATAGTAATCAGCAATGGAGGGCCGAAAAAGGTAATACGACTTGCGCCAATAAGGGATTACCCCAAAGGTAACGAAGAAGGATCCGAAGGGAATGAATACTTTCCAGTAACACCTGAGGATTTATTCTCACTTGCGAGGGAAATCAAGAAATATGCTAAAGAGCAAGCCCGCGCACCGAAAAAAATCTATCTATATGGACCAAACAGCAAGCATGAGGGAGTGGATGAACTCCTGGAAGAAGCAGTCAACATAGAAGTAAGGATTATTCGGCCAACAATGCACCCTGCAGTGGCTAAAATTGAGATACCTGAAAAAACCAACAGCCAACTTTTGTGTGGAGTCGTGGGTATGGCTCTTAAATGCCTGAAGATTGAACAAGAACAGTCGTAAGATAATTCTTCAGGAAGTCAAGAACGAAGGGTCTGCATTCATTGTCCAACGCAGGAAAAGCTAAACCCGATTAGAGATCAATGAACCCACAATAAACTGGGACAAGTTGGAAATAAATAATCTACAGATGGATTTTCAAGAGCCACGCTCTATCGGGAGGTCGCCAGTTGACAGGGGGAAATAAGCGGGTATAAAATCAAGGGGTGTCTTTAATAGAGCTATGCTCCTCAAAGCATTTTTGTCGAATCCCAAGACCCGGCTAATTCTGTCGAGAAAGCCTGGTGACAAGGGTTTCTCGCTGATTGAATTGGTCGTTGTGATCGCGATCTTGGGCATCCTGATCGCAATCGCACTACCTAATTTCCTAAACGTGCAGAAGGATGCACAAATCTCGCAAGCCAAAAATGCCCTAGCTTCTATTGTGAAGGAATGCGCAGTTTCTGAGGCGCGTGAAAAGGGAACAGCCTTCATGGACGCGAAAGGGGTTGAAGCAAATCTGGGTAAAAGTTATAAGATATGGAGCATTGCTGGTATCAATGAAAGCAATGTAATTTCCTGGGGTACTGAGTACGTGTCAGGGATAGCGCCAGATGGTGACGCAAATTCCTGTTTGTTGGTCGGGGTTAAATATGAAGCAGAGAAACTCCCGTCTTTTGCTATAGCAACTAACACCACATCCGGAGTTACAGTAAAAGCATGTGAAGTCGCGGATGGTGCTTACAATGATGGAGCCTGTAAACTGCCGGATGGTGCCACAACTGGGGTTGGTACCTGGTAAGCAAACGTTTCGGATTAAGGTCCCCCCCTACGAGGGACCTTTTTTTAGGCCAAACGGTGAATTGAATTAAAAGAATTCAAGCCTAAAAAGATGGACATCACAGCAATTAGAAGAATTATTGATGACAATTTTTCATTAAATTGGTGCAAAGAGAACTATACGGTTCCAATTGCATGCACAAATAACACGATTACCGTCGCTGTAGCAAACCTATCTTACCTGTCGGCAATCGGAACGACACTCAAAGAACGGCTGGCTTCATCAGGCTATAAGTTGGTTGTGTGTGAAAAGGATATTGAAGAAATTGAGGAAGTAATTAACGATGCGAGTCGATTGGTTGTTAAAGCCAGCGAGTTGGGAGTAACTTATGATCTGAACGAGACAGACCTACAAGAGTTACTGGTCGACGAGACGAGCATTGGTGATATTAACTGGGAAGAGCTGGCAAGGGAGAATTCCGAGGCCAATGATGGGTATATCGAAGATCTAAATGAAGATCTCGATAAAGAGCCAGTGATTCAAGCTGTGGCCAAGATTCTTATTAAGAGTTATCAAGATGGGGCCTCGGACATTCATGTCGAACCAGGCGAGAAAGAACTCAGAATACGTTTCCGAATAGATGGTGTCTTGCGGACATTTGCTGTACTTCCCACCTTTGTGACGCAGGCCCTAACAGCTCGCCTAAAGGTTATGAGTAGTTTAAATATTGCCGAACGAAGGATTCCACAAGATGGAAGAATTCAGAGACTATACAAACAGCAGGCGCTGGATTTCCGGGTTAGTACACTACCTGGAAGATTTGGGGAAAAAACAGTATTACGTTTACTGGATAGCAACGCTCAAACATTGCGTTTAAACACGCTTATAACTAACAAAGATGTCTTGGGAAGGCTCAGAAATCTAGTTAAACAGCCTTATGGCATTTTACTCGTTGTAGGGCCAACAGGTTCAGGTAAATCGACAACACTCTACTCGGCTATCAACGAACTTAATGCCGAAGGGGTCAATATTGTGACAGCAGAAGATCCAATCGAATACACGCTTCCTGGGATTCATCAGGTGCAAATTGTGCGGGAGAAGGGGATTGACTTCGCAAGAATACTGCGCGCCTTTATGAGGCAAGATCCTGACATCATGCTGGTGGGTGAAACACGTGACCCAGAAACAGCAAAGACATCGATGGAAGCAGCACTCACTGGTCATCTGGTCCTAACCACACTTCACGCCAATACAGCCTCGGCCGCTGTAACGCGCCTCTCAGAGATGGGTGTGCCTGACTATCTCACTGCATCCTCAGTCATTGGAATCCTGGCACAACGACTGATGAGAAGGATATGCCCTGACTGCGGACAAGATCATGAAATTACTGGAAAAGAAGCGGCTCAACACGGATTACAAGAAGGAACATTGGTCAAACGAGCCAATGAGTTAGATAACGAAGAAAAGGCCATAGCGCAAAAAAGAGGCGATTTGTGCCGGCGTTGTGAAGGGAGGGGATATAGCGGCAGGGTAGGGGTGTATGAATTACTAACAGTCGACAAAGAAATCCGAAGGCTGATTCTCAATGACGCAAGCACCGAGGAGATTGAGGCAAAAGCGGTAGAGCAAGGGATGCTAACACTAGAGAGTTATGGACGAAATCTAGTCCTTGAGAAACTATCAACGCTAGAGGAATTGCAACGGGTGTGTTCGGGAGAAAAGGATTAGGCCTGGAGAAGTGAGACAGTGGCTAGAAGCCGTGCCTGCCGGTGGGATACTTGTCGGGGGGGAGTATGAGTTGTTAAAATGCTAGTAGCACCATAAGATACATGTGTATTTCACGGGATTTGGTTGGTTACGCAATCGAACAGGGATCATCAGACATCCATTTGGAAGAGGGGTCTCCAGTTGCGATAAGGGTCAACTCAGATATCAGAATTCTCGACAGAGTGTTAACAACAGAAGACTTTGACACACTCTTAAAAGAAATACTTTCCCAAGATAAGATAGATCTATTTCTTGCTAGAAATGATCTTGATACGTCAACAAGCCTTGAAGGACTATCAAGAATCAGAATCAATGTATATATTGCCAACAGAAAAAGGTGCATGGTACTCCGCATCCTGCCAGATAAGTTGCCTGACTGGGAGAAGCTAAGGATCCCCGAAGCATTTATTAAGTTAGCACATCGACACCGAGGGTTGATATTGTGTACAGGGCCAACAGGTTCAGGTAAAACAACAACTCTAGCTGCTCTTGTTCAGTATATAACTGAAACGCAAAACCGCCATATACTTACTATTGAAGACCCAATTGAATTCGAATTCAAACATACCACCACTTCGATTGTTCACCAACGCGAGGTCAAGCGAGATACCGAGTCTTTCGCTACCGCCTTACGAGCAGCGCTGCGTGAAGACCCTGATGTGATCTATATCGGGGAAATGCGAGATTTAGAGACCATACAACTGGCAATCACAGCAGCTGAGACAGGGCACCTGGTATTAGGAACTTTGCACACTTCATCTGCGGCTAAGACTGTGGAGAGAATTGTAGATGTATTTCCGACTGATCAGCAAGAACAAGCCAGACTGCAGGTCAGTGGATCTTTAGTCGGAGTATTTGCACAAACGCTATGCAAAGATACGCAGGGAGGCAGGAAACTAGCCTATGAATTGATGATCAATACACCAGCGATTGCGAACCTGATTCGGGAAAGAAAAGTCGGTCAAATCTACTCACAGCTACAAACTGGAAGTAAAGAAGGAATGTGCACACTCGAGCAGTGCCTTCAGGGCCTGCTTTCTGCAGGGCTAATCACACGTGGTACCGCACTAAGCGTTGCTGGAAACCCGCGTGCCATGGCAGTGGCCGTGAGTAATTAGGGTTATGGGCGAATATAGGCTAAAAACACAGTCAACGTCGACTCTGACAAAGAGCACAGACAATAGCGCCAGAGACAGTGATAGTCTCAGTTCGAAGAAACAATCCGGAGCACTAAAAGCATATAAACAAAAGGGTCAACCTTTACCAGCAAAGTTAAAGGTTAAAAATGATGAGCTAATGGTATTTTTCAGACAACTAGCCGTCATTCTTCAGACAGGAGTGCCACTATCACAAGGGTTAGATCTGTTGTCAGAGAATATATCAAATCCAAAATTCGCGCATGCTGTTAGCCAAATCAGCACAAGAATCAATGCAGGTCAAGACCTGTCAAGTTCACTCGGGGCATATCCGAGAGTTTTTGCACCGATCACGATAGGGTTGATTCGCGCCGGAGAGTTTGGAGGCATCCTCGATGCGGTCATCGATCGTATCGCTAATCTAATCGAACAACAAGCCAAGCTGAAAGGTATGATCATCGGGGCGATGATATATCCAGGCATTGTCTTGTTTATTGCTCTTGGCGTAGGACTCGGGATGCTGATTGGAATTGTGCCAAAGTTTGCTGATATGTTTGCTGATCTTGGCGCAGATTTGCCTCTAATTACGAAAGTAATGCTAGCACTTAGTAAAGCCGTAACAAATCCAACAATCCTGATTGGAGCAGCAGGCGTAATCGCGACAACCATCGTCGTATTCAACGTGTACTACAAAACGCCCGTTGGAAGGCTGTCGATAGATAGTGCCGTCCTGAAGATTCCACTATTTGGGCCATTACTTCTGAAGTACGAAGTTGCATCATTCTGCGAGACCATGAGCACCCTAGCCAATGCTGCAATACCTGTAGTAGAGGGGATGAATATTACGCAACAAGCACTGAACAATACACTGATCAGGGAAACAATCATATTTGCGATTGGCAGAGCAGAACAGGGGGAGCCCATTAGCCAAGCCATTCTGTCAAGAGGCACGATGCCTCGCTTGGTTCCTGCAATGATGAAAATCGGAGAAGAAACTGGAGAATTTGCCTTTATGCTGGAAAAGCTAGCTCTGTTTTACTCAAGAGAAATAGAAATGGCTGTCAACAAGCTTGCCAAGGCAATGGAGCCCGCTGTAGTACTGGTTGTTGCGGGCATTGTAGGCACGATTGTTGTCGCACTATATTTACCAATGTTCGAAATGATTAGAGCATTTAAACAGTAGATCTAAAAACGCAGTATAAAACTAGTTATGGCTGCTCAACCTGAGGATTTTTGAGGTGCTACAAAGACAAGGCGAGGTAGCGATTGACGAATCGAATAATTAATATATCGACCAAAATAGGGGGCTGCGCTAGCTGGAAGGTCGTGACCCGAGTCAGCAGATAAAAGATACAATAATGAAGATTTATCGGATGAGGTGATAGAATCCAGAGAGGGAGATTGATAGAGGCAGATCTGGTTTAAAAAACCCCAGTGCTGGTCGGGTGCTCCCTGTAGCAAATCATTTTTCTGAGATCGCTCAGTAATCTCTATCTCCGTAATCGATGATGATGCGCGAACAGTCAGGAAGTCATCATTGACAGCAAGAACACCATGCACAGGTTGTGCCTTTAACGAAGAGGAGCCACTCATTGTCTCTCCCAGCAAACGACCGCTTCGCAAGAACCAGTAATGCACATCAGGCAAGCGATCACGAAGAGGGGGTAGTGCAGCCAAAACCTGAACGGAACCGTCAGAGCTAATGGCCCAAGTGTTTCTAACGACCTCAAAGCTTTTTGTGGAAATTGGTGAAAGCTTCTCCCAGAGGCAACGCTGAGCTTGAACATTATGGCGGTCGCTCAAAGAGCGATTGACGATATCTATATGGGATATCGATAATTGATTAGAAATATTGTCAGGCTGGAGAGCAAAAGCGCGTATGAGATCGTTGCGTAAGCTCTTAAGAGCGGACAGATTAGCAACTCGGAGTACATCTAGACCGGAAGAAGAAACCTCATCCGTTTGTCCCATGCACCCGCGCTCAGGGGAAAGAGCGCCAGGAGTCGCAGACAGTATCCTGCAGGTGAACCCACGTGTGAGGCGATTAATTCCCACAGTGGAAGCGAGCAGAGCAGCTGTAAACATCCCCAAAAACATCACCGCCATGAGAAGCTCAAGCAGAGACATGCCCGAATCTCGGGAGGTTGATCGACGGTAGATCAGGTTTCGGGACATAGATGAAGGTCCTCGACAGGATTTTGACGAGCCGTGTCCGTGGAAGTTAAGGCCATCGACCAGTCAAGGTTGCGGAAAAAGAGCGCATTGGGCTCAGGGTTCGTTTCCTTTGTGATCGGGAGAAGTCGCTGGTCACTCTCTGAGTCTTCATAAGGAACCTCACCAGCAGCCTGCGAAGCCTTGAAGAAGCTATCAATTGACTGGCCATCCGGTCGTCCCATGAGTTGACCTGATAAAAGCAATAGCTGCAAAGACTTTTTTAATAATGGAGATTTGGCTGTAGGCAGAAGATCCCTGCAGGAGCTCAAATCAGGATTTGCATAGGAAACAGCGGCTAAATAGTCAATTTGCTCGCGGGGTGTGAGCAGGGCGGAACTCGATGAAAGCTTGCTTTGCACTGAAACCAATTCAGCCATCCATGCACTCATTAAAAGGAGCATGACCAATCCAATAAGAGAATCAATCATGATGTACCCACATAACAGTCATCATCGGGTGTGCAAATGCACGGATGCGTGTCAGGCCCACTAAAAGATCGTGACCATACCCATTTCCAAGGATAGGATCGCCGATCGGATGGACTTTTAACCAAAACATCATGAACATCGCTAATACGACAATAAGACACTTCTGTAATTTGCTTGGGAGGCAAGAACTCTTGTTTATCCATAGCAAGAGAAGTACATCTCGCTGCAGCCAAAGGCCATGGCAGCATTTCAGACTGATTACCAGATGTCCCTCGAACACGCAGGATATAAGCAGAGGTCTTATCAGAAAGAGGGTCCGGCTTAAAGGCGACGAAATAACGATCAGTCGGCAGTGGTGAGGCAGCACTTACAGCTTGCTCACCCTCTAAAACCTCGCGAACCTCAAAAGAGGAAATAGGAATATCAAGTCGACTCAGCTCGTCACAATTGACACGGTTGGGATCCAAAAAGGCCTTTCGATACTGGCCGTTGGCATTCAACCAAGCGCGTTCGAAATTGCCATGGCGTGTATCTAAATCACTCAACTCAAGCTGACTTCCCAGGCTTTTGAACAAGGACTCCGTCAGGAAGACTAGAGGGACCATAACACTCATAGTCAAAATCATGTAAATAGCTCCCATGAGTCAAATACCAAGGAACAGATCTGATTAAGGCAATTAAGCTGAAAACTCTCCACAACTATTTGCGATTAGTTGCTGGGATCCGAGGAGTGCGCAAAGGTATGATTTCCCATAAGCAGCCTCCTATATACTTTAGCAAACCACCTAGCGGAACGTCAATCGGCTCAACAGATGAAGCGCCAACTCAAAAAAACTAAATAGGATGCAAAAAGGACAGAAATTCAGTAATGACCATTGACCCTGTTAGCAGAGAGATGAAATTGAGTAATGAAATTACGGGAGCAATGCTGGGAGATCTAGCGTGTCCCGTGATGATCAGCTAACGTGTCCATATGATGGAACACGTTTGGGGAATGCGGCAGTCCATCAAAATTGTCTTGACCATTGCGATTGGCGTGGCCGCGGCTTGCTCTTCAGTACTTCGTGCTGACGGTGGTGAACGGGACATGATTCGCCTACTCACAACAAAACAATGCCCCCGCTGTGATTTGAGGGGTGCTGATCTCGTGCATGCCAATCTCAGTGGAGCAGACCTTCAGGGTGCACTCTTAATAGGTGCGAATCTGAGCAGGGCAGATTTAAGTCATGCTGATCTAAGGGGTTCGGATTTAAGACAGGCTTCTTTATTCGGCACAAATCTTGCAAACAGCAAACTGACGGGGAGCCTCATGGCTGGGGCTGATCTACGCGAGGCCGATTTAAGTGGTGCAGTGATCGTCTCCAACAAACAACCTAACGAAACAGACCAGCTCAATACCGAAGACGGCACTAAGACCAACCGACGTTCAATTCAAGCCCATAATGACGGCTACGCTGCTTACCAAGAAAGCCAGTTTGCAATGGCTGAATTGTATTTCAGTGAAGCTATACGCATGAATCCAAATCAGGCGCAAAGTTGGGTTGCGCGATCAATCGTAAGAACGAGATTGGGCGAATATGAAGGAGCAAAAACTGATTTGGTAGAGGCATATAAGATTGCAAAAGATGCACAAAATCATGAGGGAAGTGTATCCATCAAAAAAGCGATCGTTGAGTTAGATCAAAGGACGAATCCGGGCTCAGAAGGAGGCAAAAGAAATGAGCTGATGGGTGCAGCAGGCGGGATCATTGGGATCCTTGCCCCACTTGCGATGAAGGCACTAAGCTCCGGCTTTTTCTAAAGACTAGAGTGAACTTCTCGTAGAACCATAGCCATAAGTGCCTCCATCATCATCGCGAATAATGCGAGGGGTAGCAAGGATGACAAGCTCTGATTTTTCACGTTCGGTACGACTACCACGAAAATACTGGCCAACCAAAGGAAGGTCGCCCAGGAGAGGGATCTTTTCGGCAGCTGACGAATTACGGTCCTGAATCACACCCGTAACGACAAGAGTTTGTCCATCACGTAAACGGATATCCCCTGAATCCAAGACTCTAGTGATTACATTATAGATATTTAATCTACCTGCACAGACAGCCTGGCCCGCTATCTGAGGCACGGATATTGATGGCTTCATACTCATGGTAACAAACCCATTATCATCAATTTTGGAGACCTTAAGCGGTAACTTAAGGCCAGCGTCTTGCCTGGTTTGAGTGCAAACCGTGCTAAAAGGGGTTTTTTCAACAGAGACTGACGTGACGACGCTCATGATGGATTCAACATTGGCCTCATTTCCCTCTTGCACAACAAGTGTTGGATTGGCCAAAATCTTCGCAGACGACGAATTTATGCTGGCGGTAAGCAGTTGCCTATAGGTATTATTTGGAATTGTTCCAAGACCGGAGGGTACGTGTCCAGGTGTTGCGTAAATGCCATTGCCAGCATCAGAAATAAACCATGAACCATTTTTTGATTTGTAGTAAACAGAGTTGTCAATTGATGCATTATTGTTCAAGTCAATATTGATCATCTTGACTTCAATAGCCACTTGTCTCGTTCTCAGATCTAATTGACGAAGGTAGCCTTCTGCAATGGAGATCAGTGCTGAATCACCAACCAACGTGATTGTTCCCAAGCGAGAATCCGATACAGCGGTTAAGCCAATCAGAGGTCCACTAGAAGCGCCATAGGCCTGGATAGATGTCTGCTTCGTGGTTTCACTTGTCGTCGCAGAATTCGTCGAGCCTCCAGTCGATGCGCCACCTCCAGTTGCAGTTGTATTACTTTGGGAAGATGTAATTGTTGAGGTATTCGTCTTGTTGACAATGGCGCCAAGGTTGGCAAGGTAATCACCTGCACTATCGGGGGTGACTTGATTGAGCCTATAAACCTTTGACAGTTGACTGCCGATACTTTTACTAAGAATGTTTGGACCGACCAGAATCGTCCGGCCCTCTACTTTTGCCTGCAGACCAGCTGAGAGCAGTACAAAGTTGAAGGCTCTAGCAAAGTTTTCATTGCGAAAAGAGACTGTGATTGACTTTGCCTCAGCCTCCTGGCCATCACTGGATGCAGATGAATTGGAGCTAGGGCCAGCGGGGGCCTTTTCGGTTTTTTCACCTTCATCAGCCTCTGAGAAGGCAAACCCATAGCCGCCAAGCTGTGCCAGGGCCATCAGCAAATCCCGAGGGGCAGCGCCACGTGCCGTAATGGTCACAGGCGGACCACTCAACTGGACATATCCACGGTTGCGCAACACCATGGATCCCACGGCCATGTCGCCCAACGGTGGGGCAACGGCGCGAGGTCGCATCGGGGGCACATAGGGCAGTTGCGGTAGCTGACCCGGTGTGGTCAAATCCACCTGCGCAGATTGAAGAGTATTCAACGCTGCAACCGGAAAACTAATAATCAGCGATGAGCCATTATTAGAGACGCTAGCCGAAGGAGATCTCATTCCTGGCTGCAGATCGACCTGCACAGAAAAGCTTGTTCCCGAACCCTGAATCTGGGCCCCCTGGATCCCAGAATTGGCAATGGTGATGGCCTGGCCACCACTCGGGACACTACGCAGGGAGGATGTCGTAATCCTGGCAATCCAGCGACTACCCTGTAGCGAACTGGCGACCTGCGCAGTGTTGCCTATTCCATCAACGATGATATCCACCGTGTCACGAGTCCGTTGAGATCGCAACAGCAGTACGGGCAATTGTGAGGCTGTCGAACCGGATGGAGATGGCGCGCTGGTGGGTGCAGAAGAGGAAGGAATGGCCTGCGCAACATGCTCAACTGCGCCGACTAAAAGAGCCATCGGAAGCCCTATGAGGAATTGAAGGCGCACTCGGCTGACTAGGATTCTTGTAGGAGCGTATCGCACGATTAGCAGAAAGCAAGTCGAGTCTCGTACAAGAGCCGATTGGGAGATGCAATTAGGTTAATCTGACTTCGATGGTTTTCTCTGATAAGCGGTAAGCCGGAACTTGAGCTGGGGCTGTACGCTTTTTTGAGCAGTTGAATCAGAATCTGCAACAGCCTTGATCTCGAGATCTGAGATTAGAACAGCTGTGTTGAGAGTCTCAACTCTTCGTAAGAATTCCAGCAACGATGGAAAAGAACCTTGTGCCACCATCAAGTATGTTAGCGTCACAAAACGCGGGTCTGACTTAGTCGACTTCTGACTGGTCGCTGCCGAGGCTGCCTTTTTGTCACCGTCCTGTGTATTCTGGGGCTCTACAGATAGAATATGAATGCGTGATTCCGATGCCAGACTGCTTAATGACATCAGCAAGGTGTCAAGCTGAGTAACATCGGAAACCAGACTTAACAATCGCTCTTCTTGCGCCAACGCCTGATCACGTCGTTGAAGCTGTTGCACACGGTCACGGGACATATCGGGTAGAGCCGAATCTTGAATTTGGTAGTCTCGAAACTTCTGCTTTTGTGCTTTAATCTGTGCAGAAAGCGGAATTAATGCAGCCCCAATTAGTAGAAGTGCTGCCACAACTCCACCAACAGCTGGCAAAACGATCAGGGCTCTTTCCGGGGTTAGCGCAAAGGTTGCCGCTGAAAGCTCAAGCTTCAGATTCTTCATGGCATCAAGCCCTCCTGCGCAAGCTGTTTGATGCGCAAAGCCTTACCCCTTGAGCCATAGGCAATGAATATCTTGGAAAGCTCTTGATCAGAACCCACCCTGAATTTAGCTTTTACTTCAAACTCAGCACTGGCTAAATTGAGCGCAGGAGATGGTGACCCTATCGGGTTAGCCATCGCGGGCTGAGCTGGCCGGCCAGCATTCACATTGGCACCAGCATCTCTTTGGACTGCTATGCCCTGTGGAGGGCTGGATGGGAGGGAGGAACCTGGCGTATTCGGCGAGACCGAGGAAGCCGAAGACTGCGCAGCAGAACGTGGAGACGGACTCTCTTCTTGTTGACGTTGAGCTTTGACTAATTGGACTGAATCTGATTCAAATAATGGACATTTTGAGAGAGTAAGCACTAAGTAATTGATACGCGAAAAGGCATAGGGATCAACCGCTTGGCCTTTAATGATCAACGCATCAGGCGTCTCGGTGAGCTGATTAATCTGAACACCTGGGGGCGTAACTGAAGCGAGCGCCTGCAACAACGCTGAACTTGAGCGCAATGACAAGATTTGACCAGCAATCTGTTTGCGACTCTTTTCCAGCTCGCCTGTTTCATCAACCAATTGCTGGAGCTTAGCTTTCAATTCAAGATATTTCTGATGTTGCGGCCTCAACCGCTCTACCTGGTTTGACACCATCCATAACTGAATCAAAGATCCCACCAACCACAAGAATACCAAACCGAACACTGAAGCCCCAACTGCGACCCCTTTGTAGAGAAGCTTTTGCGCATTAACCGGTTTAGGCTCCGGCAAACCAAGCTCTGCCCGGCGTTCTCGGAGAAGGTCAACCTGATAGAGGTCCAATCCCAAGCTTCAGACTGATGACAATCTAACCAGCAACCCGAGAAGAAGCTAGCCCTGAGCTGACGCCAATACCGCTAGTACGTCTTCACTACTGATCCTCGTAACTTCGCAGTCTGCTTGCAAAGCTCGCTTCCCCCCGCATCGCCCCGGCGGCAAACGAAGCGAATTCGCAAGGTAGATACTGTGATCTAAGTCATCTACATCAGTCATCACACCTACTCGAGTATCTATTGCCTCCCATAATCCCAAGCCTGAATGGACAAAGCGTGAGTACCACACAACCTCACGATTCAATACTGCCAGTGCATCCAGTCCCCGTGTATGACTTCCCAGGCAAAGCTTAAGAATACGCACATGATCTTGCTCAGATGAGCACGATGTAGCGAGGAAGTCTATCCAGCAGCTCATCATGGGGAGCAATCGATCAAGGACAAGATCTGCCATTTCGAAAACAGTCGCCCAGGCCGCCACAGCGTCCGATCTGGTTCGTAATCGGCAATGACAATGATTCACACGAATCCAGCCTTCTTGATCCTGCCCCAATGCCACAAGCTCACGGCTCTCAAGCCAGTCATTGCCGCTGAACGGCAAGCATGTTGCTTCGGCAGGCATGGC
>Ga0194134_10003856_pt1 | contig 15701 bp, 10 predicted proteins | sample TA2KigOff0mmetaG_FD_148602 | JGI IMG/M metagenome (GOLD analysis project Ga0194134, IMG submission 148602) | Freshwater microbial communities from Lake Tanganyika, Tanzania - TA2015056 Kigoma Offshore 0m | ecosystem: Environmental > Aquatic > Freshwater > Lake | place: Tanzania: Lake Tanganyika... | reverse complement strand
TCACATCGTGGACGCCGACAGGCGCGCTCTCGAAGATCACGCAGTTCACGATGGGGGCGATCGATCGCGTGAATCCCGCGAGCAACCTCCTTCCCGCGACGATGACGGCGGAGATCTCCTCGAACGCCGCGAACCTCCTCAGCGACATCAAGCCCGGCTATATGCTCGGCGCGAAGCCGCGGCAGCAGGCGATCGGGCACGTCATCGGTATCCTCGCGGGGGCGGCGGCCTCCACACCGCTCTTCTTTCTCCTCTTCCTCCCGAAGGGCGCCGACGGCACACGCTCACCCGCCACATTGGTCAGCGAGCAGTTCGCGATGCCGTCAGCACTGCAGTGGAAGGGGGTCGCGGATCTCATCACGAACGGTATCAGCCGGCTGCCGACCTCGGCGATCTACGCGATGCTCGTCGCCGCCGTGCTCGCGGTGGTCTTCGAGACGTTGCGCATCCGGACCAAGGGACGCTTCCCGCTCAGCGCTGTCTCCATCGGGCTCGGCGTGGTGTTGCCGCCGGAGTCGTGTTTCGCGATGTGGGCGGGCGCGATGCTCTTCTGGTGGCAGGGGTCGCGGAATCCGGCGGCCGGCTCGCGTGCGCACGCCATCTGGGTGGAGGGCGCCGAGTCCGTCTGCGCGGGGTTGATCTCCGGCGCGGCGTTGGTGGGGATCGGCAACGCGATCCTCAACGCGCTGATGTGACATCGCGTCCCGTGCTACTGGAGCGCGTCGTACGTCTGGGTCGTCGCGCGGGGTCAGCCGGGGAGGCGCAGTCGCTCGAGTGACCCGGTGAGCGTCTCACCGGCGACATCGACGAAGAGCTGATCGTCGGTGCGGGTGAGCGACCAGCGGACGCGGCGGTCGAGATGGGTGACCAAGGCCTCAAGGAGCGCGCGGTCCATCGCGATGACCTCGATCTGCGCCGCCCGGTGGATGGTCTGGCCCTCGTAGCCACGGAAGAGGATGCGTGGCTCCTTGTGCGTGTAGAGCGCGACGCGCGGGCTCGCCTTACTGGCCTTGTGCAGACGCGCTGCATCCGGCGCGCCGACCTCGATCCAGCTGCACCAGGCACCGGTCAGGTCCTTCACGAGCAGCGGCGGGTCCTCCGGGTCGGAGATGCCTCCCTTGGAGAAGGTGATCCCCTCGGTGTACTCGAGGCAGTACGCCAGCACGCGGGTGAGGAGGTAGTCCTCGCTTTCGGACGGATGGCGCGCGGCCTTGATTGCAAGCGTCTCGTAGACGCCGCGGTCGATGTCGTTGACGGCGACGTCGAAGGTGTAGACGGTGGCGGTGAGGGCCATCGATGGAAGGTATCGACCGATCAGGGGTGGTGGGGGGATGGTCGCGCACTCACGATGGCGGCCGTTGCTGTACCGCGACCGCGGCGCGGCTCGTCCGCTGGCCGGACGAGAGACGCCGCCGTACGATTCCGCGATGCGACGCTTCCGATTCCTCCTCGTGCTCTGCCTCGCCGTGCCGACCCTCGGTGCACAGCAGGCCGACCTCCTCGAGCTGACCATCCCCGAGGCGCGTGCGGCGATGGAGTCGGGCCGGCTCTCCTGCCGCCAGCTCGTGCAGGGGTACCTCGACCGCATCGCGGCGTACGACAGCGCAGGCCCCGGGCTGAACGCGATCCAGACCGTGAACCCCCGTGCGTTGTTGGAGGCCGATTCGCTCGATGCGGTCCGACGCGCCCGCGGGTCGATGGGTTCGCTGCACTGTGTCCCGGTGCTGCTGAAGGACCAGGTCGAGACGCGCGATATGCCGACCACCTATGGCTCCGCGCTCTTCAAGGACTTTGTGCCGCGCCGCGATGCGACGGTCGTGCAGAAGCTCGAAGCGGCGGGCGCGATCATCCTCGCCAAGACCACGATGGGCGAGTTCGCTTCGCGCTACTTGAGCTCAGCCGCGGGGATCATCCGCAACGCGTACGATCCGACGCGCAACCCGAGTGGCTCGTCCGGCGGCACCGGGTCCGGTGTGGCCGCCAACTTCGGTCTCGTCGGGATCGGCGAGGACACCAGCGGGTCGATTCGCGGGCCCGCAGCCGTCAGCAGCCTGGTCGGGCTCCGGCCCACCGTGCCACTCGTGAGCCGTTTCGGGATGCTCCCCGCGAACCCGACGCAGGACACGATGGGTCCGATGACGCGCACCGTCGCCGACGCCGCGCGCGTGCTCGACGTGATCGCCGGCTATGACCCGAACGATCCGGTCACCGCGGCCACGGTCGGTCACATGCCCGCCAGCTACGCCGCCGGTCTCGCGCCCACGGCGCTGCGCGGGGCGCGCATCGGTGTGCTGCGGATGCGCCGCGATTCGAGCGTGGCGCCACGTCCCGTGGCCGCCGGCACGGCCACCGACACCGCCGCCGCGCGTCGGGAGGCGGAGGCGCGCCTCACCGAGGCGGAGTTCGCCAAGGTCCGGCCACTCTTCGCACGCGCGATCGCCGACCTCCGCGCCCAGGGCGCGGTCGTCATCGACTCGGTGGCGATGCCGACCGTGCCGGGCCGCCGCGTGGGGAACGACTTCGAGACCGAGGAGGCGACCAATCGCTACTTGGCCGAGCATCCGAACGCGCCCTACCGGACGCTCCAGGAGATCCTGCTGGCCGGCGGCGTGACGCCATCGCGGGCCCGCGCCCTGATGACCTACGTCGGGCGCAGCACCTCGGACGCCGACTACGGCGCCGTGCTCCAGTACCGCGAGGCGCAACGCGTCGCGCTCCTCAAGGTGATGGCGGACCTGCAGCTCGACGCGCTGATCTACGCCACCTACGATGCGCCGCCGGCGGTCATCCCCGCGGATGCGCTCACGAACCCGCGAGCCGCCGACGGCTACGGCCGCGGCGACAACCGCGGGCTGAGTCCCTCACTCGGCTGGCCGGCGCTCACGGTGCCGATGGGCTTCTCGCCGGAGGGGCTCCCAGCGGGGCTGGAGTTCCTCGGGCGGCCGTGGAGCGAGGGGAAGCTCCTCGGCTTCGCGTACGCCTACGAGCAGGCGACGCACCACCGCCGGCCCCCGACGACCGTCCCCGCACTCAGCCGCTGACGGGGCTCTCGGCGCGCGGCGCGCGGTAGATCGTCACCGCCGTGTCGCCGAAGACGCGTGTCACCGCGCCGGGCGGGAGCGCGTGGGCGCGTGCGTGCTCCACCGCGAGCACGGGGGCGAATGCCGTCGCCCGCCAGTGGTCGATCACGCGGTCCAGCATCCGCGATTCGTAGGGCGGGTCGGCGAAGGCGAGATCGTAGGCGCCCATCCCCAGAGCGGCGGCGAAGGGGAGCGCGTCGCGCTTGAAGGTCCGGGAGCGGTCCTTGAGTCGGAACCGGGTGACGTTCGACTTGAGGGCGGCGAGGCTCGCGGGACGAGTCTCGACGAAGTCACAGCGCCGTGCGCCGCGGGAGATCGCTTCGATGCCGAGCGCCCCCGTCCCCGCGAACAGGTCGAGGACGCTCGCGCCCGGGAGGTCCGCTTCGAGGAGATCGAGCAGCGCCGCGCGGACGGGTTCCGCCGTCGGGCGGACCCGGAAATCGTTCGGGGACGCGAGCGTCCGCCCGGCGAAGGCGCCGGCCACGACCCTCATCGGTGCCTCACCGCACCCTCAGGGTGCCATCGTCGGGACCGGGGCGCAGACTCACGGGCGGTAGCCGGGGCCGCGCACCACCTGACCCGGCTTCGCCCCGGTGTGCGCGCCATCGCGGAGCACCGCGACGCCGTTCACGAACATCTCGCGCACGCCGGTGGAGAGCTGGTGCGGGCGCTCGAAGGTCGCGTGGTCGGTGATCGTCGCGGGATCGAAGACGATCACGTCGGCCTTGAGCCCCACCTTGAGCACGCCGCGGTCGGTGAGCGAGAGGCGCGTGGCCACCGCGGAGGACGCCTTCCGTACCGCGTCCTCGAGTGTGAGCACCTGCTGCTCGCGCACGTAGCGGGCGAAGATCCGCGGGAAGTTCCCGTAGGCGCGCGGGTGGGTCATCCCGCGTGCGGTCGACGGGTCCTGCGAGCCAGCATCCGTCCCGAACTTCATCCACGGCTGCCGGAGCTGCAGCCGCATATTCTCCTCGCTCATCAGGAAGAGGATCTCGCCGAGCCCGAGCTCCTCCTCGACGTTGAGATCGATGATCGTCTCCGCCCAGTCCTTGCCGAGGGCGGCGCTGATCTCGGCGAGGCGCTTCCCCTCGAAGCGGAGGAGGTGTGGCTTCGTGAAGCCGGTCACCATCACGTTCGCCGGCGTGGCGATCTCGCACAGGTTCTCGTAGCCCGCGTCCATCGCGTGCATCTCCGCGACCATCGTCGCGCGCAGCGCCGGGTTCCGCAGGTTCTCGAGGAGGCGTCCGCCGGCGGCGTACTTGGGCGGGATGCAGCTCGCGAAGGAGTTCCCGCCCGCCGGATAGAGGTACATGTTCGCCTGCACGTCCTGCCCCGCCGCGCGCGCGGAATCGATCTTCGCGATGGCCAGCGGCATCTTGGGCCAGTTGCGCGGGCCGCTCGCCTTCAGGTGGAAGATCTCGACCGGGACGCCTCCCTCGCGTCCAATCCGCAGTGCCTCGTCGATCGCCTCGAGGAACTTGTCGCCCTCGCTCCGTATGTGCGTGATGTAGACGCCGCCGTAGGGTGCCATCGCGCGGGCCGCGTCGGCGAGTTCCTCGGTCGTGGCATAGGTGTTCGGCGGATAGATCAGCGCGCTCGCGAGGCCGAAGGCGCCATCCTCCATCGCGCGGGCCATCGCGGCGCGGGCGGTGTCGCGCTCGGCGGGGGAGAGCGGGCCGGCCTCCTCCCCCTTGGCGTAGACGCGGAGCGTCCCGTCGCCGACGAACGACCCGACGTTCTGCGCCGCGCCGCGTCCGACCATATACTCAAGCCAGGCGCTGAAGCCGTGCGGGCCGCGGAAGCGCTCGAGGATGCGCCGTGTCGCCGTATCGGTCTCGGCGGCGAGGATGTGCTCGTTGACGGGGCCGAGCGAGCTGCCTTCGCCGTGGATCGCGGTCGTGATCCCCTGCGTCACCATTGAGAGGGCGCGACCATCGCCGCCCATATAGTGCGCGATGCTGTGCGCCTGGATGTCGATGAATCCCGGGGCGACCACGAGGCCGGCGGCGTCGACGCGCTGGCGGACGGTCGCGGTGCGGAACGCGCCGCGCGGGCCGATCGCCGCGATGCGGTCTCCGCGGATGGCGAGGTCGCCGTGATACCACGCGGCGCCGGTGCCGTCGACGATGCGGCCGTTCTCGATCACGACGTCGTACGGGGCGTCGGCGGTCGGGGCGGGGGCGACGCGTGCGCCGGGGGCGCAGGCGGCGGTGACGAGCAGCGAGAGCGCGGCGAGGTGGCGAGTTCGCATCGGAGGATCCGTGTCGAGGTGAGCGAGCGGGTCAGGCAGAACATATCGCGCCGGCGCTGCCGCGGCGCGGTGGGTGGATCGACGTCACCGACGGGCGGCTCAACGTCGGGGGATGGTGGGGCGTAGGCGCCGTTAGATTCCCCGTGCGCATGCCCTCCCCCCTTCGCTCATCCGTCCGCGGCCTCGCGGTCGCGCTGATCCTCGTCCCGGCCCTCGCGGTCGGCGCTCAAACGGCCGCCCCCGATACCTCCCGTCGGCTCGAGACGGTGGTGGTGACCGCCTCGCGCGAGCCGCAGAGCCTGACCCGCGTGCCATTCGCTGTCAGCGTGGTGAGCGTCGACCGATGGGCGGGCCGCTCCGGGTTCGGCCTCGATCAGGCGCTCGCCAACGTGCCCGGTGTCGTGGCGCTCAGCCGGTATGGGACGCACGACATCCGCCTCACCATCCGGGGGTTCGGGGCCCGCGGCGCGGGGGACCGCTCGAATGCCGGCACGTCACGCGGCATCCGCGTCCTCCTCGACGGCATTCCCGAGACCGAACCCGACGGACGGACGGCCTTCGACCAGATCGACCTCGCCACGATCGAGCGGATCGAGGTGCTCCGCTCCAACGGGAGCGCGGCGTACGGGAACGCCGCCGGAGGCATCGTCAGCTTGAGTTCGATGCCGACCTTCGATCGTCGGTTCAGCGAGGTCACGATGCAGCGTGGTGGCTTCGGGCTGCAGCGGGCGGTCGTCCGCGGGGGCCTCGCGCTCGGTGACGGCAAGGTGTGGGGCGCGCTCACCCGGACGACCTTCGCGGGATGGCGCGAGCACTCGGATGCGTCGCGGACGCAGATGGTCGGTGGCGCGATGGCGCCGCTCCCGCGCGGGGGACGGCTCGGGGTGCAGGTGGCGGCGGCGGGCAATCTGTTCCGGATCCCCGGACCGCTCACGCCAGCGCAGACCGAGGTGGATCCCGCGCAGGCGAACGCGACCTACGCCGCGCGCGACGAGCGTCGGTACAACCGGCTGATGCGCCTCGGCCTGACGCTCGACCAGCCGATCGGTACGACGCAGGATGTGAGCGCGATGTTGTTCGTCAATCCGAAGGTGCTCCAGCGGTCGGAGCGGAATACGTTCCGCGACTTCACCCGGGTGCACACCGGCGGCAGCCTCTCGTGGGGCGGCCGTGTCGAGCGCGGTGGGGTGACGCACCGCCTCCGCGTCGGCGGGGACTTCGCCTACCAGGACGGCGCGATCCAGTTCTACACGCTCGGTCCCGGCGCGACGCGCGGCACCACCCTCACCACCAACAAGGGGGAGGGCGCACAGAACGCCGGACTCTTCGTGCAGGACGAGGTCGGGCTCGGGGAGCACGTCACGCTGCTGCTCGGCGCCCGGTACGACGACATCGGGTATTTCTACCGGGATTTCATCGCGCCCACGCTCGACGATCGCCGCCGCTTCACGCAGGTGACGCCGCGGGCGGGACTCTCCTGGCGCGTCGGGGGCGGCACCGTCTACGCGAGCTACGGGCGTGGCATCGAGGCGCCGGCGGGGAACGAGACCGATCCCCCCGGCGTCGGGCTCCCGACGCCCGTCACGGCATTGAACCCCCTGCTCGATCCGATCCTCTCGCGCACGGTCGAGGCAGGGATGCGGCGGTATGTCGCGGTGGGTGACGGGCCGTTGCGCGGGCTCAGCCTCGATGCGGCGCTGTACCACACACAGGTCCGCGGTGAGCCGGTGCCGTACAATGGCGGACGCTTCTATCTCACCGCCGGGCAGGTCACGCGTCGTGGGGTCGAGCTCGCGATCGACGCCGATCTCGCTGCGGGGATCTCGGCCCGATTCTCCGGCACCTTCTCGCGCAACGTCTACGATCGCTATCGCGTGGACTCGACCTACCTCGGCGCGCCCGGCGGGCGCGTGGTCCTCGATGGGAATGCGGTGGCGGGGCTACCCGGGCGCGTCGTCAATGCCGCGATCGTCTGGCGACCGCCCGCACTCCCCTGGCTCGGCGTCGAGATGGGCGCGCAGCATCTGGGTGATCACGTCGCTGACGATCGGAATCTCGTGCCGGTCGCCGGGTTCACGGTCTATCGTGCCGCCCTCGCGGGTGAGCGCGTCCTCGCCGGCGGGATCAGTGCGCGCGCGACCCTCGCCGTCGAGAACCTCACCGATCGCCGCTTCATCGGCAGCGCCTTCATCAATCCGGACTATGCCGCCGGCGCGCCGCTCGCCTACGAGCCCGGGCTGCCGCGGCAGGTGGTCCTCGGCCTGACGTTCCGCCGGGCGCGCTGAGCGAGCGTCCGGCGGCGGCTGGCGGACCACGCCGGCGCCGGTAGCTTTCCCGGCAATGGACCCCGTGACGCCGCCCGTCCCGACGGACGATGCCGAAGAGCTGAAGCGCCGCGAGAAGGACCGCCGGCGGCTGGAGGCGGAGCGTGGGCTGCTCGAGCCGTCCCAGCGCTATCGCGTGATGAACGATTCCATCCGGCAGGCGCAGGATCTCATCGAGCTCGCCGACAAGAAGGTACGGTTCGCGCTCGTGCCACGCTCCGGCCTTTGGGGTCGCCTCGTGCAGGCGGAGCTCACCGCGTATGTGGTCCTGACGTTCTACCATCTCTGGCATGCCATCTCGGTGCTGCGTCCGCGGCTCGCGCCGCCGCCTGCGCCAGAGAGCCTGCCGACCACGGTGGCACCGGGTGCCTCGGCGCGTGTCCTCTTCTACGGCGACGTCGCTCCGCGTGAGGGGGCGACCCTTCGGCGCCTTTGGGATGAGATGCGGCAGGACAGCATCAACGCCGAGCTCGCGGACCAGCTCCTCATCCTCGGCCGCATCAATCAAGCGAAGTTCGCCGATGTCGCGAAGCTCTATGCGGGCATCCGCCTCCTCGTGATCATCCTGGGCGTGCTCCTGCTGACGGTGGTGGCCGCCGCGCTCCTATGACCGCGGCGGTGCCCCGCTGGGCTGCGACGCTGCAGCGCGTCACCCGGTACTGCTCCGAGGATCTCGGTGGCGGTCCCCGCCCGTGGCGGCTCTCGACGGTCATCAATCTCCAGAAGGGAGGGACGCTGCCCGTCCTCGCCCTGCTGATGTGGCACTATGGCGCGCCGACACCGGCGGCCTGGACCTATCTGGCCCTGCACGGCGGCTATGGGCTCGTCTGGCTGCTCAAGGACTTCGCCTTCCCCGACCCGCGCTGGCGCGTCCCCGTCACGATCGGCGGCGGGCTCGCGGCCTTCGCCCTCGTCCTCGGCCCCTACTGGCTTGCGGGGTGGCTCCTGATCTCGCATCGCGTGGTCCCGCGCTATCCCTTCCCCGCAAGTGCGTGGCTCGCGGGATGCGTGCTGCTCTGTCTCCTCGGGAGCGTGCTGATGGTGGTCGCGGACGCCCAGAAGTTCTTCACGCTGCGGCTCCGCTCGGGACTCATCACGGATGGTGTCTACCGATACATCCGGCACCCGAACTACCTTGGCGAGATGATGATCTACGGCAGTTTCGCGCTCGTCGCGTGGCACTGGATCCCCGCGCTCGTCCTGCTCTGGGTCTGGGGCGGGGTCTTCGCGGTGAATATGGTGATGAAGGAGGCGTCGCTCGCCCGGCACGCCGGATGGGCCGAGTATCGCGCCCGCACCTGGTGGCTCATCCCGGGGGTGTTCTGATGCGGCAATGGTGGCTTTGCGCGCTCACGCTTCTCCTCGCCGCCTGTGACGCGCTGACTTCGCCAGCCTCGGATGCGCCGACGGTCGAGGCCATCCGGATCGATACCACCGTCGCGAACGCGCTCGCGCGCGTCGTGACGGTGCGGCTCTCCCGCCCGGCGCCGGCGCGCGTCACCTGGGGCGCTGAGGGGACCAAGGTGCTGACGCTCGTGAGCGACAGCGTGCTCGCCGAGCATCGGTTTCTCGTCCCGCGGCTGCGGCAGCGTCGGACGTACACGCTGGAGGCGGTCGCCGAGGGGAGTGCGTCGGCGCCCGTGCGGCGGACGACCTTCACGATGCCGGCGATGCCGTCGGCGCTCTTCGCCGCGACCTTCACCGCGACCGGGACGCCGAGCCACCCGGTGCAGCTCATTGAGATCGTCGGCGCGAGCGGGGGGCTTGGTGGACTCCTGATGGTTGAGGACGGGGAGATCGTCGGGCATCTGCCCGTGGTCGGCTCGCTCTTCGGCGCGACACGACGGGCGTCGGGCACGTACGTCCTGCTCGACCCGCTGAAGGGACTGGTGGAGATGCGGATCGACGGCAGCACGGTGCGGACGCTCCCGCATCCCGCGACCGGCGCGCCGACGGCGTACGGTCGCATCCATCACGACGTGATCGCGACCCCGCAGCAGACCCTGCTCTTCATCGCGAACGAGACGCGATTGGTCGGCGCGGATTCGATCGTCGGCGAAGCGCTCTGGGAGTGGGTCCCGGAGACCGGCGCCGTGACGAAGCGTTGGAGCGCGTTCACGGAGCTCGACTGGAACACCTTGCGCGGCTCGCGCTCGGTGCCGGGCAACTGGCTGCACGGCAATGCGATCAGCTATGGCCCGCGAGGCAACGTGCTGATGTCGTTGCGGAATGCGGACCACGTGATCTCGATCGCCCCCGACTTCTCGCGGATCGAGTGGCGCCTCGGCGGACCCACGGGGACGCTCGCCATCGATTCGGCGGATGTCTTCCTCGGGCAGCACTACGTGACGGAGCCGACACCCGGTCGGGTCCTGATCTTCGACAACGGGTGGGAGCGGCCGGGCGTGCCGTACTCGAGGGCGATCGAATTCGGGATCGATACCATCGCCCGCCGAGCGACGCGGGTCTGGCAGCACCGACCCGCGCCCGACATCTATGCCGCCCTCGTCGGCTCGGCGCGCCGCACCGACGAAGGGCGGACCCTGATGCTCTTCGGGATGCTGCAGGGTCAGAACGGGTCGACGGGACCGATCACGGCGATCGAAGTCTCATCGACCGGCGCGGAACGCTGGCGGCTGACCGCCGGCGGCACCCTCACCCGCCTCTACCGGATCACGCCGGTCGATGCGGTGGCGGGGGAGGTGGAGGGGGCGTTCAAAGGGCGCTGAAGGCTGAAGACTGAAGGCTGAAAGCTCAAAGCTGAAAGCTGAGTGCTGAAAGCAGCTTCCAGCCTTCAGCCTTCAGCCTCCAGCTTTCAGCATTCATGCAATCGGCTTCGGCGCCGGCACGTGCACCGCCGGCAGCCCGCGCTCCCGGAGTTGGCCGTTCAGCCGCTCGAGGCCCTCTCCCTCCACCTGTCGTAGCCGCTCGAGTTGGCGCTCGAACTGCCCGTTGAGCGTGTCGTAGATCTCGCCGTGCTGTCGCGTCGGGGCGTACGCCCCCGACTGCACCTGCATGTTCAGCGTGATGAGCTTGTTGTAGAGCTTCGTCGGCATATCGAGGGTGCACTGGTCGACGTGGCATCCCACCTCGTATAGCTCCTCGCGCACCGACTCGAGGCGCGCCCGCACCGCCTTGGCCGAATCGACCGCCGGTCCGCCGTCGAGGCGTCCGATCCGGTCGTCCATCTGCCGCTGCAGGTCCTCCACGCGCTTCACGGCATCGACCACATCGTTCACGCGGTCCACGGCGCGTCGTGCGGCCTGATACTGCGCGACGAGATCGGCGGTGCTTGAGGTGACCCGCGGATCCGCGACCACCTGGACGGTCCGGGCGAGCGTGTCGCGGCCGACGGTGAGTCGCACGGTGTAGGTGCCCGGCGGGACGACGGGGCCACGCGTCGTCCCGTAATCGATCACCGTGTTCGGCAGCTTCCGGATCCCCGGGAGGCGGAGGTTCCAGACGAAGCGATTGCTCCCGCGGCGCGTCGGCACGATTGAATCCGCCGGCGCGAAGGCGAGCGCGTCGTCGACCTCCGCGGAGTCGGCGGAGGTGAAGCGGCGGAGCCGCTCCCCCTGCGCGTCAAAGATCTCGAGTGTGACCGGGCTGGTCGGGACCTCGCGGAGCCAGAAATCGATGAGCGCGCCCGAGGGTGGGTTCTCTCCCGTGCCATCCCCACCGCGTGCGCCCTCCCAGAGAATCGCGCGCGCCGGCTGGAAGAGGTGCGCCGCGCGGCGCGTCACACTGTCGGCGAGCTGCCGGAGCGGCGAGAGGTCGTCGAGGACCCAGAAGGCGCGGCCGTGCGTCGCGGCGATGAGATCGTTCCCGTGGACCTTGAGGTCGCGGACGCTCACCCGCGGGAGGTTGAGCTGCAACGGCTGCCACGCGGCGCCGTCATCGAACGACACCCAGACGCCGAGCTCCGTGCCCGCGTACAGCAGCCCGCGACGCATCGGGTCCTCCCGCACCACGCGCGTATACGCCGTGCGCGGGATGCCGTTCACGATCCGGGTCCAGGTGCGGCCGTAGTCGCTGCTCTTCCAGAGATACGGGGCGAAGTCGTCCTGCTGGTAGCGATTCGCAGCCACATAGACGGTCGCCGGATCGAAGGGCGACGGGTCGATGTGCGCGGTGCGTGTGAAGGCCCCGTACGCGGGGGGCGTGACATCCTGCCACGTCGTCCCGCCATCGCGCGAGACGTGGATCCGCCCGTCGTCCGATCCAGCCCAGAGCACCTGCGGCGTCCGCGGCGACTCGGCGAAGGCGTAGATCGTCGCATACCACTCGGCGCCGGTCATCTCCCCGTGGATCGGCCCCCCGGTGCGCTCGAGCGTCATCGGGTCCGCCTTCGTCAGGTCGGGGCTGATCCGCTCCCAGCTTGCCCCCTCGGTGCGGGAGCGCCAGACGTGCTGCGAGGTCACGTAGAGGGTGCGCGGGTCGTGCCGCGAGACGAGCACGGGGAAGGTCCACTGGAACCGCTCGCGCACGTCCTTGGCTGCCCAGCCGTCCCAGTTGATCTCGGTGACGGAGATGTCGCGCTCCTGTCGGCTGCGCCGGTCGTAGCGTGAGAGCTGGCCGAGGTAGCATCCGCCATAGGTGACGTTCGGGTCGCGCGGATCGAAGGCGATCGTCGCGTTCTCACACCCGGCGACGGAGAAGTAGTCGCGGAGGCCGATCCCGCCCTCTTCACCGCGCGAGGCGACGGAGATCGCCGAGTTGTCCTGCTGCGCGCCGTAGATGCGGTACGGGAACTGGTCGTCCGCGTTCACGTGGTAGAACTGTGCCGTCGGCTGCGTGTGCTGGCTCGACCAGGTGACGCCGCGGTCGAAGGAGATCGTCGCGCCGCCGTCGTTCCCGAGGATCATCCGCGACGGGTCCGCCGGGTCGATCCAGAGGAGATGCTGGTCGCCGTGGGGCGCATCGAGTTCGGTGAAGGTCTTCCCGCCATCGATCGACTTTAGGACGCTCAGGTTCATCACGTAGACGGTGTTCTCGTCCGCGGGATCGGCGGTGACGGCGGAGTAGTACCAGCTCCGCACCCACATCCGCGGGTCGTCATTCATCCGCGTCCAGGTGGTACCGGCGTCATCGGAGCGGAAGAAGCCGCCCGAGGAGTCGGGCGCCTCGATGTTCGCGTAGAGGCGATTCGGGTTCGCGCGCGACACGTCGAGGCCGATCTTGCCGAGCGGGCGCTTCGGGATGCCCGGCATCCGGGTGAGCTCGGTCCAGGTGTCGCCGCCGTCGGTGGTCTTCCAGATCCCGCTGCGGCCGCCGCCAGCGAGCATCGACCATGGGGTCCGCTGGAACTTGTAGGTGGAGGCGTAAAGGACGCGCGGGTTCGACGGGTCGATGGTGAGGTCGTTCACCCCGGTGGAGTCATCGATGAAGAGCACCTTCTTCCAGCTCTTCCCGCCGTCGAGCGTGCGGAAGATGCCGCGCTCGGGATTCGGCCCGAAGGCGTGACCGATAGCAGAGACGTAGACGCGGTCCGCATCGCGTGGATCGACGATGATGTCGGTGATCTGGTGCGTCTCGGCGAGCCCGAGCGACGCCCAGGTCGCCCCGGCGTCGGTGGAGCGGTACATCCCGGTGCCGAAGGTGAGGTCTTCGCGGAGCTGCGACTCGCCACTGCCGACGTAGAGGACGTTCGGGTCGCTCGGGGCCACGGTGATCGCGCCGACCGACGACAGATCGGACTTCCCGTCGGTGAGGTTCTCCCACGTGATGCCGCCGTTCTGGGTGCGCCAGACGCCGCCGTTCACCGCGCCCATGTAGAAGAGGAAGGGCTTCCGCAGGTCGCCGACCACCGCATCGACGCGGCCGCCGCGATACGGGCCGACGCTCCGCCACCGGAGGGCCTTCAGCGCGCGGTCGGTCGCCGTCGGGGAGGTGTAGATCGTGGGGTCGTACGCCGGCAGGGCGGGCGCGGCGGCGGGGGTTGGCCGGGTGCGCTGCGCACCGGCGAGGGCGGGCAGGAGGACGGCGATGAGGGCGGGGGCGACGCGGCGCGTCAGCGAGCGGAGGTTCGGCATACCGATAACTTACGAGCGTGAACACGCTCTCGGGGACCGTCGGGTTGGCACGTGCGCTCTCGAAGCTCGGTCGCTGTTCGCGCGCCGAGGGGGAGCGGTTGATCCGTGCAGGGCGCGTCCGGGTCGGGGGGCAGGTGGTGACCGACCCGCTCCGCCGCGTCCATCCCGAGACCGCTGCGATCTCCGTCGATGGCGTCACGGTCGACCGGGCCGCCAGCGTGTATCTCGTGCTGAACAAACCGCGAGGTCTCGTCACCACGCGGGACGATCCGCAGGCCCGCGTGACGGTCTACGATTGTGTCGACGACCCGACGCTGCCGTTCGTGGCCCCGGTGGGGCGCCTCGACAAGGCGAGCGAAGGGCTTCTCCTCCTCACCAACGACACCCGCTGGGCGGCACGGCTCACCGACCCGGCCGCACACGTCGATAAGACGTATCACGTGCAGGTCGCGGGGCTCCCGGACGACGCGGTGCTCGCGCGCCTGCGCGCCGGGGTCGATGAGCTCGCGACGGGGGAGCGGCTCACCGCTAAGCGGATCGACCTCCTCCGGACCGGGTCACGCAGCAGCCACTGGCTCGAGCTCGTGCTCGATGAGGGGCGGAACCGGCAGATCCGGCGGTTGTTGGCGGTCGAAGGGCTCGAGGTGAAGCGGTTGATTCGCGTCGCCGTCGGCGCGTTGGCGCTCGGCGACCTCCCCAAGGGGGCGTGGCGACACCTGACGCCGAGTGAGGTCCGCGCCCTCGGGTGAGGCGCTGACCGAGTTCGCGTCGGAGGTCGTGGCGCGGGGGGCGTCGGTCAGGGGACCGGACGAGGACGCGCCGGCTTCGTCCCGTTGAGCCGCGGCCGCGGCCCGTTCCCCACATCCACCGTCAGGTCCTTCAGCATCGACGTGATCCGCGCATAGTGCGGATAGTCGATGAACTCCGGCTCGTCACTGCGCTGATGGTAGTCGCCGTGCAGCCCGGTGAAGAAGAAGGCGATCGGCACGCCCTGGCGCGCGTAATTGAAGTGGTCGCTGCGCCCGTAGAGGTTGTTGTACCCGGCCCAGCTGATCGGATCGTCGAACTTGTAGTCGAGCGCGAGCGGGCGCGCCTGCTTCGCATTCGTCGTCCGCACCTGCTCCCCGAGGTCGCGGGAGTCGAAGAAGGAGCCGATCACCCCGACGAAGTCGTCGCCGCCGCCCGGCAGGTCTTCGGCGCGCCCGCGCCCGATCATATCGATGTTGATCTGCGCGACGACGGAGTCGAGCGGAACGGTCGGGTTGCGCGTGAAGAACGCCGAGCCGACGAGCCCGCCCTCCTCGCCAGTATGCCAGATGAAGAGGGTCGAGCGCTTCGGCTTCACCGGCATCGCGGCGATCGCCTCCGCGATCTCGAGGACCGCCATCGACCCAGAGCCGTCATCGTCGGCGCCGTTGTTGATCGAGTCGAGCCGCGGGGTGGGGACGCGACGCCGGATGCTGTCCATATTCACGCGGAACTGCGCGAGCACCTCGATCGTGGGCTGCTTCATCCCGTTCTCGAGCATCCACCGCATCCGCAGGTCGTTGAAGGCCTTGAGCGAGTCCTTGTCGACGGGCGTGGTGAAGCCGACGTGGTCGTTATGTGCGCCGATGGCGACGTACTGCGTCGCGAGGGCGGGGTCGCTGCCGGGGATGATCCCCACGACGTTGCGGCCATAGGCGGAGGGGAGCTCGACGAAGTCGAGCGAGGCGTTCACCGTGCCCCCCGTGGTGCCGGGCGCCACCCCTTCGAAACTCGTCCGTGAGAAGAGCGCGGCAGCCGCAGCGCGGGTGACCCGGAGCTGCGCCTGCGGCTGGAGCTGGCTGAGTTGCTGCTTGAGCAGGGCGAGGGAATCAACCGACGCACCGGCCGCCACCGGCGCGGTGCGCGGCGCCGGGGTGATCGTCGCGACGGTCGGCTCGTTGAGTGCGACGCGCTGCGCGGGCGAGAGGTCGTCGAGGTCGATGACGGCGAGCGCGGCCGCGGCGTCGAAGCGGCTCGGCGCGGCCGG
>Ga0194134_10003843_pt1 | contig 15726 bp, 15 predicted proteins | sample TA2KigOff0mmetaG_FD_148602 | JGI IMG/M metagenome (GOLD analysis project Ga0194134, IMG submission 148602) | Freshwater microbial communities from Lake Tanganyika, Tanzania - TA2015056 Kigoma Offshore 0m | ecosystem: Environmental > Aquatic > Freshwater > Lake | place: Tanzania: Lake Tanganyika... | reverse complement strand
ATCGTCTAAGACTTCTTCCTCAGCCGGATGATGTTCTGAGGCCGCGGGCCATGGACGTTCCTGCAGACGACGGGCGCGTGCTGCTGGAGGCACAGGGGCTGCGGCGCGCCTTCGGTGCGCGCACGGTGCCGGACGGCGTGGACCTGCGGCTGCACCGGGGCGAGTCGCTCGTGCTGCTGGGCCCCTCCGGCGGCGGCAAGACGATGCTGCTCAAACACCTCATCGGGTTGCGCCGGCCGGGCGCGGGCATTGTGTTCGTTGCAGGGCAGGACTTCCGGGCCGCGCCGCGGCGGGAGCAGCACCGGCTGCGGCGCCGCTTAAGCCTGGCCTTCCAGGACGGCGCGCTGTTCGACTCCATGGACGTCTTCGACAACGTTGCCTTCCCGCTGCGGCGGGCCCGCTACGGGGACGAGCGGAAGGTGAAGGGGCGCGTGGAGGAGTGCCTGGAGCTCATGCACCTGTCCCACGCGGCGCGGCGACTGCCCGCGGAACTGTCCACGGGGATGCGGCGGCGGGTGGGCTTCGCGCGGGCCATTGCGCTGCAGCCGGACATCCTGCTGTTCGACGAGCCCACCGCGGGCTCGGAGGCGGTGGGCGAGTCGTTCGGGCTGCAGTCCGAACACAGGGCCGAGGACGGCTCGGTGGTTCGCAACTTCCAGGCCCCCCTGGCCTTCTCCGCCCAACTGGGGGCCCGCCTGCTACCGCCGCTGGCCGTGCGCGCGGGGCTCACCGAGTCTTGGCTGGGGGCCGGGGTGGATGCCTTCGCGTGGGATGACCGGCTGAGGCTGAGCGTGGACGCATGGGACTTCGGGCGGGGGCAGCTGTAGCCGCACCTCCGCATGGAGGCGGCATTCGCGCTCTACCGTCCGTTGTACGTCATTGCAGGCTGGGACGATCCGCTCAACACCGGGCGCGGCCTGGGGTCTGCCTGGGTGGGAGCGGGGCTGCGGCGGGACCTGGTCTCTCCGCAGGCGGCCACGCGCCCCCTGGAAACGGCGGAGGCGCCCGGCCCACCAGGTGACCGGGCGCCCCCGCTCCTGCCGTGAAGCGTGCGGCTGCTGCCCGCTGCTGCCCGCTGCCGCCCGTGCCGCCCTGCTGGTTGGCGGACTTGCAGGCTGCCAGGCCCACCGTCGCCAACGTCACCCCCGTCCACAGCAGCCCACGCGTCACGCCTCGCTTCATGTGGCCCCTTCCCTTCGCCCACGCAGTTGGACTGCCCGCCTCACACCGGCCCAACCGTCATCACGCCGGCCGCCGGAGTGGGGGCCCAGCCGCAGCGCACCCGGCACCTCAACCCGTTCCGCTGGGCAGAAGGAGGCACCCGTGATGAACCGCTTCAAGGCATGGACGTGCGCGGTGGCGCTCGCGGCCGGTGGCGCGTGGGCACAGGCCAACCCCGAGCCCGCGGAGAAGCAGCAACTGCCCCGGCTGGAGAGGAACATCACCTCCCGGAACAAGGCCCCGCAGAAGGTGCGCAGTGACATCGAGCAGCGGGCGCGGGAGTTCGAGCAGGCCTTCAGCGCGCACGACGTTCGAAAGATGGCGAACCAGTTCACCGAGGACGCCACGTACCTGGACCTCCAGGGTGAAGCGGCCACGGGCAAGTCCAACATCCAGCAGGTGATTCAGGAGGAGCACGCGGGGATGATGAAGGACGCGCGCATCCAGCTGACGGTCACCTCCGTCCGGACGCTGTCGGACACGTTCGCCGCCGTGGACATGGCGGGGCTGATGTCCGGCGTCGAGTCCGGAGCGCAGGCCATCCCGTCGCAGTCCCACGCCACCGCCGTGACCTCAAAGCGGGGGCGCGAGTGGAAGATGGAGGCGCTGCGGACCTACCCCATGGCGGGCGCGCAGAAGCGCGGCGTGGGCGGGACGGGGGACGACGCCGGGATGGGCGGGTCTGGCCGGGTGGACCCCACGAAGGAGCAGGACTCCACCGCCACGCCTCCGAGCGGGATGGGCACCTCACCCATGGACCAGCGGAACGAGGACCGGCTGCCGCAGCCGGGGCGCTCACGGAGCGTGCCTGCGCGGGCATTGCGGGGCGGCAGCTGCCCCTCAGGGTCCGCGCATCGCGCAGCCCAGCCCCGCCAGCTGCGCGAAGAAACCGGGGAAGCTCTTGTCCACACCGTGCGCCGCGCGGAGCTCCACCTCCACGCCGCCCAGCACCGCGAGCGTGGCCGCGGACATGGCCATGCGGTGGTCCCCGCGCGCGTCGAACGCGAAGGGGCGGACCGCCTCTGGCGGCACCACGTGCAGCGTGTCCCCCTCGAGCACGGGCGTACCCCCCGCGGCGCGCACCAGGTCCGAGAGCGCCTCCAGCCGGTCGCTCTCCTTGGCCCGCAGGATGGAGACGTGCCGCAGCGTGCTGGGTCCCGGCAGCACGCAGGCGAGCGCCCCCAGCGTGGGCAGGAGGTCCGGGCACTCCGCGCCGTCCGCGTCCAGTCCGGACGTTGCACGTCCTTGCACGGTGGCCTCGCCCTGCGGGTCCACCTCCACGCGGAGCCCCAGCCCGCGCAGCACGCGCACCACGGCCCGGTCTGGATGGGGCGCCTGCAGGTCCACCCGCGCGGCCCGGCCCCCACTGCGCCACGCGAGCAGCAGCAGGTAGCCGAGCGAGGACCAGTCCCCGGGGACGGCAGGCCACGCGGCCGGAGGGGCGTGGCCCTCCACCGTCCAGCGCCCTTCCCCTTTGCTCACGAGGAAGCCACACCGGCGGAGCCAGTGGACAGTGAGCTCCAGGTAGCCCGCGCTCGCGAGCCCACCTGCGAGGGACACCGTCCATGGCCTGCGCTCGCGCAGCACCAGCGCCGCCGCGGCGAGCAGGAGGCTGCTGGGGAACTGGCTGCTCCCGCGGGCGTCCACCCGCAGGACGGGCACGGGCGCAGCCTGCGCGGCACCGAGCACGGAGAGCGGCCACGGGTTGCCCTGCTCGAGGTGCAGCCCCGAGGGGCCGAGCGCGTCCCGGAGCGCCTGGACGAGCGCGCCGTGGGGCCGCTCGCCGAGCCGCGGGGTACCGGTGAAGCAGACGCGGGCCCCGGGCGTCACCGCCGCCTGGCCCAGCAGCAGCCGGAAGGGGGCCCCGCCGTCTCGGCAGTCCACCTCCACCGCCTCGCCCGTGGAGGCCGCGCGGCGCAGCGCGGAGAGGCCCGCAGCCATCACCTGCACGTCGGTGGGCCGCGGTTCTCCGTCCTCCGCGAACGCGCGCAGGGCGGGCTGGTCCAGCACGTGGGAGAGCACCAGCGCCCGCTGTGCATCGGACTTGGACGGTGGCGGGACGAGCCGCACCGGGCGCAGCGGCCCGGGCGTCACGGTGACGGCGCCGGTCACGGGCGCCTGCCCGCCTTCCAGGCCCGGAGCAGGTGCCGCCACGCCTCGGCCGGCACGGCCACTGCGCGCGTGGCTCCGGGGCGCTCGAGCAGCACCATGCGCACCTCGCCGGGGCGCTCGGCCTTCTTGTCCACGGCGAGCAGCTTTCCCACCTGCCGGGCGCTGCCCAGCCAGCGCGCCAGCTGCGCCCGGCCCTGCACCTCGGCCCGCTGCAAGAGCACCGCCTCCACCTCGCGCGCCACCTTCGCCGGCGTGACTGCCAGCGCGCGCCCCACGTCCAGCGCGCAGAGCATCCCCAGCCCCACCGCCTCGCCGTGGCGCAGCCGGTAGCCGGAGTGCGACTCCAGGACGTGGCCGAAGGTGTGGCCGAAGTTGAGCACCGCCCGGCGCCCGAGCCGCTCGTAGGGGTCCTCCGCGCACACCGCCGCCTTGAGCGCGCGCCCCTCGCGGATGGCCTCCTCGTCCGACGGGGCGGCAGCGGCCCACGCCTCCCAGCGCGGCGCGGCGAGCGTCAGCACCATCTTCCACGCCTCCACGCGGCCCTCGCGCCGCTGGGCCGGAGAGAGCGTCTCGAACAGCTCCGGACACAGCCAGCACGAGGCAGCGGAGTGGAAGACGCCCACGGCGTTCTTGGCCCCCTCCAGGTTGAGCGCCCCCTTGCCGCCGAGCGAGCTGTCCACCGCGGCCAGCAGCGTGGTGGGGACGTGCAGCAAGTTCGTTCCACGCCGGTGCAGGTGCGCTGCCACCGCGGCGAGGTCCCCCACCGTCCCGCCTCCCACTGCCACCAGCGTCCCCGCGCGGGGCAGCGCCGCCATGGCCCTGAGCACCTTCTCCAGCGTGCGGAAGGACTTGGCCCCCTCGCCCGCCTTCACGGCCAGCATTCCCAGGGGTGCACGGCGCGCCAGCGCGCGGCCCACCGCGGGGTGCAGGCGCAGCACGCGCGCGTCCACCAGCACGAAGCAGCCGGACGGGAGCGTCCGGCACAGCTCCTCGAAAGGGCCCCACCGGCCGGCGGGGGCGGTGAAGGCGCCGGGTGCGTTCATGGGCGGTGGGGAAAGGCGAGGAAGTGGAGCCACGCGTCCGCCAGCACCAGGGACGCCATGGCCTCCAGCACCGGGACGGCGCGGGGGAGGACGCACGGGTCGTGCCGCCCGCCCTTCGCGTGCGCCCCCAGCGTCGAGACAGGCTTGAACCAGGTGCGCAGCAGCACCGGCTCGCCGCTGGACAGGCCGCCCTGGATGCCGCCGTACACGTCCCGCCGCGCGTGGAAGGCGCTGCCCGGGAGCGCCACCGCGTCCGCGAAGTCGTGCGCGCCCCAGGTGACGCCGCTCACCGCGTTGACGCTGCCCAGCGCGGAGGCCAGCTGCGCCTTCAGCTTGCCGAAGACCGGCTCCCCCAGCCCCACCGGGAGCCCCTCGATGCGCACGTCCACCGTGCCCCCGAGCGAGTCCCCCGCCTCCTTGGCCGCGAGGATGTCCGCCTCCATGCGCGCGGCCGCGGCCGGGTCCGGGCAGCGCGTGGGGTGTCCGTCCACCGCCTCGCGGGTGAGCCCCAATACCGGGTGCTGCGCCTTCAGGGCGCCCACCTGGGACACCCAGCCCACCACCCGCACCTGGGGCAGCTCGCGGCGCAGCAGCGCCTCGGCCACGGCGCCACCGAGAACCCGCGAGAGCGTCTCCCGCGCGCTGGTGCGGCCGCCGCCCCGGTGGTCCCGGTGCTTGAAGCGGGCGCGCCACGCGGCGTCGGCATGGCCGGGGCGGTCCTCGTGCCGCAGCCGCTCGTAGTCCGCGGACCGCGCGTCCTGGTTGCGGACCAGCGCGGCAATGGGGGTCCCGAGCGTCTTGTCCTCGTACACGCCGGAGAGCAACTCCACCCGGTCTGCTTCTGCCCGCGCGGTGGTGAGCGCGGACTGTCCCGGGCGCCGGCGGTCCAGCGCCGCCTGCAGCACCTCCGCCGTGAGCAGCACGCCGGCCGGGCAGCCGTCCACCACGGCGCCGAGCGCGGGGCCGTGGCTCTCCCCGAAGGAGGTGAGGCGGAACAACGTTCCGAAGGTATTCATCCCGGCAGCAGGCATAACATCCCCCCCGCACATGTCCCCGCCTTCCGCCGCCCACGTCGTCACCCTGCCCCCCGGGCTGTCCACCGCCGGGCAGCAGGCCTTTGGCGAGCGGGCGCGCGCGGCCGGGGCGGCGCTGCTGGAGCTCCGCAACGACCTGTACGCGGACGCGGACGTGGCCCCGGCTGCGCTCGCGCAGCGGCTGCCCCTCGTTGTTTCCCGGCGGGGCAGGCCGCTGGCCCGCAGCTGGGTGGACGCCGCGCGCTGGGTGGACATCCCGCTCGGGGAGCCCTCCCCGGTAGAGGCGTCCCGGCTGCTCCGGTCCTTCCACGCGGAGCGGCCGCTGGGCGTGGACGAGGCGGTGGCGCTGTGGCGGGGCGCAGAGGCGGGCGCGGCGCGCAAGCACGTGGAGCCGCTGGGGACGCCCACAGGCGGGTGGCGGCTGCTGGAGGTGCAGGCGGGGCTGGGGGTGGGCGCCACGGTGCTCGCCACGGGGCCGCTGGCGCTGCCCTTCCGCGCGGTGCTCGCCGAGCGCAACGCGCTGGACTACTGCGCCCTGGACGGGGACTGGGCCGCGGCAGCGGGGCAGCGGCTGCTGGCAGACGCGCGCCGGGCGGCCACGGCCCCCGCGGGCACGCCGCGGCTGGGCATCCTCGGCACCCACATCGGGCACTCCCGCTCGCCCGCCGTGCACCGTGCCCCATTCGACCGGATTGACCTCCCGCCGGACGCGGACGTGGCGGGGCTGCTGGAGGCCCTGCACCCGCACTACCGCGGCTTCGCCGTCACGCGGCCGTTCAAGCGGGCGGTGGCCGCCCGGGTGGGCGCGGGGATGGACGCGGTGAACACCCTCTACCGGCAAGGGACCGGATGGGGCGGGGCGAACACGGACGTGGACGGGGCAGAGGCCACCCTGCGCGCGCTGGCGGCGCGCGAGGTGACGGTGCTGGGCGCTGGAGGGGTGGCGCCCGCCCTGCTAGCCGCGGCCGGCCGCCTGGGCGTGGTGTTGCGGATGCGGCGGCGGGCAGATTTGGCCGGGACCCGGGTGGAGGGGACCTGCATCTGGACCTGGCCAGAGGAGCTGGCGCCGCCCGAGGGGCTTCGCCTGGAGGGCGCGCAGGTGGCCGTCATCGCCTACGGCGAGCCGGGCAGGGCCATTGCAGCGCAGGTGGCCTCACGTGGCGGGACGGTGCTGCACCAGGGGGAGGCGTGGTTCGAGGCGCAGGCCGCGGCGCAGCGGAGGGTGTGGAGAGCTGGCGCCTAGACGGCCGTTCGGTAACGGTGCCGTCACAGCGTGCGCCGCGGAGCTTGCCTGCAGGGGCTCAGAGGGGCTTCAGTGATGCACATGACAGCCGACCTCCTCGAGGCGCGTGACCTCGCCCTGCAGCTGCACAGGCTGCTCAGCGACATCGACCCTGCCCGGTGGGAGGACGGGATGGCGGGGCGGCTTCGCCCGCGCCTGCAGGAGCTGCAGCGGCAGATGGAGGAACGCCGCGGGCGGTTCGCCGCGCTGGCGGCCACGTTGAAGCAGGAAATTGACGCGCTGGACGTCCCGGGCACGGAGCTGCGGCAGCGGTGGCTGGCGTTCAAGGGCCATGTTCTGCCCGGCTACATTGAGCTGGCGAAGGGGCTGCGCACCGAGCGCATCCACGTCCCCAGCCTGCGCCCCACCAATTACAAGCGGAACCTCTTCCACGTGGGCTCTGCCCTGGTGGGCCTGGTCAGCATCCAGCAGATGCCCCTGTGGATGGTGCTGGCCTTCGCCGTGGCGTGGGCGGTGTTCGGGTGGGGCTCCGAAATTGCCAACCGGACGAGCAAGCGGCTGCGCGCCATCCTCTTCAGCATCTTCGGCCCGTTCGCGCACCCGCACGAGCACCACCGGGTCAACTCCGCCACCTGGTACGCCACCGCGCTGCTGCTGCTGGCGCTCACCCAGTCCAAGGTGCTGTGCACGGTGGGGGTGGCGGTGCTCGGCTTCGGCGACCCGGCCGCGGCGGTGCTCGGCCGGCGGTTCGGCCGCCTCCAGCTGATGCACGGCCGCACGCTGGAGGGGACGCTCTCGTTCGTCGCGGCGGCCACGGCGGCTTCCTTCACCGCGCTTTCGGTGGGCTACCCGTACGGGACGCGGCAGGCGCTGGCGGTGGCGCTCGCCGGCAGCGCCGCGGGCGCGCTGGCGGAGTTGGTGAGCCTGCGGGTGGACGACAACTTCACCGTCCCGCTGTCTGCCGCGTGCGGGGCGTGGGGCGTGGCGCTCGCGCTCGGGCTGCCCACCTAAGGTGTCCCCGGACGCCGCCACCCACGCGCGCTTCCTGGCCCTGCGCCGGCAGGTGTTCGAGGCCGCCTTCGTGGGCTACGCGGCCTACTACCTGACCCGCACCAACCTCCCGCCCGTGGCAAAGGAGCTGGGCCAGGCGCTCGGCTACGACAAGGCGGCGCTGGGGCAGTTGCTGGCGCTCTCCGGGCTGGCCTACGGCGTGGGCAAGTTCTTGCTGGGGGCGGCGTCCGACCGGAGCAACGCACGCTGGTTCATGCCGGCGGGGCTGGTGCTCTCCGCGGCGTGCAACGTGGGCTTCGCGCTGTGGCCGTCCCTCACCGCCCAGACGTGGCTGTGGTCCCTCAACGGCGTCTTCCAGGGGATGGGCTGGGCGCCGTGCGGGCGGATATTGGCGCACTGGTTCGGCCCGCCGGAGCGGGGGCGCGCCTTCGGCGTCTGGAACGCCTCGCACAACGTGGGGGCGGCGCTGGTGGGGCCGCTGGCCGCCTACGTGGCGGGGCGCTGGGGCTGGCAGTCCGCGTTCTACGTCCCGGCGGCCCTGTCGCTCGGGTTGGCGGGGTACCTCGTGTGGCGGCTTCGGGACACGCCCGCCTCCGAGGGTCTGCCGGGGCCCGAGGCCTTCGCCCATGCGCCCGGCGTGACGGAGGCGCGGCCAGCCGGTCACTCGGCAGCAGCGCCTCAAGAGACGAGCCCGTGGGCGCAGGTGCTGGGCAACCCGTGGATGTGGCTGCTCGCCTTCGCCAACTTCTTCGCCTACGTCATCCGCTACGCGCTGCTGGACTGGGGCCCCACCTTCCTCAAGGAGACCCGCGGGGCCACGCTGATGCAGGGCGGGTGGAGCACGTTCGTGTACGAGGCGGCGGCCATCCTGGGCACGGTGGCGGCGGGGTGGCTGACGGACCGGCTGGGCGGCAAGCGCGCCTTCCTGGGAATGCTGTGCGTGGTGCTCATGGGCTTCGCGCTGCTGCTGCTCGTGGCCGCCCCGGTCACCTGGCTGTGGGCCAGCCTGCTGTCCTTCGCCGTGGTGGGCTTCTGCATCTACCCGCTGCTCATGCTGTTCACCGTCATCGGCCTGGACCTCACCTCGCAGCAGGCCATCGGCACCGCGGCCGGCTGGATTGGGCTGTTCGGCTACCTCGGCAAGGGGGCCCAGGCGGTGTCGCTGGGGTGGCTCGCGGAGCGGCACGGCTGGAGCGCGGCGCTCGGGGCCATTGGCGCCGCGCTCGGGGTGGAACTGGCCCTGCTCGTCCTCCTCACCCGGCAGGCGAAGGCGCCCGCCCCCGTCCCCCTCCCCACGCCATGACGCTCCGCCCGCTCTCCGAGGCCCCCGCCCCGCAGCTTCGTTCCATCCGGCTGCTCGCCACCGACATCGACGGCACCATGACGCGCGACGGGCGGCTGCCGCCGGAGGTGCTGTCCGCGCTGCAGGCCCTGCACGCGGTCGGGGTGGAGGTGCTGCCGGTGACGGGGCGCTCCGCCGGCGAGGCGCTGGGGCTGGCCCGCTACCTGCCCAGGGTGAAGGGGGCGCTGGCGGAGAACGGCGCGGTGAAGGTGGTGCCGGACGCGCCCCACCGGCTGCTTTTCGGCGAGGCGGACCGGCCGCGGCTGCTGCAGGTGGCGCGGGCCATCGCGGATGTGGGGGACGCGCTGGAGCCCGCCCCGTGCGCCCACTTCCGCCTGGCGGACGTGGCCTTCGAGCGCGCCGGGCGGCCGCAGCAGCAGCTGCAGCGGCTGCAGGTGCGGGCGCTGGAGAACGGGGTGCACCTGTCCTGGTCCAGCGTGCACGTGCACCTGTCCCTGCACCCCCCGGACAAGGGGGCGGGGCTCCTGGCGTGGCTGAAAGAGGCTGGCATCCCGCCAGCGGCGGTGGCCACCATCGGTGATGCCCCCAACGACGCGGGCTTCTGGACGGCGGGCCGCTTCGGCCTGCCGGTGGGCACCTCGGAGGTGGCGGCGCAGGCAGCCGTGCTGCCGGCCCTGCCGGCCTTCTGGGTGGGACACGCGGCGGACGGGTGGCTGGAGCTGGCCCGGGCACTGCTCGCCGCCCGCGGGGCGTGCTAGGCGTAGGGTCCAGCCCGTGACTGCCCTGCTCATCCCCCTGCTGTCCCTGCTCGCCCAGGCGGAGACGCAACCCGTGCCGGTGGCGCCCGCCCTGCCGCCGGAGCTGGCCACCGTGGCCGAGAAGACCGCGTACGCGGAGACCGGCCGGTACGAGGAGGTGGACCGGCTGTGCCACGCGCTGGGCGAACGCTTTCCGGACAAGGCCCGCTGCTTCCCGTTCGGCCAGACGCCCGAGGGGCGCCCCCTGTGGGCGCTGGTGGTGCACGGCGGCGGGGCGCTGACGGCGGAGAAGGCGCACGCGGCCGGGGTGCCGGTGCTGTGCGCCGTGGCCGGGACGCACGCGGGGGAGATTGACGGCAAGGACGCGGGGCTGCAGTTCCTCCGGGACCGGCTGCTCCACGGGATGGGGGAACTGGAGGACGTGGCGCTGCTGCTGGTCCCCGTCTTCAACGCAGACGGCCACGAACTGCGCGGGCGGCACCGGCGGCCCAACCAGGCGGGGCCGCTGGAGCAGGGGGCGCGCGTGACGGCCCGCCGCATCAACCTCAACCGCGACTACACCATGGCAGACGCGGTGGAGATGCGGGCCATGCTGGAGTTGCTGCAGGCGTGGGACCCGCTGGTGCTGCTGGACCTGCACGTCACGGACGGGGCCAAGTACCAGCACGACGTGTCGCTCTCCGTGGCGCCGTCCCACCACGGGATGCCGGGACTCGCGAAGCTGGCCGCGGGGCTGGAGCAGGAGGCGGTGGCAGGGCTGTTCGCGCTGGGCCACCTGCCGCTGCCCTTCTACCCGCAGTGGCTGGACAAGAACGAGCCGCTCAAGGGGCTGGTGCTGGACGTGGACCCGCCGCGCCACGCCCACGCCTACTGGGGGCTGCGCAACCGCTTCGGCGTGCTGGTGGAGAACCACTCGTGGAAGCCGTACGCCGCGCGGGTGAAGACCGCCCGGGACACGCTCTCCGTCTTCGCGGCCTATGTGGCCAGGGAGCGCAAGGCGCTGCGGGCGGCGGCAGCGGCGGCAGACGCGGACTCGGCGAAGCTGGGCGGGGTGAAGGTGCGGCTGGACGTGGAGACGGTGACGTCGCGTCCCAGCCGGACGCTGCAGTTCCTCGGGTACAAGCACACGCTCTTGCAGGACGCGCAGCCGTTCGGCGGCCCGGGGCTGGTCTACGACGACACCTCCCCGGAGACGTGGACGCTGCCGGTCTACGGCGAGGTGCGCACCGCCCGCGAGCACGAGGCGGTGCTGCCGCGCGGCGGGTACCTGGTGCCCGCGGCGTGGGCCGAGGACGTGGGGCGGCGGCTGCGGCTGCACGGCGTCCAGTACCGGACGTTTGCCCGCGGCCTGTCCGGCGCGGAGGTGGAGGTGCAGCGCATCCGCCCGGAGGACCTGCAGTTCGACGAGGCCCCCTTCCAGGGCAAGCAGATGCTGCACACGCGCGGCGAGTGGAGGAGGGAGGTGGTGGACGTGGCGCCCGGGGCGCTCTTCGTCCCCATCTCGCAGGCGCGGGGGCTCTTGTCCGCGCACCTGCTGGAGCCCGGGGCCCCGGACTCCTTCTCCGCGTGGGGCCTGTTCAACGCCGCCTACGAGGTGAACGACTACACGGCCGAGTACCGGGAGCTGGAACTGGCCCGGTGGATGGCCGCCGGGGACGCGCGCATCCGGGAGCTCTACGGCGAGCCGCTCTTCAGCCGGCTGCCGCAGCTGCAGCGCGCCTTCCAGAAGCGGCTCGCCGACGACCCGGTCTTCGCCCGCAGCCCCGCGGACCGGAAGGCCTGGTGGATGGCCCACGTGCCGCCACAGGACCCGGAGCTGAACCGCTATCCCGTCTTCCGCGTGGACGCCCCCCTGCCCTGAGTCCCATGCCCACCGTCGTCCAGTACCGCGGCGCCTTCGTCGAGTCCCGCCACCCCTTCACCGTGGCGTGTGCGCGCGCAGGCGGCGAGGTGACGCTCGCAGGCCCCGCGCTCTCCACCACCTTCCGCTCCGCCTCCAAGCCCTTCCAGCTGGCCACGTCGCTGGAGGTGCTGGGCTTCCCGGAGGTGGACGAGGCGTGGCTCGCGGTGGGCGCGGCCTCGCACAACGCGGAGCCGCGGCACGTGGCCCTGGTGGAGGCCATCCTCGCGCGCTTCGGGGTGGAGGCCTCGGGGCTGCGGTGCGGGGCGCACGCGCCGGTGCACGTCCCTTCTGCGGAGGCGGTGGTGCGCTTTGGAGGCACCTACACCGCTCTGCACAACAACTGCTCCGGCAAGCATGCCTTCATGCTGGCCGCGGCCCGCCACGCGGGCTGGGGCCCGGACTACCGCCCGCTGTCCCATCCGCTGCAGCAGCGCGTCCTGGAGCGGCTGCGCGGCTGGACCGGCGAGGTGACCGGGACGGGCACGGACGGCTGCGGGGTGCCCACCTTCGTTCAACCGCTGCAGGCGGTGGCCCGCGGCTGGCTCGCGGTGGCGGAGGCCATGCGCGCACGCGATGGCGTACTCGGGCGCATCGGTTGGGCCATGGCGCGCCACCCTGCCCTCACCTCCGGCGAGGGGCGGCTGGACCTGGACGTGGTGACGCTCGCGTCCGAGCCCCTGGCGGTGAAGGTGGGGGCCATGGGGCTGTTCTGCATGGCCCTGCCCGAGCGGCAGCTGGCGCTGGCGGTGAAGCTGGAGCCGGGAACCAACGAGGCGCTCCCCGCTGCCGTGGCGTGGGCGCTCGCCCACTTCGCCCCGGGCAGCTTCAGCCCGCCTCCGGATTGGACGCACGTGCAGGTGCGCAACGTGGTGGGGGACGTGGTGGGGCACTGGAGCGCGGAGCCGTAAGCGCCATGCCCCGCGGCCACCACTACAACCGCTCCTTCCTGTCCGCGGCAGACCGCGCCGAGGTGGTGGCGTGGCTGTCCACGCTGGTGCCGCTGTGGGAGCAGCGCTACTCCACCCTGCGCCCGCCGCCGGAGGGGCAGCCCCAGCGAGGGCTGTTGCGCCCGGTGTACTGGCTGGGCAATTGGCAGTTCGCCTGCCTGGACTACTACCGCCCGCCCCACGGCCTCCGGGACCGGTGCATGCGCGCCGAGCGCTTCCCGCCGGTTCTGCAGCGGCTGGTGGCGAAGATGGAGGAGAAGACGCGCACGCTGTTCCGCAAGGGGGACGACATTCCCCCGGGCTGGGCGCTCAACACCTGCCTCGTGAACTTCTACGGGGACCGCCTGGAGGGGGACCGGTGGGTGGACGTGGCGCGGGTGGGCGAGCACAAGGACTTCGAGCCGGGGCCGGTGGCCTCGCTGTCCCTGGGGGAGCGGGCGCTCTTGCAGTTCGTCACCTCGCGGCGCCCGGGCGAGCGGGACGGGGTGGTGCTGGAGCAGTGGCTGGACGACGGGTCGCTGCAGATTTTCGGCGGGGTGGAGTGGAAGGACGAGACGTTCCACCGGGTGCAGCGGGTGGACCGGCGCGGGGGCCATGTGCTGCCGCCCGAGGTGCCCGGCTTCCGCACGCGCCGGGTGAACTTCACCTTCCGGTACGTGCCGGACCCGCACGTCCAGCGCTTCTGCGAGCTGTCCCCGCAGGCCCGGGAGGACGTGCGCGAGTACATGGAGACCCTGGCCCGGTCCTCGGCGTGGTTCCGGGCCGAGCTGGCGGCGGAGCAGCGCGCGCGGGGGGCGTGATAAGCCCCGTGGCACCGTGGCCAACGACACGCAGCTGAGCTGGACGGACTTCAAGCAGGCGCTGACACCCACCGTGCTGGTGGCGGCGCTGGGCTACTTCGTGGACATCTACGACCTGCTGCTGTTCGGCGTGGTGCGCGAGCCGTCCCTGCGGGCGCTGGGCATCCCCGAGTCCCAGACGCTCTCGGTGGGGGTGACGCTGGACAACTTCCAGCAGGCGGGGCTGCTGGTGGGCGGGGTGCTGTGGGGCACGCTGGGGGACAAGAAGGGCCGGCTGTCGGTGCTGTACGGCTCCATCCTCATGTACTCGCTGGCCAACCTGGCCAACGCCTTCGTGACGAACATCCCCATGTACAAGGGCTTGCGCTTCGTGGCCGGGGTGGGGCTGGCCGGGGAGCTGGGGGCGGCCATCACGCTGGTGTCGGAGGTGCTGTCGCCGCGGGTGCGCGGCTACGGCACCACCATCGTCGCCACGGTGGGGGTGTGCGGGGCAGTGGCGGCGGCGCTGGTGGCCAAGCTGACCACGTGGCAGACGGCCTACATCGTGGGCGGGATGCTGGGGCTGTCGCTGCTGCTGCTCCGGGTGAAGATGGCCGAGTCGGGCTTCTTCGAGAAGGCGTCCCACGGCGGGGCCTCGCGGGGGAACTTCTTCGCGCTCTTCGCCACGCCGGAGCGGGCGGCGCGCTACGTGGCCTGCATCCTGGTGGCGGTGCCCATCTGGTACGTGGTGGGGCTGCTGGTGAAGTACGGCAACAAGCTGGCGCCGGTGGTGGGGGTGCAGGGGCCGGTGACGGCGGCGGACTGCATCCTGTGGTGCTACGCGGGGCTGGCGCTGGGGGACCTGTGCAGCGGGCTGGTGAGCCAGCAGCTGGGCTCGCGCAGGCGGGCCATGCTGGCGTTCATGTCCATCGTGGCGGTGGGCAACGGGCTGTACTTCGTGGCGCTGCGCGGGCTGCCGGCGGAGGCCTTCCTGGCGCTCTGCTTCGTGCTGGGGACGGGGGCGGGCTACTGGGCCATGTTCATGCAGACCACGGCGGAGCAGTTCGGCACCAACCTGCGCGCCACGGCCACCACCACCGCCTCCAACTTCGTGCGCGCCACGGTCATCCCCATGGGGCTCGCCATGAAGTGGCTGGAGCCCACGTACGGCCTGGACAAGGCGGTGGCGCTCATTGGCGTCGTGGTGGCGGTGGGCTCCATTGCGGGGCTGCTGATGCTGCGCGAGACGTTCGGCCGGAGCCTGGAGTTCGTGGAGGAGTAGGCCACGAGCATGCAGCGCCTTGGCATCTCTGCGTAGAATCCGACGATGGGCCTGTACCTCGTCCCCGGGACACGCGCGAACCTCGAACGCACCATCGAGCGGCCGCTGGATGACCCACACGCACTCGCGCTGATCGAACCAATCGTATTGGAGGAGCTGGGACGACGTTCGGGCCTTGAGGGGCTGCGCTTGTGGGCAATGACCCGCCCCCGGCAGGCCGCTTTCGACGCAATGCAGCCGGGAGATGACGTCCTCATCACGGAGAAGGGCACGGGTCGCTTTACCCATTACGGACAGGTCATCGGGAAAATCGAGAATCCCAGGCTGGGAGAGCTGGTCTGGCCCGTCGTCGGCGAGAATCCGTGGGAACTCATCTATTTCGTCAGGAACGTCCGCCGCATCGACGTGCCCAAGGCGACGCTGTTGACGGCGCTGGGCTATGCCGCGAATGACGCCGTCGCAGGCTCACGGCGCGCCAAGGAGGACGGACTCGCGCAGTTCGTGTCTCGACATGGCGCCATTGCCGAGTGGCTCGGAGTGGAGGCAGGCACGGCGGACCTCTGCCCTGCCTCTGCCCACCCTGAGCAGGACTTCACGGGTTCCGACCTCCTCGCCGCCTCCAAGCGACGCGTGGGTCAGCAGCTCTTTGCCCAGCGAGTGAAGGCGAACTACCGGGGGGCGTGCGCCCTCTGCGGGGTCACCGAGGACCGCTTTCTCGTTGCGGGTCACATCGTCGGATGGGCGGAAGACAGGCTGAACCGGCTCAATCCCGCCAATGGGATTTGCCTCTGCGTCCTCCACGACCGGGCGTTCGAGGCGGGATACCTAGCCTTGGACCCCCAGCTGCGAGTCCTTGTGGCCCCCCGCCTTGACCCCGCATCGCCCCTTGGGCGGCTGCTTTGTCCGCTCGCGGGACAGGCTCTGTCTCTGCCACTCGAGGCACCTCCCGGCGAGGCGTTCCTCGCCCGGCACCGCGCTCGCTTGCTCCCGTAGGGGAAGCTCGACCTACATCACGTCCACCAGCTCCACCTCGAACACCAGGGTGGAGTTGGGCGGGATGGGGCCCACCTGGCTGCCGCCGTAGCCCAGG
>Ga0194134_10003842_pt1 | contig 15729 bp, 9 predicted proteins | sample TA2KigOff0mmetaG_FD_148602 | JGI IMG/M metagenome (GOLD analysis project Ga0194134, IMG submission 148602) | Freshwater microbial communities from Lake Tanganyika, Tanzania - TA2015056 Kigoma Offshore 0m | ecosystem: Environmental > Aquatic > Freshwater > Lake | place: Tanzania: Lake Tanganyika... | reverse complement strand
ACGATCAGCTGGATCGGGCCGAGATTCAGCGACAAACCCCTCCCGGATCCGATCCCCCTGAAGATCCAGTTTCCTAGCAGCCAAATCCCCAAAATCGGATTTTGGCCGGGACAGGAGAGAAACTGGACCAACGTTGCGCCCCAACGAGTAACAAATGTAGTTTCTTAGGAGCTGTCGTGCCGGCCGCATTCGCCGGCCGGTCCTACCTGCTGACCTATTCCGGCCACGCCGCCGCGGTCTGCCGCTCCGGCGGCGTCGTGTCTGTATTTACGCCCGCCGCCGGCCGCCACGCCGATAGCGCCGAGGATTCCTTGCGTGCCCAGGGTTTCGGCAAGGCCGCCGTGCGCGAGTTCCTGCTGCACCTCGGACCAGGCGACCGCGCAATGGCGGAGCACTTGTGGACAGTCTTCCAGAAGAAGATCAGCCCCGGAGAGCGCATCGAGTTCCAGGGCCTCGGGCTAATCGTGCTTTAGTTCGAGTCGGAGAAGGTGTGAGGATCAGCGAATGCCGAAACCCACCGTCCGCACCCTCGCCGCCGAACTCGGTCTGTCGCGTTCGACGGTTTCGCTGGCACTCCGCGGGTCGCCGTCGATCAAAGCGGCAACACGCGAGCGGGTGCGGGGCGTCGCCGCGCGGGCGGGCTACACGCTGAACCCGCTGGCCAGCTCGGTCATGTCGGAACTGAAGCGCGGGCATGGCTACCGCGGAGAGATCGCCGTCGCGAGCATGGACCAAACGGACCGGCCGGTGAAGGCGCGGCGGTTCCGGCGGCTGTTGATGGAGGCGGCGGCGCGGCGGGCCGCCGAACTGGGCTACCAGGCGCAGAACTTCATCATCGGTGAGGGGGGCGTGAGTTTGACACGGCTGCACTCCATCCTGCGGGCGCGCGGCATCCAGGGCGTGCTCGTGTTGCCAGTCTGGCGGGAACCGGACTTCGCTCATCTCGATTGGAGCCATTATGCCGGCGTCTACCTCGACTACCTGATCGAGCGGCCGGCCCTGCCCACGATCTGCGCGGACTTCTATCGCTCGATGCTCTATGTGCTGCAGCACGTGCAACGGCTCGGCTACCGGCGCCCCGGGCTCTTCATCGTGAAGCCGGACGAAGCGCGCCTGCAGTACTGCTGGAGCGACCGCTGGACCAGCGCCTTTCTCGGCCTGCAACGCAGCCTCGGCCTGGGGCGGGTGCCACCGCTCGTCGTCGGGACGGTTGACCGCGAGGCGTTCACGCGGTGGTTCCGGCGCCACCGGCCCGACGTCGTGCTCGGCCACCAGTCCAATGCGGTGGATTGGATGACGAAGGGCGGCGCGCGCGTGCCGGAAACGCACGGCTTCGTCTCGCTCAACCTGGCCCTGAGCGACCGGTCCTGCGCCGGGCTCGACCTGCAGCCGGCCGTGCTCGCGGAGCGGGGCGTGGAATTGCTGGCCGCGCAGATCCTGCACCGGCAGTGCGGCCTGGATGTCACGCCGTCGGCCACGATGGTGCCCGGACTCTGGCGCGATGGGCCGACGCTGCGCCCCCGCCGGGACTGACCAGCGACGCAGCGCGGGCTCGGAATCGCTGCGCGTTGGCGGCGCGGATTTAGACTGTCACATTTCGCGCGGCGTGCCTCGCCGAGCGAATTCGGCGAACGATGACCAAGCGCCTCGCCGAACACCACTCGCCGGGGCGTCTCCCCCACCATGAAATCCCCTTTGCCGACCTTGCCCGTAGCTCCCTCCGCGGGAGGCCTGTTCGTCCCGCGCGTCAACCTCGTCCTGTTGGCGTGTGTTCTCGCCCCCTTGACCTCCGGCCAGACGATGCCCCCGCCGGCCGTGCCCAAGCCGGCTCCGGACGTAGCCTCCGTCGTGCTGGCTCCGTTTGAAGTCGATGTCACCCGCGACACCGGCTACGCGGCCGAACGCGATCTCTCGGGCACGCGCCTGAACACCGCGCTGCGCGACGTGGCGGCGCCCGTTACGGTCCTCACCGAGGAACTCCTCGACGACATCGGAGCAGTCAACGTCACCGATGCTTTCGATTTCATGCCCAACGTCACGTTCGACACGATGAACAACGACGCGAATTTCGATTATGCCAAGCCGCTGATCCGCGGTGTGTCGGCGGTCAACTCGGTCATGGTGGGGTTCTTCCCGGAGTACAGCGACATGGACCGTTACAAACTGGAACGTCTCGGGACTGCGCGCGGGCCCAACGCGCTGCTGGCGGGCGTTGGCGATCCGGCCGGGACGCTCACCGCGTCGACGAAGATCGCCGGGTTCAAGAATGCCGGGCACTTCGAAACGATGTTCAGCAACTGGGGCAGCGCCCGCGGCATGGTCGACCTCAACCGGGTGGTGATTCCCGGCCGGCTGGCGGTGCGTTCGGTGCTGCTGCAGCAGTACAACACGACGGCGATCCAGCCGACCTACCGCCGCGATCGGCGCATTTATCTTGCCGGCACGGCGAGGCTGTTCGAGCGGGGGAATTTCCGCACGACCTTGCGGGGCAACTACGAGTGGATCGAAGGCGTGGACCTGGTGCCCAACGGCAACCTCGTCACCCAGAACGTAGCGACCTGGATCGCCGCGGGCCGGCCGACCAGGCCGAACTCCACCGGCGGCGTGCTGCCGGGCACGGCGAACAACGGCAACCTACTTGTGGATGTCCCCGGTCTGCCGTTGATGAATTGGGCCGGCACAATGTCGACGACCGGCACGGCGGTGCCGGTGCTCGAGGAGTCGCTCTATCCCTACGATCGCAACGTGCAGGGCAAGGAGGCGATCGCCCCGCGCGAGGTGGACCAGGGGGCGGTTCATCTGCAGCAGCAGTTGGGCAAGAGCTTATTCGTCGAGCTGGCCGCTTTTCACGCGGAGGAACTGAACATCTGGCCGGTCAAAGTGACGGGCGCCACGCTGAGCGCCGACCCCAATCAGCTCCTGCCCAACGGCCAGCCCAATCCGAATGTGGGCAAGTACTTCGTCCAGCACGATGGCCGGACCGATACGCGGCTGGGCAACCGCGATGTCGTCCGTCTGCAAGCGGCGTGGACGTACAATTTCGACCGGTTGGGCCCGCGGTGGGGGCGGTGGCTGGGTCGGCACAACCTCTTTGGCCTCTACGAACGCAATGAGCAGTGGTCCGCGCTCGAGCGGCTGCAGACGGTGAACACGACGCCGCTGCCGGGTTTCTCCGCCAGTCTCGCGAACGCGGCCAACCGGGTCTTTCATCGCTCCTATCTCGATTACGCGAACGGCGTGTATTCCTTCAAGACCTACGACTACCGGACCGTGCTGGAGAAGGACGGCGTGCGGGCCGAGGCCATGCCCACCCTGGCCCAGACTACCGGCCTCACGATCAATCGCTCCCGCTCCTTCGCGCTCCAGAGCTACTTCTGGAAGGACCGGATCGTGACCATGCTCGGCCTGCGCACCGACGAGTCCGAGACCTACTCGGGCAAGCCGGTTCGCGATGCCCGCGGACTCAACCCGCTGGCGCGGACCGTGCCGGTGTCGCTCGATGTCGCCAACAAGTTCAAGCCGGTGACCAAGGGCGTGGTGGTGCACCCGTTCGAATGGCTGTCGTTCACCTATAGCGAGTCGGAGAACTTCAAGGCCGGCGCCTCCGCGTCGACGAACCACCTGGGCCGGAACCTGCCGACCGAGGCCGGCGAAGGCCGCGACTATGGCGTGCGGCTGAATCTGCTCCAACGCCGCCTCGCGGTGTCGCTGAACAAATACGAAAGCGGCCGGGTCAACGCCACGGATTCGACGGGCGTGGATGGCGTTTCCCAGATCAACCGCATCTGGTCGGCCCTGGGCCGCCCGGAACTAGAACTGCCAGGGTTTCCCACCACGCGCGACACCTTCGACAACACCGCGCGCGGCTACGAACTGTCGCTGACCTTCAACCCCAATCGGAACTGGCGCCTGCAGGTCGTGGGCGCGCAAAACTCCACGATGGTAACGAACAACCGCCGCGGCTTCCGCGACTATGTGGCCACCCACAAGGCGACCTGGCTGCAGCAGCCCGATCTCGTGACGTCCGAGGCCAATACCATCCGCACCGAGGTCACGGATCTCGAGGAGCTCGTCCGACGGCGGGAAAGCCAGGAGGGAGTGAGGGAGTTCAACATGCGGAAATACACCGGCAGCGCCGTGGTCTCGTATCGCTTCCCGCAGGGAGCGCTGAAGGGCCTGCGGCTCACGGCCAATGTGCGCTACTTTGGTGACGCCATCGTGGGCACGCCGGTGGTGAACGGGATCTCCCTCCGGGACCAAGCGTATGTGGAGAAAGGTTACGCCATCGCTGGCGTCGGGGCCAGCTACTCGCGGCCGTTCGGTCGCTACGAGGGATACGCCAGCCTGGCGGTGAAGAATGCCCTGGATTACGACGGGCGGGTGCAGATCCTTTCCCGCAGCACCGCCAACGGTCTGCCGCTCAAGGCGCGGTGGATCGAAGGCACGTCGGCCACGCTCACGAGCGGCGTGCGCTTCTGACAGATCACCTCCGACCAGGCTCCTCACGCCCCTTGCTCCACGAAACATCCTATATGAATCAGCCGCTTTCGCCGCACTCCGCTCCTCCCGGCACGGGTCGCCATCGCTTTCTCCGTAATCGCTCATTCCATTGCCGCCGGGAAGGGATGCTGTTCGCGGGGCTGGTGCTTGGCCAGGTGCTCGCCGCCACCGGGGCCGCCGCGCCCGGAAACCATCGTGCGATCGACCTCGCGCCGGCCTGGTCCGGCCATCCGGTCAATTTCGCGCTGCTGACGCGGGGCGAGACGCAGTTCGTCGCATTCTACGATGAGCGGCGGCAGATGACGGTCGCGCAGCGGCGGCTGGGGCAGACCGCGTGGCGGTTCAAGAAGCTGCCGAGCCACGTCGAGTGGGATTCGCACAATGCGCTCATGCTCGGACTGGACCGCGAGGACCGGGTGCACCTGAGCGGCAACATGCACAATGTGCCGCTGATCTACTTCCGCGCCACCCGGCCGCTCGACGTCGACTCGTTGGAACCGGTGCACCGGATGACGGGGCGGGAGGAACAGCGGGTGACGTATCCGGTGTTCTTCAACGGGCCGCAGGGCGAACTGGTCTTCAGTTACCGCGAAGGCCGGGCCGGGCAGGGCGACACGCTGTACAACGTCTACGACGAAAGCAGCCGCACCTGGCGGCCCCTGGTGTCCGGCCCGATCCTCAGCGGGGAGGGCCGGATGAACGCGTATCCACTGCCTCCATTCCGCGGGCCCGACGGGGACTACCATCTCTCCTGGGTCTGGCGCGACACGGGCGGGGCCGACTCGAACCACGATCTGAGCTATGCGCGGAGCCGCGACCTGGTTCACTGGGAGACGATCGACGGCCGGCCGCTCGCGTTGCCCATCACGCTGCGTTCGGCGGGCACGATCGTGGATCCGGTGCCGGTCCGGGGTGGCATCATCAACAGCTCGGGCCGGGTGGGATTCGATGCGGAAAACCGGGTGGTGATCGCGTACCACAAATACGATGCCGCCGGGCACACGCAGATGTATCTCGCGCGTTTCGAAGGCGGGACGTGGCGCCACTATCAGGCGTCGCGCTGGGAGCACCGCTGGGATTTCGGGCGCGGCGGCAGCATCACCTTCGAGCTGCGCCACGGCCAGGTGGCGCCCCAGGGCGGGCGGCTCGTGATCCCGGTGCAGCATGTGAAATACGGTTCCGGTGTGTGGGAAATCGATCCGGCGACGATGGCTTTCACGACGGTGGGCCCGGCGCGCGACAGCGGCCTGCCGGCGACGTTGACCCCGGTGCGCTCGCCCTTTCCCGGCATGGAGGTGCGCTGGGCGGAGGATTTGCGCGACGGGCCCAACGCCGCCCGATTCCTGCCCAACCTCGCCGCGAGCACCCACGACCCGGTGCAACTGCTGCGCTGGGAGACGCTGGATTTCCACCGTGACCAGCCGCGCGCCCCGCCTTGGCCCGAAGCCGCGATGCTCCAGGTGGTGGAGTTGAGCCGGGCCGCCCGCTGAAAATGGAACCGATCGTCGCCCAAACGGTTGGCACTGGCTCAACTTCCTCCGGAGAGCGCGCATCTCGCGCCGACGGGATGGCAGCGAGCTCCGCGTCACGCATCCGGCGCCGCACGTTCCTGCAGCGGGGCGCCAAGCTGGGCCTGGGCTGCTGCTTTGCCGCGGGTTCGCCGGTGGCCGCCCTTGGCCAGGCGGCGGTTGGGCCGGCGGACGGAAATCGCGTTCGGTTTCTCAACCGGGGCGAAAGGCAACTGCTGGTCGACGACCTGACGATCGCGCAGCAAACCGGCGTGCGGCCGATGGCGCACGCGGCCCGCAAACTGCCCGGGCCCGTCCTGGAAGGGGATCGCCCCTGGGAGCATGTAGTCTGGGACGGCGTCAGGCTTTCCTATGCGAGCATCTACGGCACGGTCCTGCGCGACGAGCGCACGGGCTCCTTCCGCATGTGGTACAACTGCGGCACCCAGACGCTCTACGCGACCTCGCGGGACGGCATCCACTGGGAAAAGCCCGACCTCGGCCAGGCCGGCGCCACGAACATCGTCGGGCTGTTCGATTTCCACAGTCCGAGTTTCGTGCTCGATCGGCACGAGCCGGATCCGGCAAGACGCTACAAGGCCATCGGTTCGAAGGGTGGATACCCGCGGGAAGTCCTGGCTCGATTGGCGGCGAAATTCGGATCTCCCGCCTGGTACCGCCGGAACCACGCCTACGCCGCCGCCTATTCCGCGGATGGGCTCAAGTGGACCCTGTATCCGGAGCCGGCGCTGTTGGGCATGGATACGATCACGCTGGCGCAGGATCCGGCGAACCACGAGTTCCTGACGTTCCACAAGAACAGCCAGGATCCCCGGTCCATCGGCCGGCAGATCTTCCTCGCGACGAGCCGGGACCTGCAATCCTGGTCGCGACCCGAGTTGGTGCTGGCCACGGATGAACTCGATCATGCGGAGGCGCGTCAGTTGGAACGGGGCACCCATGCCGAGTTCTACAACATGTCGGCGTTCGCCTATGCGAACCAATGGCTGGGACTGGCGACGCGCTTTCTCTGCCGCGGCGAGCCCCTCGTTGGCGGCCGGGCCCGCCCGGGGCAGGACGGGGTGATCGACGTGGTGCTCGTGCACAGCCGGGACGGGCGCAAATGGCAGCGGTTCGCCGATCGATCTCCGGTCATCCCCGTGGGTCCAAAGGAGTACGATGCCGGCATGATCCTTGGGGTGAGCAACACGCCGGTGATCGTCGGGGATGAGATGTGGTTCTACTATTCCGCGGCGACCCGCGCACATGCGAGCCGCAGTCCGGAGCAGAAGAACACCATCGCGCGAGCGGTCTGGCGGCTGGATGGGCTCGCGTCTCTGCACGCCGGGGAGCGGGAGGGACTGGTGGAGACGCCGCCCCTCCAAGCGACGGGAGAAAAGCTCGTCGTCAACGCCGACGTCGCGAAGGGGCAATTGCTGGTGAGCGTTGCGGACGCGAACGGCCGGGCGCTGCCTGGGTATGGAAAGGCGGACTGTGTTCCCCTGCGCGGGGCGGCGGTTCGCCAGCCGGTGCGGTGGCGGGGGCGGGAGCATTTGCCGCGGGGCAATCCCGTTCGCCTGCGGTTCCATCTCACGAAGGGCGATCTCTACAGCTATACCATCGAATGACCGGCGGTACCGGCAGGAACGAAGGCGCTGAATCATGAACCAAACAAAGGAAACGGCCCGGAGCTCTCCGGCGCATCCCAGGCAAGTCGCCGCCGGCAACGCGGTCGTGCTCGAAGCGCCCCGCCGGACGCCGGTGGTGGCGGACGTCGATGTGCTGGTGGTCGGTGGCGGGCCGGCGGGCGTGGCGGCGACACTGGCGGCGGCGCAGAGCGGGGCCCGGACGCTCTGCCTCGAACGGCATGGCATGCTCGGCGGCGTGTGGACGGCCGGGTTGCTCAACCCACTGTTCGATGCCTTCGGCAAGGGCTGGATCGTACAGGCGCTGATCGACCGGCTGATCGCGGCGCAGGCCTGGCGGAAATGGAACTGGACACACACCTTCGACACGGAAGCGATGAAGCTCGTGCTGGAGGAGATGTTTACGGAGGCACGCGCCGAGTGGTGGTACTACACCACCTGTGTCGACGCGATCGTCGAAGCCGGCCGGATACGCGGGGTCGTGGTCGAGAGCAAGTCGGGCCGCGAGGCTGTGCTGGCGAAAGTGGTGATCGATTGCAGCGGCGACGGTGACCTCGTGGCACGGGCCGGCGCTGGTTTCGATCTCGGTCGTCAGTCCGACGGGCTGTGCCAGCCGATGACGCTGATGTTCGAAGTGGACGGGCTCGGTGCCTTCCCCGAGCAGCAAAGCTCCGAGGTGCTCTACGATCATCTTCAGGAAGCGATGGCCCGTGTGGGCAAAGTGGAGCTTCCGTTCGGCCGGGCCAAGAATGTGCCGTGGATCATTCATCTGCCGCAGGCGGGGTCGGGCGCGGTCCAGGCCACGCATGTTTATCGGGTGAACGCGCTCGATTCACGCGCCCTCACGCAGGCCACGGTTGAAGCCCGTCGTCAGGCGCATGAGCTGGTGAAGGTCTTGCGGGCGACACCGCATCTGCAGGATCTGCGCATCCGGCAGACCGCGGCGGCGATCGGCGTGCGCGAAGCGCGGCGGATTCGTGGACGCTATTGTCTCGGCTCCGAGGACATCACGGCCGGGCGCCGGTTTGCTGACGGAGTTACGTTCGGTACGTTCCCGGTGGATGTGCATGAAGTGAATCCGGACGACAAAGTCCGGTCTTCGAGGATCAGTTCCACGCAGCCTTACGAGATCCCTTATCGTTGTCTGCTTCCCCTGGGGCTTGAAGGGGTGTTGGTGGCCGGACGTTGCATCTCGGGCACCCACGAAGCCCACGCATCCTATCGGGTGACGGGCACGTGCATGGGCATGGGCCAGGCCGCCGGGCTCGCCGCGGCGATGGCGGCGGCGGAGAACGTTGGGCCGGACCGGATTCCGGGCGCGGTCCTCAAGGCGGAGTTGGCGCGTCGCGGGGTGGGATTGCTCGACGGCAAAGCCCCCGAAGCCATTGTCGGCGACCTTTACGGCGAGAAACTGGTGTGGCACTGACGGCATGGCGTGCGGCCGGACTTCGCCGGACGTTCCCTTTCGTCACTCTCCTGCTTCCGGTCCGATGAAAATACCCCACTTCCGGTGGTCGATCGCCACCCTCCTGTTTGTTCTCTCGGTCATCAACTACATTGACCGGCAGACGCTCTCGATTCTTGCGCCGACTATTCAGGAGGATCTTGGGCTGAGCGATCAGCAGTACGGCAACATCGTCAGTCTGTTTCTCGTCGCCTATACCCTCTCGTACCTTGTTTCGGGCCGCATTGTGGATGCGTTGGGTTCGCGAATCAGTCTGGCGCTCTTCGCCGGCTTCTGGTCGCTGGCGCAAGTCTTGACCGGGTTTGCGCAATCCGTCGCCTCGCTGGGGATCTGTCGCTTTCTGCTCGGGCTGGGTGAGGCTGGCGGCTACACCGCATCGCCCAAGGTCGTGGCGGAGTGGTTTCCGCCCAAGGATCGCGGGCTCGCCGTGGGCATCTACGGTGCGGGCGCTTCCATTGGTGCAACGCTGGCTCCGCTCTTTGTCATCGGGCTTGCGGTCAACTTTGGCTGGCGCAGTGCGTTCCTCGTCACCGGCCTGATCGGGTTGGTTTTCGCGTTCATCTGGTTTTTGCTCTACCGAAACCTGGGCGAGCATCCCTGGATCACGGATCGGGAGCGCAATCTGATTCTCGAAGGGCAGCGGGCGGATGGCGAAGCGGCCGGCGGGCCGGCGCTCACGGAAGGCGCCCGCTGGCGGGCGATCTTGTGCAATCGAGGAGTGTGGGCGTTGATGGTTGCCCGGTTGCTCACGGATCCCGTGTGGTATTTTTTCCAGTTCTGGATGCCCAAGTACCTGCACACGGTGCGAGGCTTCGACCAGGTCGACCTCGCGAGCATGTGGCTGGTTTTTCTCGCAGCCGACATCGGCTTCGTGGCGAGCGGGCTCGTGGCCGGACTGCTGATCCGGCGGGGCCGGGCGCCGCGGCCCGCGCGACTCTTCGTCATGCTCGGGAGTGCGGCGCTCGTGCCGCTGGCGCCGTTGGTCGCGACGGCTTCGACCAGTGTGGGAGTGTTCGCCGTCGCCATGATCGTGGTGCTCGCGCACACGGCGTGGCTGGCGAGCATCAGCACGTACGTGTTGGAATACGTGCCGCGCCAAATTCTCGGCACGGCGTTCGGTTTCATCGCGGCGGGCAGTGCGGTCGGAGGCATTCTCATGAACCAGGCTGTGGTGTGGACGATCCGCCACCGTTCCTACGACGATTGTTTTTATGCGATGATCGTTCTGCATCCGCTGTCGTTGTTCCTAATCTGGCGCTTTGCGGCGAAAGCGTGGGTGTTGCGGCCAGCGACGTGAAGGTGGCGGTCTGCCGCGTCGCTCCCGCCCACCTGCAGCGCTAACATCCGAGCCGTGTGGGCAGGAAGGATTTGTCCGGCAACGTTGAGACGAGGATGCTCGCAGGCATGACGCCCTCGATGTTTGAAGCTGCCCTCGCCCTGCTGGAGCCTGAACATCTAGACGGGATTTCCAAGGTCTCCAGCGAATCGGCAGAGAGTATCGACTCGGTGAAGGAAAGAGGCGCGGGAGCGGATTCAGCGAGAAGGCCGCCCAAATCTAAGACTCGGGAGTTCGTACTCATAGCAGGTTGCCGAGCAGTTCGGCCGAGAGTTTTTCGAGGCTTTCAAGTTCAACGGGCCGACGGCATAAGTCGGCCAAGTCCTGCGCAGGTAAGCCATCGCCGCGCAATAGTCCGTCTAGGTTGGCGACCTGCACGGCAACTCCCGCAGCGAAGAGGGCTTTCGCCCAATCGAGAGCGGCCTTGTGTCCCGCTGTGTCCGTCTGGCGGAAGATCAGACACCTGCGCCCCTTGAGGCGCTCCATAAACCCCTCCCAGATCCGATCCCCCTGAAGATCCAGTTTCCTAGCAGCGATCCGATCCCCCTGAAGATCCAGTTTCCTAGCAGCCAGGCTTTACCATTTACCCCTCACCGCACGTTGGAACGGTAAGAGGTGAGGCCTGAGGTGTGCTTCCGTTCTCGGCGTGACGTCAGGTGATGTCGAGATGGGCCACGAAATGCCAGAGAGTCTGCGGCGTTAGATTGAGCCTGCCTGAATCTCGTCATCGCGAGTGTGGCACGGCCACGACTGGGCTGCGGCGGGAGACCTTCGGCACCGAAATCGAATACAGGAGCCGCGGCGCCCCCGCCGCGGTCGGTCCAACGCGCCGAGGGCGGCGCGTCTCCATCGCCAGAAAACTGAGATGCACCCACGCGCGCGACTATTGAACCAATCCGCTTGACCGACTTAAGATCATCCTATTAGAATGATCTTGTCATCTTTGATGACCTATTTAGTGACTCTGCTGAGTCAACCCCGCTACTCCCCATGATCACCGTCCTATCCCCGCATGCTCGTATCCGTCGTGTTTGGGCTCAGTCTCTCGCACTCCTGACCGCAGCCTTGGTCGGCACGTTGTCCGCTGCCGACCGCTCCCGGCCCGCCGGCGCGATCCAAGGCACCGTGACGCATGAGATCACGGGGGCCCAGCTCGAGGGCGCCGAAGTCTCGGTGGAGGCTTTGGGGATCCGCACGCTGACGGGGCGTGACGGCACCTACGTCCTCGATGACTTGCCGCCGGGGTCGCACACCGTGCGGTTTTCGTTTACGGGTTTGGAAAGCCAGCAGATGTCGATTGGGGTGCGGGAGGGGGAGACCGCCCGTGCTGCGGTCGTGCTCGGGGCGGGCGCGATGCAGCTTGACGCCTTCGTCGTCGCCAGCACGCGCCAAGGTGAAGCGGCTTCGATCACCAAACAGCGGCATGCGGCGAATGTCGTCAACGTGGTTGCGATCGACACGTTTGGTGATGTGGCCGATGGCAATCTGGGCAATTTCCTGGTGCGCCTTCCGGGCGTCGGGGCCGAGGAGACGAGCAATGGCGACATCATAGGGATCAAGATTCGCGGGACGCCGGCCGAATTGAGTTCTGTCAATCTCGACGGCGTTCGGCTGAGCAATGCCGTCTCCGGCTTCAGCCCGATGGGTGATCGCGCGACGATGATCGACCACATCCCTGCGGAGTTCATCAAAGAGGTCGAGGTGCACAAGGGCCTCATCCCCTCGATGCCTGCGGATGCGATCGGCGGGGCGGCCAACCTGATCACCAAGTCCGCACTCGATTTCCGGGAGCCGGTCCTGACCTACAAACTGGGCGCGGCGTATAACACCTACCGTGACAATCTGCGGAACTTCAAACCCAGCGCCACGCTCAGCTACATGACGCAGGCAGGTCGGGTGCGGCCTCTGGGAGTCACGCTCTCGCTCAGCTACAACGTTACGGAGATGCCCCGCGACCGGGTGAACATCACGCGCCCGGACATCGACGGCCGGATGGGGCAGGCCCGCACGCTGGCCGAAGTGAACACCCGCGAACGTGCGGGGGCCGGACTGAAGTTCGATTATCGGCTGAGCGACAGCATGACGGTCGCGGTGAAGTTCAATTATGCGTTCTATCACTACGAAGGCATGCGGGAGATTTCCGCGGCAAACGCGACCGGCAACCGGCTCCCCGCCGACTACAACGTGGTGAGCCGGGCGCAGATCGAGGCCGGGACGATCCCGCGCACCACGTCCAATCTGGCCGCCGGAGTTGCGCCGGGCTATTCCGCGGCGTTCACCGAACTCCTCAATGCGACCTGGACCAATGAAATGGGGCGGGTGGTGCGCTACGCCCGCAATTATCTCGGAGAGATTTCCGGCGAAAAAAAGCTCGGGCGCGACCAGCGGTTGAATTTCCAGCTCTCCCACAATCCCTCCTGGTTCGACGCCGATCTGCCCACGCTTGTGACCACGCTCACCAATGGCACCACCACGGCGGCGTGGGGCATCGGGATGGCCATCGATGCCACCCGGAATCGTTCACGGCCGCGTTTTATCCAGACCTACGGGCCGAGCGTCGCCGCCGGATCCGACCTCAACCTCTACACGGGTGTCTATTCCACCGGACGCGGCCGGACGGAAGAGGAGATCACCAACGCCAAGATCGACTATACGAAAGCGATCGCCTCCCGGGAGCGTCCGATGGAGTTCAAGGCCGGGATCAACTGGCGGCAGCAGCACCGGTGGCTATATACAACCTCGAAGAGCTGGCGGGTGGTGGGAGCGGACGGCGTCGCGATGCGCAACCCGACCACCGGCATCAACGACGACCTTCGGCCGTTTCACGAAACGCAACCGGGCTACGGACTGTTCAACAACGAATACACGCCCCGGGACAAATACGACATTCTCGCGGTCGAGCGGGCGGCGGTGAACAATCCAGCCTGGTTCGTCCCGACCACCGCCGCGTTCGCGCCGCCCAGCGTCCGCGAGGCGACCGAGGATGTGCTGGCAGCCTACGTACAGGGGAAGCTGCGCATCGGAAGACTCGGCCTCCTGGGCGGAGTGCGGATGGAGCGAACGGAGATCGAGGCGACCGGCAGCCTCAGCGACTCACAGCGGCCCACCGTCACCCAGATCACCCGCACCCGCTCCTATCGCGACTATTTTCCAAGCCTGCACTTCTCCTATGAGATACGGCCCAATATCGTCGCCCGCGCCAGCTTCTCCACCGGGTTCGCCCGGCCCGGACTCAACAGTCTCTATCCGGTGACGACGGTCGTCTACGACGCCGGCGGATCCGACGGGCGCGTAACGCAGAACGACCCGGGTCTGAAACCCCAGCAGTCGAAGAACTACGATATCGCGTTCGAGTGGTATTTCGAACCAGCGGGCCTGATTTCTGTCGGCGCGTTCCGAAAAGACATCACGGATTTCATTGCTTCGTCGGTCCGCGAAATCGGGTTCGGGCCCGGCAACGGTTTCGACGGCCGGTATGAGGGATTCGATCATGTCACAACCACCAATGGCGGGAAGGCGAAGATCGAGGGGCTCGAGCTCAGCTTCATGCAGCAACTGGTGTGGCTGCCCGCCCCGTTCGACCGGCTCCGGGTCTTTGCCAACGTCACGGATCTGCGGACCTCCGGGCAATACGCCTCCGGGGCGGAGGAACTCGCCAAGTTCGTGCCGCGCACGGCCAACGCCGGCCTTTCCTATCAATGGCGCGCCTTCGGCCTTCGCATCGCTCAACGCTATACCAGTTCGTACCTCGACGGCTACAACGCGACCCCGCACTTGCGTACGCGCTTTAGATCCGACGAAAAGATCGACGTCAGCTTCACCTATCAGGTGCGCCGGCAGGTCTCCGCCTATGTCGACGTGCTGAATGTCTTCAACAAGTGGACCGATCAATACAACGGCGGGGATCCGTCCCGCGTGACGTTCAGCAACGTGTACGGCACGAAGATCAACTTCGGCGTGAACGGCCGGTTCTGACATGCCCCCGGCGGCTTCGGCATGAATCGTCCGCGATTGTTGATCCTCGGGGGGACGGGATTCCTCAGTGGCGCGCTCTGCCGGCTGGCGGTGGTCCGCGGAGTGGAGACGTGGATCGTCACCCGCGGGCGGCGACCGGTGCCGGAGGGAGTCACCCTGATCCGGGCGGATCGCGACGAACGCGACGAGTTCGCCGGCCGGGTGGCGGAGACGGGACTGACGTGGGACGCGGTGGTCGACTGCATCGGTTTCACGCCCGGGCACGGCGAACAGGACGTCGCGGTGTTCCGGGAGCGAACCCGACACCTGTTGTTCATATCCAGTGATGCCGTCTACGATCCGCGGCGGCGGCAGCACCCGCAGCCGGTCGAGCCGGCGGGGTTCGTCAACCACGGCTATGGACATGGCAAGCTGGGCTGCGAGAACGCGATCCGGCGTGGAGCGGGCGACTCGCTGGCGTGGACCATCCTGCGGCCGCCCCACATCTTTGGTCCTGGAGCCGCGCTCGGCTGCCTGCCGCCGGCGTTCCGGGATCCCTTGCTGCCACGGCGGATTCTGGCCGGGGAACCGATCGCGCTGGCCGGCGGCGGCTGCTTCTTGCACCAGCCGATCTATGTCGACGACTTGGCGCGGGTGATTCTTTCGCTCGTCAATGCCAACGCGGCCCGCGGGCGTACGCTCAATGTTCCGGGCCCGGCGATCACCATGATGCGGACTTACTATGAAGCACTCGCGGCCGCGCTCGGACGGGAACTGCGGGTCGAGGAGGTTTCGATCGAGGGATGCCTGAAGAGCCATCCCCAGGCGGCCGCCGCGTTGTGCCACCGGCTCTACGACCCGGCACCGGTGGTTGCAGCCGGGGCCGAACTCCCCTCGACCACGCTCGAAGCCGGAATGCAGGCGGTGGCGGCTGCGCTTCGCCTCGACTTCGCCGACGATGCGTCACGTTCCGCCCTCTCCCATTGGCCGCAGCAGAATATCAACGTCAGCGTCACAACCCAACCCTCCGTATCCATGAAAAACCCTCACCACAGTCAGTCGTCGAACCGGACCGACGAGGAGCCCTGCGGCCGCTCGAAGCGGTTGGCCGCCGTTCCGTCGATGGCCGCCTTGCCGGGGTGCCGGCTCCTCCTGGCGGGTGCATCCCTCCTGCTGGGCATGGCGGCGGGAGACGTGCGGGCGGCGGCGCGGCCCACGGACGCGGCGCTGGCCAGGATGTTCGCGGTTCCGGGGCTGCCCGCCGATGCCGCGCAGATCGACTGGGGCAGGCTGCCGTCCGTCGGCGCGCCCCCCAGCCTC
>Ga0194134_10003840_pt1 | contig 15734 bp, 11 predicted proteins | sample TA2KigOff0mmetaG_FD_148602 | JGI IMG/M metagenome (GOLD analysis project Ga0194134, IMG submission 148602) | Freshwater microbial communities from Lake Tanganyika, Tanzania - TA2015056 Kigoma Offshore 0m | ecosystem: Environmental > Aquatic > Freshwater > Lake | place: Tanzania: Lake Tanganyika... | reverse complement strand
CTCGGGGCGATAGCCCCACACCGCCTCCAGCAACTCCAGCCGGGGAATGGCTTCTCCAGCGCGGCGCACCATCAGCTCCAGCATGCTGAATTCCATGCCCGTGAACCGCGCGATCAGGCGGCGGAGCTGGGTGGGCGTCTACAGCGTTGATGAAGGTTTTGAGCGATCGAGGGGTTTCGGGAGGCCTGCTGGACTGTCCCATGCGAACGCCCTGCACGCTACACCGCATCTAGTGTTTGGAGGTTACTGAGTGGCAATGCCAGCACCACTGAAGTGGGTATCGACACCCTCGCTGGGACAGGGGCGAGCCAGCGGGGGGAGTACTGCGGCTGAGCTTTTTGAGGGCGGGTCTGCCCAGCGGAGGCGACCGTTGCTGGAAACCCTTGTGCGCGAGGTCTGTCAGAACAGTTGTGACAGGCGAGTCGGCAATCAGAAAGCCCGTGTCTTTTTCGACCTCCTTCTCGTCAGCGGCGAGGAGCGGGAGCAGATGCTGCGGGCCTTCGACTGGCATGGGCTGAGGGATCACGTTGCCGCTGTTAAGGGCATGGGTGGAGCTGCTCTGACTCTCCGTGCTGGTCTTGACGCGATGGAGGCTTCCACCCTCGTCTGCCTGCGGATCAGTGACAGCAACACCGAAGGTCTGACAGGGGATGACTGGGACGAAGACGGAAACTTCCGACGGCTCTGCGTTCAGAACTTCTCCACCGGTGACGAAACCGGGCGTGGCGGCAGCTTCGGGCTGGGCAAGGCCGTCAGCTGGATGCACTCCCGATTGCTGACGGTTCTCTTCTCTTCCCGTGTCTCGGGAATGGAGGAAAGGGGTCTGCGGGTTTTCGGTCGAAGTGAGATTCCTGCCCATGAAACCGATACGGGCTTATGGCTCGACGGTGCTTATCTAGGGCTGCCAGAAGAACGTGACGGGATTCCGGTGGCTCTGTCCTCCTGGCAGCAGACAGATGAGGCGGCAGATCTTTTCCTGGAAAGGTCGGGCATCGAAGGAACGGGCACCACTCTCCTGATCCCGGTTTTTCATGAACCTGATCGGGAAGAGGCCTCGGATCTCGGCATCAGGGATCCGGAAGATCTTTGTCATGACCTCACCCAGGCTGCTGCCAAGTGGTTCTGGCCCGCGATTAGCTGGGGCCGGCTTGAGGTTCAGGCGAGGGTCTTCCGCTCAGGAAGCAGGACGGCGACGCACATCAGTCGGGCGGAGATCGATGGATTGTGGGCTCCTTTCCTGGCAGCGGCACGCACAGCTCCCGCAGCCACAGCAGCACTGGCACCAGGAGACAGTTCGGCTATTGATGTCTCGGGTTTTCCGATCCCCCGCAGGATTCGGCCGGCCGAACGACCTGATCTGCTGCATGACGCAGGTCAAACAGCGATTCGTGTCGCCGTGACCCGTGTGTCACCGGCCGAGATCTGCCTGCCCTGTCGATCCTCGATCGCTCTTGTACGAGGAGCCGGCATGGTCGTTGATTACGTCGATGGCAACCGCCTCGCGGATGGTGGCAGCTACTGCGCGGTTGCGTTGGTCGGATCGGCCGTCCTGCATGCCCCTGAATCAGAGGCCACTGATCAACAGGGATTACTTGCTCCGGATGTTGAGGAGTACTTCCGCGCTGCAGAACCGGTCACTCATGACGACTGGCTCCCGACAACAAGACGTCTGAGGGAAAGCTATGACTGGCGCGGCTCAGCGGGTCGGTTGCGCAGCCTGCGTTCCGAGCTGCGACAGCTGGTCATTCAAAAACTGTTGATCGCGGAGGAGCTGTCTCCCGATCGGGGCCCCGAGTTGCTGATGCGCATGCTCAACCTCGGCAAGGGTCGGGTTTCAGGCGCGAGAGCTGGGCGTGGCGAGAAGCCACGGCTGGAGATTCACTTCGATCGGGATAGTTCCTGGTTTGATGAATCCAAAGGAGCCTGGTTTCTGCAAGGCGAATTGATCCGCCACGGTAGCGGCGCAAGCGCGGCTGTCGCTGGCCTGAGCTTCCGAAGCATTGCCGATTCCGGGCTTGGTGAAGCCTGGCGAATCAGCTCGATGGAGCTGCTGGGTCCAGATAAAGACCTGTCCCTGGATGATTCAGATTCGAGACGACTCGTCTTCTCTGTAGCCAGCGGCTTCACATCCTTGCCCTTCCGCTGTCTGGTCAACCCACCGGCTGGGGTTGACCCACAACTTTCCGGTTTCAGGCAGGGGGGCTGATCCATGGAATTCCTGCCTTGGAAGACAGTCGACCTGGATGGCGCTTTCCGCGTCACGGCCCCCGAAAGCATTGCTGAGGAGGTGATTCAGGAAGTCAGCAACGCGGTCACCTTCCGATTCCGTGGTGATCTGAGTGAGGTCAAGCTTGAAATCCTCTTGACTCCGCCATGGGGATGGGAGGACAGCTTCCCGGCAGATGAGCAGGAGACTCCCCACGCAGGTTTCTTTTGTCGATTGATCAGCCGATCAACGGGCCGGCGGATGCTTGTCCCGCTTGAACCTGATGGTTTCGGACTCTGGTTCGCCGAGATCAGCTACGACGCTCTCCTCGACGGTGAGGAGATCAGGGCCGAAGCCTTGTTGGTTCGCACAAGAGCTTCCGACAAGGTTCACGAAGGTCTGGCCGGACGCAAAGGTCAGATTGTCGGTCGCAGTCAAATCCACACCGTCCGCTTTTCTGGGCGCTCCACCGCAGAGGAAGCAATCTTCACCCTCAGATGGGAGACCTTTTCTGATGGGAGTAGTCAGGAGCTCTGGAGGCTGCAGCCTGGAGAGCCGCCGACACTTGAACTCAACAAGGACGTTGGGGCTCCATTGCGCCGGCTGTTGATGACACACTCACGTCGCCGCAGTGGTGGAGCCCTTCAGCGCGATGCGCTTTTCACAACGATCTGTTCAAGCGTCTGGCCCCTGCTGGTCGCTGATGTACTTCACCACTTGCAGCGATCGCTTGAAGAAGAATCAGGTCTGAGCACTGCTGAAGCCATTGATTCCCTCAGTGGGTGGCAGATCCGACTGCTCGGTCTTTTCGCCGCAGGGCTGATCGAAGCGGATCTTCCCGTGCACGCAGCCCTTCCTCTGGTCGCTGGTGAACTGAGATCACCGGGAGGCTTCAGTCGTCTTTTGATGAAGATGCCAGCTCTGATTCAGGAGAAGACAAAGCTCGTGCAGCTCGCCGAGGCCATGGCCGACGCACAGCAGATCGAACCTGAAGAGGAAGCCGCTGGTGTCGTCCAGGCCGGGGAGGTAAAGGCCGCATGATCAATCAACTGTTTCGTCTGTCCGTTCCTCTCAGTGAATCAGGCCTGATCACGGCCCTGCGCCATCCCGAGAAGCTTGAGATCGAATCTGTTGACTTCGACGTTGACCTCACTGAACTCGACGCCTTGATCGCGACGCTCAACGATCGAGGTGTTGGTGATTCAGCGATCGATGCCGAGTTGGTGGAGCCGCTTCACCGCAGCCTCAGACATCTCCCAGAGCAGGTGACCACTGACATGAGTGTCTGGCATTGGTTCTGTGTTGTCAGATATCCCGAGCTTGTCTGGCGCCGCTGGCGTGGTAGTCCACCGGCTGATCCCGAGGAGGGATTCCTGAAGGGGCAGGGACACCGTCCGGTACCCGCGGGTCGCTTTCTTGGAACTCCCTCCATTAATGGGCAGGGGCGAAATACCTTCTCCCGGTTGTTCTTTGCCGCCGAACGACTGATCGGTGCTTCCGGAGACGACTATGAGCTGGTTCGGCGCCTGTTTAGCAGTCAGGAACTTCATCTCGGAATCAGCGACCGTGAATACGGCCTGCTGCCTACGGTGAATCGTGTCCTCACCCGAGAGCTGGCCGACTATCCCGATCTAAAGGTCCGTGCAGGTGTCAGGCGACTGAATGCGTTGGGTGGTTCGCTGTGCCTCGATCTTCTTGAGGAAGAGGAGATCCTTGAACTTGTCAGGGATGGTCTTGAGGAGATTGCCGGTTGATGGTCCGCAGCCTTGTTGCCAACGATCCGCATCGCCTCAAGGCCCTCAAGGGACCCGACCAGAGGCTGAATCCCCATCAGCTGAGCTGTGAGCTGAGTGAATTGCCTGGCTATGCCCGAACCCTCGAGGCTTCCAGAGCGCTTGCTGTGGACCTCTTCTCCGGTGCCGGCGGTCTCAGCCTTGGGCTCCACCGAGCAGGCTTTGAGGTGATCCTGGCCTGCGACATCAGGCCCGATTCAATCGCCACCCATCGACATCACTTCGCAGGCTGTTCCCACCAGTGCGATCTGAGTCGACCGGACGTACTCGAAGAGATAAGTCGAACCCTGAATGCCTGTGGCGATATCGCCCTCATCGCGGGTGGTCCACCCTGTCAGCCCTTCTCTCGCAACATCCGTTGGCGCAAGCACGACGAGGGCGTGATTGATCAGCATCGCCAGCTGAATGAAGGTCGCCGAGAGCTCTGGGAGTCTTTTCTCACCGTTATCGAGGAGGTGATGCCCAGGGCATTTCTGATGGAGAACGTCCCTGATATTGCACTCACCGGTGATCAGGAAGTCTTCCGCGGAATCGTCAGCAAGGCTGAAGCCGCTGGTTATCGGGTACATGCACGGATCGTGCATGCGTGGGAATACGGGGTTCCTCAGCTCCGCCCTCGACTGTTCATTGCCGGGACGCGGGTCGGTTACGCATCTCCTCTGCAGTGGCCGGAACCTGTCTGCAAAACCATTGAGGAGGCAATCCCACTGGAGGCAGCCATCTCGGATCTTCCCGAGCTGCTTGGCGACTGGTGGGAGCAATGGGGAGAGCACTCTTCCTACTCCGGCCCACGGACGACCTATCAGCAGCTGATGCGCAACTGGATGCCTGTCAGGAACGACGAGTTACCTGATCACATCACTCGCAAGGTTCGCGGTGATGATCTGGAGACTTTTCAGCTGATGAGGGAGACCGGCCTCCGGTATCACGAACTTGATGATGATCAGCGCCGCTATTCAGTCACCCGTCGGTCAGCACCATCCACTTCTGATGCTGATAACAGGGAACATAGTTTCAGCAACAAATACAACATCCTCAAGCCCCACGAACCGTGCCTCACCGTCACAGCGCATATGTCCAAGGATGGTTACTGGTATATCCATCCAAAGCAGAACAGGACTCTCTCCATCCGTGAGGCAGCTCGGGTTCAGTCATTCCCAGATGGCTTCCACTTCAATGGAACCCCGTCAAACCGTTTTCACCAGGTAGGTGAAGCAGTGGCTCCATTGGTGGGTGCCGCTCTCGGCGGGGCTCTGCTTGAGGCCGTTCTCGACAATGAGCCACATGAGGAGTGGACAGATCCAAATGCCGTGAGAGATGAACTAGTTCGCTGGTACCGGGAGGAAGGTGGTGACGCGCTGCTGCCCTGGGCACGCCAGAGAGATAACGGAGTTGATCTTCCCGATTCGATCAAGGCCTGGAGAGCCTTTCTCGGGGAGTTCCTGGTCAGTCGACTGCCTGTTCAGCGCCAGCAGACGTTCTGGCCGCAGCTCATGAATCGCTGGCCTGATCACGAGGCCTTTCTGGAAGATCCGAATCGGCGTCGAACACTCCGCAGCTTCAGCTTCGAGGGCCTTGAGGCTCTGCTTGAGGAAGTGGCGATTCACCTGAAGGATCAGCTCCCCTGGAGCGAATGGATCCGAAATGATGGCCTCGCCGGGGTGGGGCGTGATCGGATCAGACAGTGTCTCGCCATGGTGGGGATTACAACCGACAGAAGTTGCAGCACAGCCCTGGGGCGACTTGTGGCGCGCGTGAGGAATCTTCCTGAGCTCGAAACGGAGAGGTCGCGCCAGCTCAGGGAGCTAAACCTCGGGTTGATGCTTGGAGGTGACCAGGACGGTCGGATCTACCGCTCAGCTGTTGCCGTGGCGGATCGTTGGTGCGGAACGCAACCCCAGTGCGAGGGGGATCGTGAGACTGACGAACGGCCTTGCCCCCTCCATCACGCTGGCCTATGCGGCCACGCTGATCAGCTTTGCGCCTGATCCATTGAAGTCCGAGGCTGTTACTCGGATCTGCACTAGGCGTGCCTTCAGTGATTGCAGGTCGCGCAGTTCACATTCCCAGATGACCATCACGGACCAGCCCATCTCGCGGAGCTGCTGTTGTTGACGGTGATCACGTCGGATGTTCTGTTCAAACTTGTTAGCCCAGAAATCCGCCCTGGCCTTCGGAGTTGTTGTGTAGCGACACCCAGGGTGTCGGTGCCAGAAACAGCCATGAACGAACACAACGGTTCTGTGCTTCGGTAGAACGATGTCCGGAGATCCCGGCAGGTCTTGGCGATGCAGTCTGAACCGGTAGCCGAGATGGTGTAGAAGTCTGCGAACCCTCAGCTCGGGTGAAGTGTCCTTGCAGCGAATCGCAGCCATGTTCCGGCTGCGTGCAGCTGAGACCGTGACATCGACAGGACGGTGTTCAATCACCTTCCAGAATTCGTCTGAGCAGGCTTTTCAGAGCTGGTTTCTTGCTCGACGTCGCCTTCTTCTGCACATCACTTCCACTTGAGGCAGCCGATTCCAGCTCGGATGGGGGAGCGGCTGTCAGCTCTTTCTCATAGCGTTGGAAGGCATCCTGAATCAGGCGTGAACGGTTCTCAGCCGACATCAGATCCAGTGGTTGTACGACGCCATATGCGCGAATGGCTTTGGTGGTCTGGCGGTAGACGTCCTGGCGCAGACCAGCACTGACCTGACTGAGCCTTTGTTTCATCGCGATGTACTCCTCTCCAAGGGAGAGAGCAATATCCCGATTGCTGCTCAGGCCTGGCCGTTCAAGGATCGCGCTGAAATCGTCCTCCTGGAGATCACGGATCAGCCCCCACCGATCGGGGTGCCCCGCTCCACGATCAAGACACATGATTCGGCGGAAGATCCTCTGGAACGTATTACGGGAGCCACCAACCATTCGACCTTTCCATGACCGGCCCCCTGCGTTCTCTTCACTGCTCCTTGCAGGCCAGCGCCAGAGTGCAATATCAGGAAGCACCACGATTGTGATGAAAGACCAGCAGTCGTTACGCAGCGCCTCCCCTGATGGCAGCCCATCCGATTTCCAGAGAGGTTTCCACTCCGCAAGCACTTCCGCGACCTCCAGCTCAAAACGCAGGAAGCTGGTCGGCCGCCTTTCGGGAAAACCATGGCTCCTAGATGCCATCAGGATCGAATCGCGGAGTTGTTTCAGAGTCGCGTCAGTGATCGGAAGCCCGCCTGTCGGCTGGGTGGTGGCCTGCGAAAAGAAGAGCTCATCGCCAGGGTCTAGATCGACAAGGCTCGACCCCGCCAACTGAGCAAGCAAGGACTCAGCAACGCCGGTTGAAATCTGTGGAATGAGCAGCGTCATGCAGACTCCTCCCTGGAAAGCACACAGGCCGCTTGGCAACGCTGTCTGAAGCGACCGGGCTCGTGTTTCATCACTTCGATGAGCTGCTGAAGGCCCGACTGAGTCTCAACTCTCAGGCTCCTAAGCCACTGAATGGAGACAGCCCCCAGTGATCCATTCGGCCAATCCTGATTCAAGTCGAAGCTGAGTTCATCACTGAGTAAAAGCCAATCAAGAGCAGTTGCCATCAGATCGGCGCGAACCGCCCAGCGAAGAAGGCCGGTCTCCTCCGACTCACTCTGCAGTTGCTCTATAAACGCTGGTTGATCGCTGTTCAGCAGCAGTGTGATTGAAGAGATGAGTGGATCTTCAGGACTATCAGCCTCACAGCGCACGAGCCAGAGTCCCTCTCCAAGATTATGTGAGCGGAAACCAAGGGACCGGACCGGAAAGCTGCCCAGATCTCCCTCTAGTTGCAGAGTAGCGTCCTCCCTGTAGAGGATGCTCCCACTGAGCAGATTAATTCCCCCAATCTCTCCACCTGAGCTGTAGATGTACAAAGAGGTTTTGATCCGGTTACAGAGACATGTTGAATCAAGGTTGAAGCAAAGTAATATTGCCTCTCCATTTTCGTCGCCGGGACAGTCGCAAATGGCCATATCGGCCGCAACGAAGCGACGGCCTGTGCCCTCTGATGATCCTGTTGAAACCAAAACAGCAAGCCTGGCGCCCTCAAGCAGCTGCCCCAGTTCCGCCTGCTCGAAAAGTGCGGCGGGCGTCCAGGGAAGACGGCAGATGACTTCAAGTCCGGAGTCGTAGTCCCAGCTGCCGGATCCTTCCTTGAAGAGCCGCGGATTGCCGTCGATGATGGCCTCCCATGAACCCTCTTCGCGGATATGAGGGAACAGGGTTGGATAGGGAAACGCGATCCGGCTCATCCCTCACCTCCCTCCACGATCTCAGCGCTCAATCCCACGGCTACATAGTCGGGAATACTCACGAGCACCTGAACACTTGTTCCGCCGGTCTGCACAGGACATGTGTATGCCCCTGCCAAAGGAGGAAGATCTTGATTATTGATCTGAACTCCGATCACATCAGGTGCTTTTCCATTCGGAGCAACAGGATCCTTGGTCCCCTCGTCCATCTGCACCCATGGCGTGAAGGTGATGGTTGGTATGGAATCTGCCGGGCCTGTGAGATGAACCCTGAAGCGCGCCACCGGTCGCCCGTTCAGAAGACTCGTGCCTTCCGATATGGGTGTCCCCACCCTCAGAGATGCCCGTCGTCCACCACCTCCACTGCTTATTGCAGTCTTACTTCCATCAGCGCCACCAGGTCCAGCACCGATCAAGGAGCGACCAAGGTCTCCGGCGAGGGCTGCCAGCGACCTGCGGGCGTCACCACCTGTGAGCGAGTCCTGCCTAATGTCGCTTCCTGACAAATCGATGATCCTTTCACGGATCCGTTTCAGAGCGACATTGACATAGGTCCGTTGGTGTGGTGTCAGAGCCTGAGCAGCCTTCGGTTGCCAGTCATCATGTGCGGGAGGTTCGGACATGGCAAAAGCCTTTTCCACCTCCGCATTTTCCCCGATATCTGTAATGAAGACGCCCGCCCATTGACGTTGTTCGGCCAAATTAATCGTACCCTGCAAGTAGCGTACAACGAGTTCCGCAGGACGCAGAAGGGCAACATGATGCAGATGCTGAGGAATAAGTGATGTTTCCTGTAGATGGCGGCGGAACCTGTCATCAGCCGCCAGTTCCACTGATGCACTGCAGTGACCGAAAAAACCAAGCAGTTTCCTAGGCCTCTGGCAGTGAATCAGTTCTTCCTTAGCTCGAGCCATGGACAGGGCCTGAGTCATCAGAAACAATGGCTGGATAGTTGTGGGATCAGGCAGTGCGTAGTCCTCTCCAAGGATCGAGAGATCGCACTCCATCGGAAGACTTCCATCATCACGACGCGTAAACTTCGGCCAGCAGTGCCACAGGATCGTGTCCTGAAATCTGGCAGCAAGATGGTTCCTGATCTCAGTTATGGGTGAGTTGGCAAAATTTCCAGATGGATCAAACTCCTCAAGATCTGGATCCAAGATCATCAGAGAAGTACCACTCCTTTCAAGTGAGGTTCTCATCTGAAAACCAAGAAACGCTGCCAGCTCAGCTGCTTTCTCATTCAGGATTGGGTCAACGGAACCGCCATTGCCTTCTCCGATGGTCCCCCACCAGTGCCTGCCTGTAAAGCGTCTTCCGTCATAGTCAAATGCAGCTCCAAGAGCTTTGCCGATCAGACGATGCTCAATGCCACTATCAGAGCTAATAACGGAGTGCGCAATGATCGTCTGACATCTGCTGATCCTGAAGAGCGATGACTTACCAAATCCATAAGTACCACCACCTTGCGCAAGGTCTCGTGCACTTCCGATATTTCTGATGAAGTTTATAAAGTTTGCAGATTCACCATCTGCAAGAGCTTGTGATGCAGAGGTGGGTCCATCCAGCCCTTGGGTGCGTTCATCACAGATCTCCATCACCAACCCCGAAGAGCTCAGAAAGCGACGCAGTAGTCGGGCCACTGGCTCATCAGCCTCATCTGGAGGAAGCTCCGCAAAGAAGGAGCGCATCGCTTCCATCTGAGAAGTTTCTAGATAGCGGATCCGCAAGAAGTAGCGGGGTGTTCCATCTACTTGGAGAGAAGCGTCCCAGCTGTTCTGAATCGATTCCCGAATGACCAGCTCTAGAGGGGAGAGGGCTGGTTGACCCAGAAGCCGAGCCGCCCCATCAGCTGCGATATTGCCATCCCGGCTATAGGGCTCACTGTGTAGAGTAACCGGATACATCACATCTCTACTGAATCTGCCAAGGCAGAAAATAGTGCTTCTTCTTCTGGCGCGGAGAGCCTGAAATCAGAGCAATTTGAAAGCTGTATATCATAGCGCAGCTTCGAGACACCCGCTGGCAAAGTACCATCAGGGAAATCCCTTTTACGGATCCGCGGAAAGTCATCACAAACTCTATAGAAGGTTGATCCGTGGAGTGTAAAACTATGCTCAAGCCAAAGGTCTCTCTGTTCACAGAGATATCCGGCATTGATCAATCGATCGTCAAATGCCTCCGGATCAGATAATTGTTGCCGGATTTCATCAACAAGGCAAGGTATATGGATCGTACCTGTCGGGTTCTCAGTAAGGACACAATGGTGGATCAGTAGGTCACGACCTTCCTCAGGCTCAAGTTGATCCAGACCATTTACTGTTAACTTTGAATCACCAGCCATTCGTGATGCCTTGGCCTCAATGTCGATCGTACCCCATGAATAGTCGCGGGCTGATCCAAGTGGGCCATTCCAGCCTTGCCATAGAAACTGACTGACGCTGACCAGTTTGCTGATGAGAATCAGCTCTCCTGCGAGGCCAACAATCTCCTCCACAGAGGGTAGCAGACCACCATTTCTGGATAAAAGACGTCGGAATTCAAGAACCGCGTCCATGCAGGCCTTAGACGGTGTAGCACCTAATGAAAGGTGGCTCACAATCTGGCTAGCCAGCAGCGCAAAGGGTATTTCAAGATCTGCCTCAAGGCACTCGATCCTGATGTAATCATCAGGCTGAGATCCTCGTCTCATCAATTGCTCTCGCTGAACCATGAGCTGACCACAGCCCGGCCTTGGGAGCGACGCCTTCCCGCCTGGGCTTCTCAGAAGAATTCCTGGATTTCCATCCTGAGAAATACAGAGGAGCACGTCGGTTGGCTGCAAGCCTGTCACCGAGAGAGGTAGTGCACTAATTGCTCCTGGCTCAGAACTATTATTTCTAATCTGATTCCATAGACCCTGAATTTCTCTAATCATCACAGCTCTACCTCACGCTGCTCGATCAATTCATAATCAGCATCATCAAGCGACTCACCTTCGATCTCCCTGTCAAGCTTTACTCTATAAGAGTGTCGTAAATTACTTTTAGACACTGCCGGAAACACAATTCCAATCCCTAAAAGACCTGCTGGAAAATCATCAGGCGAACTAAGGCCTTCCAACAGGGGGATACGTACACTTTTTTGAATCTCTTGGCTTGGAGACCATCCCTTTGGCCTTGATTCTCTATCAATCGGATAAAGAAGCAATAAAGGCCTGAAGCCGAGAGAATAATCTCGATATCTCTTGATGGATCTCCACGAATCTTTTGTTCTATCAAAATCTGGGTCGGGTACTGTTTTCATCCACTTTTGATATGCATCACGATCTACGTCAATCATCAGGTCCTGCGCGCCCATCAGTGCCTTGAGATAGATGAGGTGTTCCAGCTCATGATCCAGAGAGACACCCGTATCGCATAGAAACCGAGGGTTGATTTTCGTTCTTGTAACCAATGGATGGTTGTCAATAGGGCCAAAGGTAATTGCATTCCCTTGGCTGGCACCCATGAGTCCTAGGTTCCAAAGCTCCATGGACTCCTCGCTGTTATCTATCTCTCGTTGAACAAACTCCGCGATTTCTTTCTGTGAATCCCTATGAAAGCTATAGCTACGGAGGAATTTTAGGATGGCACGATATGGAACGTCCTGGAAAAGATGGGCATCCCTTTTCTGGCTGTGCCTGACATTCTGAATTGATACAACATTTTTGATCAATTCAGTGCCGGCAATCCAGTTGTCATGATGGAATTCAGAGTTACTAGGGAAGCTTATTGTTTGCTCGTGTGTGCCGTAAAAGCTGACGTCACATTCCTCCAAGTTTTCCATCACTAGTTTATTACGCGCAGTGATGCTCAATCCGGCAATTTTTGGAACTCTCACCGCCATCTCGGAGGGTGTCCAACCTTTTCTTCTAATAGTCGCAATCTCCGACCTTACAGTCTCCTCAAAACTCACAAGGTCTCTGAATGCATTCTCAAGATCACGTGTCATCCAGATCCTAGGCAGATCTTCAAAACCATGTCTGTAGCCGAACCAGCGTCCCATCTGCATTAGTGTGTCGCATTGGGAGCTTGTACGAATGAAGTAACTACAAACAAGTCCTTCAATGGTCAACCCCCTTGCTAGAACGTTGCCACCGATGACGATGCTGTGAACAGGCAGAGTTCCGTTGAAATCGAGTCGTTCGGAGAAATCGCTTTCTGAGTTCTCAACAGTCAGCGTAATTGATTCTGCAGCAGAGGTTAGAATAGGGATCAATTCGTTAAAGGATTCTGATGTTTCTGGGCAGTTGAGCTCTAGACGTCTTTCGCTGGCAAGGGTTGAAGACTCTCGATTCCAGAGCGCTCGGAGCTGTTCGACTCTGTCTTCATTCTTTGTTCTAAGTGCATCAATGGTCGGCCTCAACCATTCATGCTCAATCAGTGATCGGATTTTTCGATGGCATGCCGCATAGATCGTGGTATGGATGAGCATGCAGCAGTGTTTACTCTCCTGACCCCGAGCTCTTCGTACTGCAAGAGAAAGCAAGAACCAGTCGCATGCATTTTTTACGCTTAATGTCAGCCCTGGGGTAAACGTCTCGCGCTCTTTCCTAGACGGAGGCTGAAGGAATTCTCGGTCCTCATCTGGGACTCTCCTGATATACGGGAGTTCATGGTCACTCTCTACGTCAATATCACCTCCAAACAATCGTCTTGCACCAAAATATCCATCGGGTTCGTCCAGTGGGATGATGAATTCGCTGGGGTAAAGATCCCTACTTCCATCTACTGATGTTTCAGCCATCAACACATTTGCATATGGCGTTGCTGTATACCCAACGTAGGTCACCTTAGGCAATTTCTCGCAGAGATCACGTATCAAACCATTGATTCTTGTTACCGAACTTCTGTAAGCAGAGGTGTTGATACTTGCTTGATCGCACTCGTCATCAATGATGAGAGTTGGAAGGCTCTTTCGCTCGATCTCCGACAGCTTGCTCAGTGCCTTTTTAAGTTCCCTAAGAACTACTGCATTCTTCTTCACCACGAACAGAGAGCAATTCACTCTGCTGGGAATTGGAAGTTTCGGACTGCTTCCAAGTTTGAAGTCGCTCTCGATTGTTGTTCCTTCGAGCCATAGCGACGGATTGTGGCTGACGATATCAGAATACAGACGGACCTGAGTCTGCTGCCTCAATGGGTTAGTCATGCCAGCAAGAATTATCACCATGCGATAACCGCTGTCGGCGGCCTTGGCAATCGTTGCTGCCATATTTGCAGTCTTACCACTCTGTACATATCCCAAGACAAGCCCCTGGAATCGACCTTCTCTTGATCCATTCGGACAGAGAAGTTCATTGGTTATCTTGGTAGAGGCCCTATCAATGGACTGGATTGCGTCCGCTCCCCAGCCCTTTTTTTCCAGATGATTGCGGTAGGCATACCAGTTTGGCGACATGCCTTCGGTTGGCCCTAGATACCATATTCCTTGCTTGCGTGCGGAAACTATAGGGGTCGGAAACAGACTGATGATTTCCTTCTCTTGATCCTCAAGTTCTTTGACTGCCCGATCAATTCTTTGAGAAAAGGTCTCTGGTAAGGGAGACAGCTGCATCTTCAGCCTTTCACCAGCCGCTTGTGCGCCGATCGGCTCCATTCGCATCATATTTCTGAGATTATCGACAATTCCCCTGATGTCGTCCATCTCACTGCCGTCCTCCTTTATCCAGGATCATCGAGGCTGAGTTCGCTGGCTGAGATCTTACCGCCTCACCCCCAATGCAACTGGCCTACTCTTGACGATTGCAAGACTCCCATGCAGATACTTTCTTGACCTTTTGCCTTCATGCGTAGTACGCATGGACTATTCTAGTGGTGTCCAGTTCACTCTTCCGGGTCTGAGGCCTAACCCTTAAGGCTTAACATTTCCCTATCGGTATCGCCATCTAGATCGCTGTGCCCCTGTCGCAGGAACACCTGGGGCATGGCGTTTTAGCCGATATGAGAAGATCAAAGCTGGTTTTCGTTGGCCCGACTTGTAGCCATCGGCCGCTGAACACCGCTGGTCATGCCCCACACCCGGTATAACAGCCCGCTGCAGCATCGGGGTGGAGCGGACCATACGCCGAGACGGGAGCGGGTGGCGGAGCAGCTGAACGACTACCTGAACCCGTGCACCTAAGGGCTGCCGCCGTGGGGCGGCACATCCGTAAGGGGACGGCCGGGGTCCACGAAGTAAGCCGGGTCAGCTCTCCTGCTCCTGGGATCACTGGAAAGCCTCTCCTTATTAGTGGTCTTTGAAGCCATGACCGTTTCACAGCCGGTGGAAAGCCCTGCTGATGTGCAGGCAGGAAACCCAGAACGAGTTGAACGTTCAAACAAAAAATCCCCCTGGCTCAACGCCAAGGGGATTTCTTGCACCTTGCCAGCAGGCTGTCTGGGCCGCTGGTGGGTTTCAGTTCAGCAGTGAGGCCTGCAGCTCAAGCTGTCTGGCGCTGCTGTTTCCTGATCTGATGAGGGAGCAGCTCCACCGCTAGGGCGTGACGCAGGAGCGTCTGCACTTCCGTCAACAGATCAATGGTCGGCAGTGGGTTGCCGCGTTCATCCCGCGACAGCGGTCTGCCATCAATCCAGTCGCTATCGACATAGATCGCTGGTAGGACCACGCCCTGACTGCTGCCTGCCCTAAGCCTGAGAGCCAGGGGGCCATGCAGCAGTGTTGGCGAAAGAGCCGCGAGCGATGCCATCAAGGTGATGGCACAGGCCGTGGAAAAACCAACGACCAGTCGCAGGCGGCCATCGAGGCCAAGGTCCGCATCCACGATCAGCTTGTGGGCCTTGAACTGCCCGCGCTGCTCCACGTAGATGTCCTCCAGCAGGAAGATCAGGTGTTGGGAATCCGTTGGCACCGGGATGTTCTCCTGGTGGTCCCAGAAGTACAGGCATTGATCGTTGAGCTGTGGGTGGCGATGGATGTATGCCACCTTGCGGGGGTGACGCCAGCCCAACATCGCAGGTTTGATCAGGGTTGGCGTGATCGGCTCAGCAGAGGTGCCAAGCGCTGTGCTGGTGATCATGGTCATGTCGTGAGAATGCAAATAGGTTGAGTAAGGGAGTGCATTGGTAGGCGTTAGTCGATCCAACGAGAACAGGCGCGGGAAACACGAACCTCTGCACCCGCAAGCGCAATGCAGAAGTCCGCTGCTGATCCCTGCCCGACCGGCAAGCCGCTAAGTCGCCTGTTGCGTATCGAAGGTGGGAGCTGTGACGCCTGCTTCCTTCAGGCGATCCAGCATTCCGACCATCACCGTGGCGTGCCGATGGGTTGTTTCCATAAAGTCCCGGGCTCGATCCGCGGAAATGGTGTGCACCCGTCCGTTGGGAGCGACGTAGCGCCAACTGCCATTGGGCATTGGCGATCCCTGCAGAGCGAGGCGTTCCGAGTTGTGCGTGTAGCGCAGCTCCAGGTTGTGCTGCTCGCGTAGACCGTCCGCTGCGGTCCACGTGGCGC
>Ga0194134_10003834_pt1 | contig 15750 bp, 12 predicted proteins | sample TA2KigOff0mmetaG_FD_148602 | JGI IMG/M metagenome (GOLD analysis project Ga0194134, IMG submission 148602) | Freshwater microbial communities from Lake Tanganyika, Tanzania - TA2015056 Kigoma Offshore 0m | ecosystem: Environmental > Aquatic > Freshwater > Lake | place: Tanzania: Lake Tanganyika... | reverse complement strand
TGATCAATTCCGAGGGGATCGGCGGGAACAGGTTTTCCAGGAACATGGCCGCAAAAATGGCGCCATAACCCAGCCAGGGGTTGGCCTCCACCGCCGCGCCGATCAGCTGCGGCAGCTGCTGCACCAGTTCAGAGATGGACATCGACAACGGCCTTAGCGGTTGGGAACAAGGGCCACCAGCCCAAGCTTGATCAGCCAGGCAATCGAGCGAAACAGCACGGGGCCGTCTTGCGGGTTGGGGCACACATCCTGAACCAAGGTCTGGGCACGGGCAGGGCCTTGATCAAGGCCCTGCAACAGCTGCTCCAGCTGGTGCAACGGCGCCATCACCGTGACGACGTACTTGACCATCTCAAGGCTTTGATACGCGCGAAAACGGTCAACGGCGATCGCAGCGCTCCGGTCGACCAAGGCGAGTGTGGAATCGGGCTTGAGTTTGGCCGATGGATAGGAGGCAAACCCATAAAACGGATCCAGCCGTGCTGCCCAGGGATGGCGCTCACCCCCTGCAGCACCTGGGAGGTTGTGCGGGGCGCGGGCTTCCGCTGCCCTGCGGGCATCCAGATCAGCCCAAAGCTCCTCATAGCGGGGGATGATCACGCGCCAATCAAAGTGGCCCAGCACCCTCTGACGACCGCTCTCTCCCATGGATTGGCGAAGGGAGTCGGAAGCGATGAGCCGCTCAAAGGCCTGGGCGGTGGCCTTCACATCCACAGCGACCATCGAGGAGGTGTAAGCGCAATACATGTCATAGGTATCCACCCCCAAGGCATGGCGTTGGGCCAAGTCGGCTCCTGAACCAGGGGGTGGCATCAGTGTGGGTATTCGGAAGCCATCCACACCGTCACGCACCGTGTCGCGGTAGCCATCCCAATCGCTCACGACAACGGGCAACCCGGCAGCCATCGCTTCAATGGGTGTGATGCCGAAGGTTTCTTGAACGTTGTCTGACAGGGAGCAGAACACATCCGCCAGCTGCCAAGCCATCTGCACCTGTTCTGGCTCCCGGCCGTCCAGCGTGACCACCCGGACAGACGGGCACGCTGCGGCAGCAGCCTGGGAAAAGGCCTGTTGAATGTGTTCGTTGGCATGCCAGCCGCATTCCACCAACACAACCGGACGCTGGGTGGCCTGGGCGGCCTGCTCCAGGGCCTGATACATCGCCAGGGGGTGGGCCTTGCCATGGAACGCAAGGCGCCCCACAAACAACACCACAACGGCATCATTCCCCACGTTGAGCCGCCGCCGCGCTTGCGCCTTGGCCTGCGGTGACGGCGTCAAAGCGTCGGCATGCACACCCAACGGGATCACGGGCAACTGAGGCAGACACACCTTGCCAATCGCAAAGCGCCGCTTCAAATAGTCAACTTCCGCCTGCAAAATTCGGCTCACATGGTTGTGAACAGCGCGGCTGGTGCAGATCAATGCATCCCAGGGCTGAACAGGAGCCGTTAACAACTCAGCGATGGCATCCATCGCCCGTGTCGAAGCTGTGGTGTGGGTAATGCCACACAGGCTCCAGGCCGTCTCACCATGGGGGCTTCGGTGCCGTGCCCACTCACCGAGGCCAGGGCCTGGAAGATACACACAACCTGGCTCACGCAAACGGCCCAGCGTTTTGCGCTGCACCGCATGCACCGGTTCATGGCGGCCACAGGCCTGTGCGATAGCCGCAAACACCTTGGCGTGGCTGGGCTGTTCAAGCTGAATCCACAGATCGCCCTTGGCGCCATAACGCAAAGCAGCCTGAAGAAAAGACTCCCCGGCCACATGCCGCCCCATCACCTGACGCCCCTTGGTGGTGTAGCCATCTGGGTGAAAGTAAAAACAGATGGACATCGATGAATCAGAAGTCAATCGGGCACGGAAGGGTTAATGCTTCAGCGTTAAATCGGCTGACCACGAACCCGCATCAGCAACGGCACAGTCAAGGTGGCGGCATGGCTCACACCATGCTCCCAAAGGCCATCCTCACCCCAACAATCGCCATGGTCGGCACAGGCCAGGATGGTGGATCCGGAATAGGCCTGCACCAGCTCAGCCAACTGATGATCCACCCATTCCAGGCAAGCCCGTTGACGACGTTGGCTGGTGCGCCGTGAGCACTGGCGCCCACCAAAGGGAATGCAGGGACTGGGCCAAGGGTCCCAATCAGCCCCCTGATGCCAATAGGGAACATGGGTTTCTCCGACGTTGAGAAACACAAACACAGGTTGATCACCTGCCATGTCCAGTTGCAGCTGAAGCCACTGCAACTGCTGAGGCAAATTCCAGGTCTGACCGCTATACCAAAAGTGGTCAAACGCATTAGACAACACCGCACCAGTCGGGGTTGCCGCATCGAACCACGCCACAGCACCTGTGCCGATGGTGCGGTAACCAAGCGAACGGAATCCCTCGATCACATTGGCACCATGCAGCCGGAATGCATCCTCGCCGTGCCCGCCACTGCCCGCATGGGCCATCCGAAACAACTTACCGGCTTTCGGATTCAACCAAGGCCGCTGAGAGCCAATCACCCCGGGCGTGAACCCCATCCAAAATGCAGCATGGCTGCCATAGGTGAAATAACTCGGAGCGAGGGCTTTGTGGAGTGGGCCAATGCCCTTCAACACGGGCAGGTCGGATCGAGAGAAGGTGTCATACCGACAGGAATCCACTGTGATAAGCAAGACGCTCTCGGGATGGGCAGCGGGCAACCGCATCAACACCTCTGCCATCACCAGGGCCAAGCCTGTTCCCCAGTGATGCTGGTCTCTTCGAGGCAGACGTAGCGGATCGCCGCACGGCCTGCCCAGGAATAGGCCACATGCAGTTCACCGGGCTGACCCTCCAGCACACTGGGGTAGGCCAACTGCCCATTCAACTGCCAATTGGCCGTTCCACAGAAACCCAACCCAGGATCAAGATCGCGGATCCAGGGCCAGGTCTCCCCATCATCGGCGCTGATGGCTATGGAGAGGGGCCAACGGGTGCGGGGCCAGTTGGCTTCGCCCCAAACCTGAGGTTGAAGGGGATCCGGTTCAAAACAGAACCGGTTGTAGATCATCGCCAAGCGGCCACTGGCTAAACGGCACACCTGAATCGAACTGTTGTTGTTCGGCAGCATGGTGGGCTGCGGAACCGTCCACGCGGAGCCATCCAGAGAGCCAACAGAGCGATAAATCCGATCGGCCAAACGGGAACGGAAAAATTGGAGAAGCTGGGAGCCATCGTTGCTCACCACAATCGAACCATGCACGCGACCGGTGCTCTCTGGCACATCGAAGATTTCACCGGTGGAGGAACCATCCTCGGCCAAGACCAACACCTGCGAGTGATCATGGCCAAAGGCACCACCACTTTCCAAACTGCGATAGATGGGCAATAACCAACGGCCATCAGGGCGGCGATGGGGTGGATGCCGACAAAACGAAGGCGCAGGCAACAGATCTTCCGCACGGCTCCAACGCCCGCCAGCCAAGGCACGGGTCTGGCGGCGAAGGGCTGCCGTCCACTGCATCGAAAAACTGCTGCCCGAGCCTTGCCAGGAGCTGTCCTGGGGATCCCTGGCCCGTTGGGCGGTGTGAATGAGCTCCAGACGCCCTGCGCCATCCACAAACAACAGCGGGTTCTGCTCTGAGCGGGAGGCATCCTGGGAAATCAGCCGTGGTTTGCTCCAACGGCCCCGCCCCCGACGCAGCTCGCTCAGGTAGATGCTCATGCCGGCGGTGCCCTCCTGCCCACCCGCCATCCAGACACAGGCCAACCGGTCCTGATCCAGCCAGCACAGCTGCGGAGCATGGTTCTGTCGCCCTGCTGGCTCCAACAGGGCCCAGGTGCCTTCCACCAGGGGAGATCGGGTGAGGCGACCCACCGACAGCCGCCCCTCCAGATCGAGCGCCTGAGACACGGGAGAGAACATCCGGCGGGCAACAGACCACACCCGATGCTGGCAGAGTGCAGACAGGAGGACCAGCCGATCCAGCCTTGATTCCCACCTCTGCACTGATCGACAAGGACTGGGTGTTTTATGCCCAGCAGACGATTGACGATCACGGTGATCTGTATCGGTATTACCTCCACACCAGCGCGGCTCCGATCAGCATCGATGGCGGCTCCTATGGCCGGCAAACCATCAACCCGCTGGCGATCAGTGCCAGCGATGAGGCCTATCTCGTGGCCAGCTTGCAACGGCTGGATCGGCTGATCGACCTCGATTTCGATCGCACCAGCAACGCCTCCGCTGCGGCAGTGCGTTATTTCCACGATTCGGTGTTCAACATCGATGGCAACCCCCTCGGCATCACCATTGCCACCGGTGGGCCCGCAGAGCGCTGGTTTGAGGTGTTGCTGGACGGCAGCCGCCTCACGGATCAGGCCTACCGCCGTTATGCGGCCATCCACGAATTCGGCCATACCCTCGGCCTGGAGCATCCGTTCGACTCCGGGGATGGCGACAGTGCCGGTGGCACCAACCCCTGGACCAGCAGCGTGTACCCGGAAGACACGGTGATGGCCTACCGCAATCCCCGCAGCGGCAGCTGGCCGCAGTGGTATTCAGCCAGCGACATCCGAGCCTTGGTGGAAACCTGGGGCTTGGAAGACGACCAGCGGGGCAGCTACCAATTGGAGCGATCCGGCTCCGGACAGGTGTTGTTGGTGGGGGATCCAACCACAGCAGCGCGGGAGATCGCCGCAGGGGCCTGGGAATTGGTGGAGTTTCAAGCCTGTCAGCGGCTGCAGTACGGAACTGAATCCGACGACCTGCTGATCGGCGTTGCCCCCTTCGCGGGCGGGTGGATGGATGAGTGGTTTGCCGGTGGGGGTGGCGCCGATCTGCTCGCCGGTGGCGGGGGACGCGATCAGCTGCTGGGGGGAGCCGGTGACGACACCCTTCGCGGTGGCCACGGACAGGACGCACTGGAAGGTGGCACGGGCAACGACCAGCTCTATGGCGGCGGCGGGCGCAACACCCTGATCCCAGGCTCCGGAGCCGATGCCTTGTTTGTGTTGTCCGATCAGGTGAGCCATGGTGAGCCCTCAGGCCGGGCCCACGGGGGCAGCCTGGCGGATGTGGTGCTGGGGCTCGAGAGCGAGGACCGGATCACGATCCTGGGCTGCAGCACAGATCAGCTGGAGTGCGTGGCCCTGGAGCAGGGGCTGGGAATCCTGGCGCAGGGCACCTTGGAGGCCGTGGTGCTGGATTCCAACCTCAGCCTGGCTCAACTCACCGGGCTGGTCAGCGGCGATCCCAACCGATGGTTTTGATGCGCCAGTGCCACCTGCCTCAGCCGCTGCCAGGGCCCTGAGAGCGGTTGCCCAGGGGAGAGCCTGTTGTGTTGTTCTTCAGGGTCGCGGATCAGATCGATGGCCCACAGCGGATTCCCACCCCCATCCAGCACGAGCTTGCGACGGCGGTCGCTGATCATCAGCTCTGTGCCGAACTCACTGAAGGCATAGGGGGGATGACGCTGCTTGGCCAGGGGCCGTCCCGTGGCGACCTCCTCGGCGGCGGCGGCCAACAACCAGCTCAGGCCAATGGGTTGCTGGGGGCGGCGCCCCCACGGGGGGAGGCCACGGCAGGGCCGGTGCAACGCCAGGCTGCGAACAGCCCCCTCCAAGAAGCAACTCTTGTAGAGCAGGCCGGCATCGCCGAGCAACTCACCGTGGTCGCTGACCACGGTGATCGTGGTGCGCTCAGGCTCAGGCAAATGGGCCAACAGACGAGCCAATTGGTGATCCAACAAGGCCAGATGATCGGCATAGTCGGCCCGAAGGGCCCGGATCGCTTCGCGCCCAGGGCCTGGCGTCCACTGCTCCAGCCGCTGCCGGCATTCCGAAGCGAGCGGTTGGCTCAGCATCCAGGCGGGGCGCGCCGTGGCTGCGGGCAAGCGACGCTGCCCGTGGAGGCCAGCCCAGGGGGCTGGCGTATCCCAGGGTTCATGGGGCCCGGGAAAACTCACCCACAACATCCAAGGCTCAGGCGAAGGGCCCCGCTGCTGCAACCAGGCACAGGCCTGATCGGCCACCCAGATGTCGGGATACAGCGGTGATGGAAGGATGGAAGGGCGCACTCGCCAGGGCGGGCCGGCCAGGTAACGGTCCCGCAGATCGGAGCGGTACTGCTCCAGCAGCATGGGGTTGTGGGCCTGCCAGGCATCGGTGAGTGCGCAGGTCACCTCCATGAGCGCACGGGGTCCAGCGATCTCCAGGGATTCAGCAAATCCCAGGGCAGCGAGGAGGCTGGTGCGATCCCGCAAATCCAAGCCCGCCGCATGGGGGTGCCAGTGGGTTTTCCCAATCAGGGCCGTGTGCCAGCCGGCCTGGGCCAGATGGCGCACAAAACTGGGGCTATCGGCCGGCAGGGCATAGGGCTGATTGCGGGTTACCCCCAGCTGGCTGGGCCAAAGGCCCGTGAGCCAACTGGCCCGGGCCGGCACGCATTGGGGCGAGGCCGTCAGGCAACGGCCGGGCACCAGGGCGGTTTGGGCCAGCCGCTTCAGGGTGGGGAGTTGTAGCTCCGGCTGGCTCAGCCAATCCCCCCGCCACTGGTCAAAGCTCACCAACAACCAATGGGGGGAGCCAGCGGTGGCCAAGAGGGGCGACACTGAAGCGATGCCCCATCCTTACCGCTACTGGTTTGCCCTGCATCCTGATTTGCAGCGGCCGATCGGGGGTGCCAAACAGGTGCACCGGCTCGTGGAGGCTTTGGGGGCACTGGATCGCCAGGCCACGATCATCCAGCAGGAGGCTTCCTTTCACCCCGGTTGGTTTTCCAGCCAGGTGGACACCATTGGCCTCAAGCAGTTTCAAACCCGCAGCGATCTGCGTGCCGATCGCGATGTGATCGTGCTGCCCGAAACATTCCTGGCGGCCCTGCCCCGCTATGCCCCGGGCTTGCCGAAGCTGGTGTTCAACCAAAACGGTGCCTACAGCTTCGGGCTCAAACCGGGGGATGGATTCCCAGCGCCCCAAGAGGTGCTGGATCTGTACCAACATGACGACCTGAAACACGTGCTGTGCATTTCTGAGCACGATGAGCGGCTGCTGAAACTGGCCTTCCCGCTGGGGCCCGATCGGGTGAGCCGGATCGTGAATGGCATTGAAACGGATCTGTTTAGGCCCGCCGGCAGCAAGCAACGCCGCATCGCCTACATGCCCCGCAAAAATGGGCGCGATGCGGCCATCGTGGCGGCCCTGCTTGCACGCCAACCTTGGTTTCGTGAAGGGGGCTGGAGTGTGCTGGCCATTGACGGCCTACCGCAATCACAGGTGGCCGCAGCCCTCCAGCAAAGCTTGATCTTTCTGGCGTTTGGCCATCCAGAAGGATTTGGGCTGCCTTTGGCTGAGGCGGCCGCCTGCGGGTGTTGCGTGATCGGCTATTCCGGGCTGGGGGGCGAGGAATTGCTGGAACTGGCCCATGCCCATCGCGCAGGGGAGGCGGTGGCCTACGGCGATTGGCTGGGATTTGTGCAGGCCTGCCAACGGGTGCAGTCCCGGCTCACTGCGGATCCCCAGGAGCTGGCTGGTTGCCTTTTGGCCCATTCCAAAGCCGTGCGCCATCGCTACAGCGCCGAGGCCATGCAGCACTCGGTGGCCTCAGCCCTGGCGCGCTGGGAGGAGCAGTTGCCATGAACCGCCGTTCCAGGCGTGAAGGGGTGTTGCTGGTGGCCACGGGCCCCCAACATCGGCAAGAAGCCCTTGAGGCCATCGGGCGGATCCGCCCGCACCTGGGGCAACGGCCCATCGCCCTGGCCACGGATGCACCCGAGCAGATCCCCTCCGGCCTGTTTGACCAACTGCTGCCCCATCCCGGGCCAGTGGGCAGCTTCCGCGACAAGATCCCCCCTCTGCTGCGGTTGCCCTACGCACGCACCCTGTTTCTCGACACGGATCTGGAATTGCTGGCGCCCATCGAGGATCTGTTTGCGATTTTGCGCCAGGTGGATGTGGTGGGCTGCCATGCCCCCGTGCGTTGGTGCCAATGGCAAGACCCAGGCGTGCCAGAGGGCTTTTGCGAGCTCAACAGCGGCGTGCTGGGGTTGCGGCGGGGGTGGCCACAACGGGCCCTGGTGAGGCGCTGGTTGCAGCTCTACGACCAGGTGGGCGTGAGCTTCGATCAAGCCTCCCTACGCAGTGCCCTGTGGTGGGCTTGCTGCCACCGCGGCCTGCGCAGCTGGGTGTTGCCGGCTGAATACAACCTGCGCACCCCGAAGCCCTGGCTCACCGGCGCTGGGATGGGCGTGAAAATCGTGCATGGTCGGTTGCCGGATGCGTTGCGGGGGCCGCTGGCCCACTACCTCAACAGCGACATCCACCAATTCCGCAGCAGCAGCGCTTTCGCCACGGGGCAAAACCAACCCATTCGGCCTTACCAGCCCCAATCAAACCCGTAGGTGTGGCGCACGAAGGCCACCGTGTCGGCGTAGTGGTGGCGAAGTTGATCGCGTAGGGATGGGGCAACGGCATGGGCCTCCCCCAACCCCCCATTGGCCCTCTGCATGGGGGGTACGGGCCAGGGGCTCAAGCCCAGAAACCTCAGCACCGTGTCCCAGCAGTGCTCGGGCTGGGCAAACAGCTGTTCACTCTGGAGCACGAGCAGTTGCTGATCGGGAAACTGCTGGCGGTAGGCCTGAATCTGGTGTTCGTAGTGGCCCCGCGCCCGATAGCTGTGTTTCTGATGGCTGAAGTGCTGGCCCCCCGCCAGGGCTAAGGCCGCTTCTGCACCATGGAGCCGATCCGCCTCCGCCGCGAGCGCCGCCTCCAGCTCCAACGTTTCAAAGCCGTGGCGGCGGGCGTGGAAATAGTGCGACAGGGCCCGTTCCACGGGATCGCGCAACAGGATGAGCAGACGCGCCGCCGGCAATGCCGATCGAATTCGGTGAGGGGCCTCGGGATGAAACAAGTAATAGGGGGTGATGTCGCCGCAGCGTTGGTCTGGGCGAGCGGCCGTGAAATGGTCGGCGTACCACCCCAAACCCCGCTGGCTGTGCAGCGAGAAGTAGTGCACCTCCTTGCAGGCGGGTAAAAACACCTGGGGATGCTGGGCCAGCAACCGGTGCAGGGTGGTCGTTCCCCCTTTCTGGGTGCCGAGGGCCAGAAAAGTAGGAAAGCGGGCCTTAGGGTCGGCTGCCGGTGATCGGATTTGCATGGCGGACGCTGTGCCTGTCGCCTACGAGTGGTTGCTGGCGCTGGCGCCTTGGGAATCACCGGCGGTGCTGCGGCAGTCGTTGCAAAGCCTGTATCGCCAAAGTTGGCCGGCTCAGCGGCTGGTCGTGAGCGTGGATGGTGAACTGCCGCCGCCGTTGGCGGCAGTCTTGCAGGATGCTGAGCTTCCCACCCTGGTGCTGGAGGCACCCCACTGGCGGGGTACCGGTCCCACCTTGGCCACCGGCCTGAGCGCCTGCCGCTGTGATTGGGTGTTGCGGGCTGACGCCGACGACCACTCCGATCCGCGGCGGGCCGAACACCAACTCAGCTACCTGCAACGGCACCCCCAGGTGTGCGTCCTGGGGGGGCAACTGGGGGAACACCAAGGGGAGATCACCAGGGAGCGGATCCGGCGTGTACCCACCGATCCGGATCAGGTGCAGCGGCTGCTGCGCTGGCGCAATCCCCTCAACCATCCCACCGTGGCCCTACGCCGCACGGCCGTGCTGGCGGCCGGCAACTACCGCGATGCACCGGGGTTTGAAGATTGGGACCTATGGCTCAGGCTCAGCCAGCAAGGGCATGAACTGGCGAATCTGGCCGAGGTGCTGGTGACCGCCAGGGTGGGACCTGCCCATCTGCAGCGGCGCCACGGCTGGAGCTATGCCCGGCGTGAAGCCCGTTTTCTGCGGCGATGCAGCAAGGAGCAGTTGTTGTCTCGCCAGCGGATGGCCCTGCTGCTGCTGCTGCGCCTGCCCTGGAGGATCCTGCCCGCGGCTTGGCTGGAGGCCCTGATGCGCGGTTTACGCTCAGGCCGTTGAGCGACAAGCCGTGAAGCTCTTTGTTCTCAACTCCAAACCCGACGATCCCAACGGCTACCTGTTTCAAGCCTTGGTGCGGGCGTTGCAACGGCGTGGGGATCTGAGCTTGGTGGTGCTCAGCCCCAACGGGCTCCAGCAGGTGCGGCGCGATCCTGAGCAGCAAGCCCTGTTGGTGTATGGCGGGGAGGAACTGGGCCGTTTACGGCTGGATCGCCTGCCTGAACAGTTTGGACGCCGCGCCGTGTGGTTCACGGAGGATCCCTACGAGCGGGAAGCCAACCAGCGTCACGCCGCGGCATTCCAATGCGTGTTCAGCAATGACAGCGGCAGCCTGGAGCACTACAGCCACGCGGAACACCTTCCCCTGGCTGGAGATTCGGCTCTGCTCCCGCTTCGCCGATCCAAGCCGCCGGAGAAGCTGTTGTTTTTCTCAGGCACGGCCTGGCCCAACCGCAAGGCCTTGCTCAGCCAGCTCTGGGAGAGCTGGCCACACCAGCAGCAGCTGGATTTGCATCTGGTGGCCAATGCCGTGGTGGAGGCTCAGGCGCAACGCACCCAGCTGGCCAATGGTCTGAGCCTGCAGCCACCCATTGCCATCTCCGAATTCGGGCTGCGGGCGGCCAATAGCCTCTGCACCCTGGTGATCGGCCGTGATTTCTCCGGATCCGGGGCCCACCGCTTTGCCCGCTCACCCGGGCCACGGCTGTTCGAAGCCGGCCTCACGGGGTCTTGCCAACTGGTGCATGCGGCGGAAATCCCCGACATGCCAGCCAACCTCGAGGAGGGCATTCACTTCCTGCGATTCAGCAGCCTCGCGCAGCTGCGCTCCCTGCTGGAGCAGGCCCACACTGATCCCACGCCATTTCTGGAGATGGGCGCGGCCATGGCCGCGGTGATCCGGGAGCAGCACAGCTACGACCAACGGGCGGAACAGCTGGTGCAAGCCCTGCGGCAATGCCCCACAGACGCGATTTCCACGCCGCGGAGGGCGCCCAACTGGCGGGTGCTGTTCATCAGCCACGAACAAACCAAACCCGGCTTCCAGCACGGCGGTGCCGGACTCTGCCTCGACCAGATCGTGGCGGCGGCACCCGCCTCAGCCGAGCTGCGCATCCTGTGCCGAGCGGGGGATGACGGCCACCGGTTTGACCTCTTGGATCGCTGGGGGCAGCGGGTGGGTGGCTTCCGCTGCCAGCAACGGGTGGATGAATTCAGCCTGCACCATCCGGAGCTGGAGCAACACCTGGAGACAGTGCTCAACAGCTGGCAACCCCAACTGGTGCATGTGAATCACCTGTTGGGGTTCACGCCGGCGGTGTTGCCGCTGGCGCGCCAGGCCGGGGCCCAAACCCTGATCACCCTGCACGACTACTTCAGCCTGTGCGACAGCTGGAATCTGCTGGATGCACAGCAGCGGTTTTGCGGGATTACCACGTTCTTTGATGGGCGCTGTGAGGGGTGTACCCATGCCCGCCGGCCCCAGTTTCAAAGCGTCGACCCGTTGCGGCGGCGGGTGGTGATGGCGGAGGCACTGGCCCATGCCCACCGGGTGATCGTGCCTTCCGAAGCCGCCGATCAGCAACTGCGCACGGTGATGCCCCACCTGCCGCCAGCCGTGGTGATCGCACCAACACCAGCGCCGACGGCCCCGATCAGCCCCGCAACGGGGGAGCACCTCGTGGCCCTGGTGCCGGGCAACCTGGCGGTGAACAAGGGCTATCTGCACCTGCGGGAGGTGCTGCAGCAGGTGCAGGCCCTGGGTCTACCCATACGGTTCCGGGTGCTGGGGCGCGTGGAGGCGTGGATCGAGGCTGAATTGGCGGCGTTTCCCTGCGTGGAGCTGCTGGGGCGCTACACACCAGATCAGTTCAGTGCCAAAGCGGCGGGATCGGATCTGGCCCTCTTCCTCTCCCCCTGGCCGGAAACCTATTGCATCACCTTTGAGGAATGGAAAAGCGGGGGCCGCGCTTGCCTCTTCTACGCACTGGGGGCCCTGGGGGAACCGCAACGGCAGCGCGGCTTACATCCAGCATCCCGCGGCCTCACCAGCACCGATCCCCAGGCGATTGTGCAAGCCCTGCTGGAGGCCTGCACCCCAGGGGGCCTGCTGAGGCTCCGCCAAAACCCGGCCCCGCTGCCGGCCATCGCCAACCACACCACCCCAAGCAGCGCGTTCGGGGAGGCGCATTGGCAGCTGTTTCAACACTGCTTGGCCGATGACGCCCAACCCTGGGCCGGTGGGTGGACCAGCCGACCCCATCAGGGCTGGGTGCAAGGGCACCAGGGCATCACCGCAATGGCGGCGGAACCGGGACAACCGGTTTGGCGGCGGCGGGTGGTGCGCCTGATCTACGGCTGCCCCGGGGGCTGGCGGGTCGCCGCCCTGTGGCGACGTCTACGGGGGCGTTGACATGCGCGTGCTGATCAGTGGCACCTGCCGGCCTGAACTCAATTCCAACTACGGGCTGATCGAGGCGATCGCCCAGGGGTTTGAGCAGCTCGATGGGCCGGACGTGCAGCTGGTGCAACTGGGGCAGCTGATCCCAGCCATCGAACACTGGCGCCCCCATCTGACCCTGCTGGTGGGGGGCCTGGCCCTGGAAACGGTGCCGCTGGCGATCGTGCATCACCTCTGCCAGCGCGTCGCGAGTGCTCTGGTGTTTTGGAGTTTGGAGGATCCCTATGAAATCGACCATGCACGCCAACAGGGGCATTGGTTTGATCTGATCTGCACCACCGACTTCGCCAGCCGCTGCTTCTATCCCGGCCACTGGCGGGTGGAGCACCTGCCGCTCGCGGCTCCCCCACAGCCGGAACCGCAAGGCCAACAGCGCTTGACCCCTCCGGGGCGGTGGCTGTTTTGCGGCGTACCCTTCCCCAACCGGCTCACCTGGATCCGAGCCATCCAAGCCGCACGGCCAGCGGGTCTGCTGCTGGGGCCGGGCTGGCCCTCCTTTGCAGCCCCCACCCAGGTGGGCAGCCAGCGGGTGGGGCTCGCGGTGTTGCGGCAGCTCTACGGCGTAATGCCGATCACGCTCTACCTGGGCCGTGTTCACAACCTGGCCAATGGGGCTGGGGTGATGGCCTCCACGCCGGGGCCTCGCCTGTTTGAAGCGGCGGGGTTTGGGGGTTGCCAACTGGTGTGCGGCGCCGGGCTGGAAACGCAGCTCTTCTACGAGCCCCAAACCGAGTTGCTGTGGGCGGACACGCCCGAACAGGCCATCGACCAACTGCTGTGGGCGGAAGCCCATCCCAAGGCCGTGAACAGCATTGCTCGCAACGCCTGGCGTCGCACCCAGGCTGAACACCTCTACCGGCACCGGGCCCAAACCCTGTTGGGCTGGATCAAGCCGTAATCAGCTCCAGCCAGGGATGTCGGCCCTGGAGCAGCTGCCGCAACTCCTGCTGCCGGAGTGCGGTTTCGCTGTTTTTCATCGAATCACCGTGGTGGCGATAGATCGCCAGCAGCTTGGGCAGCTGCTGTGCAGAAAGGCCATGCTCCACAAAGCGGCACCAGAAATCAAAGTCTTCCCAGCCGCCGGGGGTGTGCACAAACCCACCAACCCGCTGCCATGCCTCACGGCGCACCAGGGCCAAGGCATCGAGGTAATTGCCGCGGCGAAACCGCTGGGGGTCCCAGGGCAACTCGTTGGCCAGGGCCTGGTGCGGATGGCCCTGCACGGCAAGGAGCGGATAAACAGCACCCACATCGGGGGGAGCCGCCTGCAGAGCCGCCTGCAGACAGGCTGCGGCCTGCGGCAACAACGTGTTGTCGGCATCCAACACCAGCACCGCGGGGGTGGATGCCAGCGCGAAGGCGGTGTTGCGGGCTTCCGCCAAACCACGGTTGTGGGGATGGCGCTCGCAGCGAAACGCCCCGAGCCTGGTGAACAACGCGGCATGCTCCGCCTGAAAGCGCGCCAGCTGATGCAGGGAATCGTCGGTGGAGGCGTCATCGACCACGATCAACTCGATGGCCTGGGCGATCGATTGCCGGCAGACACTGGCCAGGGTTTCCGCGATGTAGTGGCCGTAATTGAACAGGCTGATGGCCACCGTGAGCCGCAGGGAGTTGGAGCCCGTCATTGGCAGAGGGGGGTGAGCCACTGGGGCTGCAATGCGGCCTCTGCATCAACGATCTTGAGGTCTACCCCACGCTGCTGGGCCCAGGCCCACACGGCATGCCCCTTGGGATCGGCTGCGGGTAAGGGGGAATCCAGCCAAAGCAGGTGCCGGTGGCGATGCCGCTGGGCCTCCAGCCAGCTCCAGGCCTGCTGGGGTGCCGCGAGGGTTTGCAACTGGGCATCCAGGCGCAACACCGCTTCATAGCGATCGGGGTTGAGCTGCGCCGCGGCGGCGGCCAACTGGGCCTCTGCGGCACTGCTGGCCAGGGCCAACAGCAAGGTGGATTCCGGCGAGCTGGCGGTGGCTGGTGCAGCATCGAACGGCGCTGACAACTGTTGGCTGGCTGGATCGGGCCAAACCGCCGGCAAACCGAGCCCCTGCAAATAGGCACGCACCGCAGGGCGACACTCCAGGATCAACCCGGCCTGCGCCAACTGATGCAGCCAGGGCGACTGCTGTGCCGGCCGCGGCCACACCAGATTGAGCAGGGCCGCGCCCTGGGGCAAGGGTTGCTGATCGGCCAGGATCAGCTCGAGCAATGGCTGGGTCAGAGCCAGCAGCGGTGGTTGGGGCGCGGTGCCGTTGGAGGCGGCAAGGGCTGCTGCAGAGCGGTAGTGCTCCAACAGCTGCTGAGGGCACTCCCAACAGCGAAACCGCTCGGGCTCCATACCAGCCAACTGGGCCAAAAGCGCGGCCTCCCAATGGCCGGGCAACCCCCAGCACTCCAGCCCGCGGGCTGGCAGAGTTGGGGTCAAACCCATCTGCTTCACCCCTGGCTGGGCATGCAGCCAGGTGAGCGGCCCCTCCAGATCGGCATCGGGCCACAGGGCAAAGGTGGCTTGGATCGTGCTCCAGTAGGCCTCATGGGCCTGTAACGGAGCCTTGCCCGCTGAGGGATCTCCAAAGGAGGCCGTTGGATCAGCCAACACCAATCCTGGGTGCAACCGGGGCACAAGCCCAGGGAGATGATCCAATCGCCAGGGGTACGCCTCCGTGGAACCGAGCGCCCGGAGCCAAGGCAAATTCATCTGGGGATGGCAGTTCTCCAGTTGGTCGCATGGATCCCTGAGATAACGCAGCACCGGATGAACCCCCGCAGCCCCCAGCTGCCCGGTTTGGTGCTGAACAAAACGGCAGTCAAACCAAGGGTGCGGATCCAGGGGAATCAGATCCGGATACAGCAAATGGCGAAACAGGTCGTCCGCGCTGCGCAGCGGCGGCAATCCCCGTTGCAGGCGCTGCTGATTGAGATGGGCGGGAGAGATGAGCGGATGGGGGCGCAGATCATCCCGGTGGGGAAAGCACCGCTGGAAACGCCGCAGGCTGGTGCTGCCCAATTGGGCTTGCAGGGTGTGGCGATCCAGGGCTGGCCCTAGGGCACGGCGCCCCCAGGGGGTTCTGAGCCACAGCAGATGCAAGCGCTCCTGGGCGGCACGGCGCAAGCGATGGCGCTCCAGGGCAACGGCGCAGCGCTCAGCCTCACGGGCCCAGCGGGCCATGCCGCCCTTGGGCTGGCAGAGACGGTGATGCAGCTGCCGCAGGGAACGATGCACCGGGGGCAAGCGCGGGGCACCGCCATGGTTGAACTCGGGCCGCACCCGCGCCAGAGCCGCCTGCACGGCCGCGCTGCCGCAGGGCTGGTCCACAAACGCAGCCAAGCCACACAGCTGCT
>Ga0194134_10003832_pt1 | contig 15754 bp, 9 predicted proteins | sample TA2KigOff0mmetaG_FD_148602 | JGI IMG/M metagenome (GOLD analysis project Ga0194134, IMG submission 148602) | Freshwater microbial communities from Lake Tanganyika, Tanzania - TA2015056 Kigoma Offshore 0m | ecosystem: Environmental > Aquatic > Freshwater > Lake | place: Tanzania: Lake Tanganyika... | reverse complement strand
GTAATATTTAAATTAATTTTAAATGATTCAAAATCATCTACTGTAAAATTATCAGTAATTATTTTTGTATATAAACTATCTTCTAATTTTTTTACATCATCAATATTATGAAGTTTTATTTTGTTTTCATTTAAAATATTTAAATTAAAATCATACATAATAAAATCATCATATAAATAAAATAACATATATTTTGGAATAATAATAAATTTATGAATATGATGTATATAAATAAATATTAATTCTAAATTATAGTAATAGTTAGAATATTTAACACAATTATGTGGATTGTAAAAATTGCTATAAAAAATATTTGGTAAAAATGATAATATGTTATTTAGTTTGAATGTATAATTATCATAATATCTTTCATTAATTATATTTTTCATAAAGTTAAAATTTTTAAATTTATATTTTTTAAAATTTTGTAAAATGTTGTTAATATATGGGTAGTCAAATGTTACTTGAATTTGATTTTGAACTTGGTCTTGAACTTGGTTTTGAACTTGTACTTGGCTACTTATTTGATGTTGTATTTCACAAATTTTAAAATCTAAATTAAGTATTATTTTTTTAACTTTAACAAAATCTAAATGATAAATATTTAAGTCAATCCTTTTTATTTCATCTTCTTTAAAAATTAAATCTAATGGATTATCTTTTAAATTATTTTCTCTAAAATAATAAAACAACTCTTCTTTATATCGTTCAATAAATTCTTCATTTGTTCTTTTTTTTCTAATATCTGATTTTAAAGCTTGTAAATTAAGATTATCTTTTTGATTTTCCATTAATTTTCTTTCATTTTGTCTAAAATGATCTAATAATGATTGTTGATTATTAACATTAAAATTATTTAAAATGAATGATATTGTATGTCCTAAATTTAATTTTCTTAATCTAAACATTGCTTGTGCTACTTCTGAATAATAAGATAATTCATCAACAATACATAAACCATGTAAAACTGGATAATTGTCTTGTTTAATATCAATACCAACTATATGTGCTTGATCGTAATAAAAAAATGGGTTTTCATAAACTATATTTTCATTTAATTTTTCTAACTCAGTGCTTGATTTGATAACCATTTTTTCATCTTTTTCATCAATAAAAATTACATCTCTTTTTTGTAATAAACTATGTATTTTTAATGCTATATCATAATTTGAATCATTATAAAAATATCCACAAATATCAATTAACGCATCATTATTAGTTAAATTTGAAACTTTATCTATCTTATGAATATGTGAATTAAGTATTGCATGTTCAATATTAGTACTTTCATCTTCATCTGGATATAAACAATCTTGATTAAATCTAATAGAATTTTGTATATTTGGTAGATTAATATTAACTGTACCCGAATATCCTATTTTTATTATATTATCAATATTAATTATATCAATAAATGATGTATTATATTGTTCTCTTGGTAATAAAATTTTACTAAATATTTCATTAAATAAAATCTCGTAAAATTTTATTTTTATAGATTTTGTATTTAGTAAATTATTAATATCATCAATATGTATTCTTGAATTTTTATCTATTCTAAATATTTTTTTTAAGTATTTATTTTTTTTAATAAAATTTAAAATATTTTCATCTATTCTATAACTCTTAAGGATAATATAATAATAATAAGTTAAAAATATTGTTTGAATACAAGAAGTAAATAATGAATTTTTAATTGGTTTATCTTTACTTCTAAATGGTATTGCATATAAATTTTCAGAATCAATACCCCATTGAATATTATACTTTAATTCTTTTTTATTTAATTGATCAATTATTGAAAATAAATTTTCTACAAATATATTTTTAATCAAAATTTCTTGATTTTCATTAACTTTTTGTTGTATTTTTTCTTTTGGTATATTTTGATTTTTAGAAAGATTATCTATATTATCTTCAATAATAGATTTAATCACATTACTAATATTTTTGGTATCTAAATCATTTTTTATTACATAGTTAAAATTACTTTTAAGAGGATTGATTAAACTGTCAAATTCATCAATTAAAAAAACTGTTTTATCATTTTGTCTAAAATCACCTTTTAGAAAATCTTTTTTAATATCATCTTCTGATTTTATAAAAATATCTTGAATCTGAAATATATTAATATAGTCATTTAAAGTAGCTTCTGTTTGTTTGACAAGATGTTTTGGAACAATAATATATATTTTTTGATCTATCATAATATTTAGATGAAGAGATAATAATGGTGTAATAATTGAAGACTTACCTTTACCCATCATAAAATGATGTAATTGATAGAAATTATTATCACATTTTTTGAAAACTTCTTGTACGTGTGTGAAATCTATATTAACATTTATTAAATTATCCATATTTACTTTTAATTCATCTTCTATCTTATCTCCTCCTTTTTGAACATTTTTAAATCCTTGATGATCAAATCCTAGTTCATTGTACATTGTTCCAGTATGTCTATGTATTTTCTGTTGATTAAATCCATTTTTATCATAAAATGTACCAGTATGTTTATGTATTTTCTGTTGATTAAATTCTTCTTTATCATATCCATCTCTATCAAATCCATGCGAATTAAATCCTTTTTTATCATATCCTTCTCTATCAAATCCACGCGAATTAAATCCTTCTCTATCAAATCCATCTAAATTAAATCCTTTTGCATTGTATCCCCATTTATCAAATCCACGTGAATTAAATCCTTGAATATTATATCCCTTTTTATCAAATCCATAACTATTAAATCCAGCTAATTTAAATCCATCACGATCAATTGCTAGTCTATTTATTCCATCTATATTCCTTCCTTCGTAATCAAATCCTTGTTCATCATAGATTAGACCAGTTAATTTATGTATTTTCTGTTGATTAAATCCTTCTTTATTAAATCCTTCTCTATCAAATCCTTCTCTATCATATCCTTCACTATCAAATCTGATGTGATCAAATCTTTCAAGCATAATTTGATATCTTTCCATTTGTTCTTTTAAAATTTCATTACCATTGATTAGTTCAAATAATATTTCAAATTTATAAGTATAATTTGTCTTTTTAGTATCAAATAAATTATTATAATTTTTAATTATTGAACAAAAAGCTTCTTCATTATTAATATTTTTTATTAATTTGTCAATAAGATTATATATTTTAATATTTAATAAATATGTCTGTAATATTAGATAATTATCTAATAAGAAATTTAATGTTTTATCTTTAATATAATCAGTAAATTTAATTATTTTAAATTCTAATAATGATTTAATCTTTTTAAATCTTTCTATCCAATTTTTTTTATTTATAGATTTATCAATATTACATTTACTAATTTTGAACATTAATTTCTTAATTGATTCTTTTATACGTGATTTTTCTCCAAAATCTTCTTGTTTTAAATTAAAATTAACAGAATATGGTTGGTTTTTATCCAATAATTTAAAATCAGATAATTTATAGCTTATTTTTTCTCTAAGTATTGTACTCTTATCAAATTTATAAATATCAGGATATCTTTTATTGTTACAACTATAACCAGTTGTATCAGTTTCTTTATTTTTAAGATTAACATACAATATATTGTAACCATTTATTTGTTGATCGCAACATAATTTATCCCATTTTTCAAAATTAGAGTTTTTATCTGATGTAAATTTATTTATAAAAAACTGAGTATTAGGATTAATTTCAAAATTATAAATACCAGTTTCTAAATTATTTATACCTAAAATATTATTATTATTATTTGATGATAAAATTTGATTATAAAATGCAACGTTATAAACTTCATTTTTAATATAAATAAAATATGAATCTGTAGTAGGTATTAAATATTTAAATGGATAAATAATTGAACTAAATTTTAAAACAGGATAACCATTAAAGAATATTTCTAATACTCTAAATTGATTATTTTCTAATAAGATACAATTATATCTAATATAATTATCATTTTTAATTCGATATATATCAAAAATATTATCATCATTCTTTTTTTCATTGATTAAGACAAATTCATTAAATAAACTAGAATCAATCCATATTTTTTTAAAATTTATATTATTTATAGTTTTATTTTCAAAATCATAATTAGGAATTATACTAAATTCGTCAAATAATCTATTTTTTTTATTTACTATTTTTAGTTCAAAATCTTCATATAAAAAATTTTTTTTAAAATTATCAATTTTATTTTGAAAAGTTAAAAAACTTATTTTAGAACTTTTTATACCAATGTTCCAGTGAGCATTTAAAATTAATATATATAAGTATTCGTAATATTTTTCATCATCATTATGATAAATTAATTTACAATAATATTTTATTAAATTTGTTTTAATTATTTCATTTTTATTAATTCTATTTGCATTATAAACTAAAAATTCTTTTGTTATTAGATTAAAATTTTTGAATAAGATTTCTTCAATTTTTAAAAAATTATTAAACTTTTCATCAAAACTATCTAAAATTTCATTTTCTGATGTTCTACTATTTTCAAATACTAATGATGTGTTAAAATTAAAAATATCTTCTTCAAAATTAATTATAAATTCATATATATTTTTTTTTTTTAATTTAAATTCACTTTTTAAATTTATATTTATTAGTGGTAATACAATTAATTTAACTAGATTTGTAAATTGATCATCATTATTTGCATAATTACTACATAAAGTAATAATTTTTATTATAATATAAAATCTAAAAAATGTTAAACAACATTCAAATAAATTATTTTTATATTTATTAAAATCAAAATTTTGGTAAATAAAATTAAAATTATGATTATCATTAATATATAAAATTATTGGTATAAAATAAGTTATATATGATGGATGATTTTCCATATATACAGCTAATTTATATGTATTTTTAAATATTGATAAATAATTAAATAAATTTTTTGATAAGTTATCATCAGATATATGAGTTTTTAATTGTACTATTATTGATTCAGTATCAATATTTAATTTAAAAAACTTATTTTCATTTGCATAAATTAAATATGCAATTAAATAAAATTTATTGATTGAAATATTATCTAAATTACTAATTAATTTAGTAATACATTCTAAATTATCATCATCGTAAAAAATAGTATCTTCATAGATATATTCATTTTCATCAACAATATTTAATAAAAAATTAAGATTAATTTTATATATAATATCTTGTTGTTCATATAATAAATCTCTATCAAATAATTTAATATCAATTAATTTACTACATAATTTTAACATATAATAATAAGATTTTTCATATGTTATTCTAAAAAAATTATCAGTAATTTTCTTTGGTTCTTTTATAAATTCTAATTCAAAATTTTTCTTGTTATAAATCAATTTTAAATATTTATAAAAGTTTATATTTATGCTATCAATAAATTTTATATAATTTTTATAATCATTATTAATGACAAAATATAATAATATTGAAAAATAAATTGAATACCATGAACATGATCCACTTTCCTGATCGTAAATGTATAAATTTCCATCTTTATTATATAAAATAATTTTTTTTAAAAAATTGGCGCTTAATTTACTATTTGATTTTAATATATCTAATGATGTATTATTATACTGAGAAATATTTACATCTATTATATTTCCAATGTTATAAATATCAAGTGAATCAATAAATTTAGATACTAATAAGTAATAATTGGTATAAAATTCTAAAAATCTCTTATTTTTAAACTTTGGATTAGTTTCTATAAATTCAATCAACTCTTCTGCGTCATAATATTGTTTTGTATTAGAAACATCGTCTAAATCTTTTAATTTAAATAAATATGGTAATTTTTTATTTTTCATAATTTTATCAAACCATTTTAATCTATATATGAAATTTTCTTCAAAAATATAACCATCACTTGTAGGTTTATGATAAAATTTTTTTTTTTCTCTATTTATTGAGTCATAAAAATAACTTATATATAAAAAGTTTTCTATAAAATAATAAGCGTTGGCTAACTCTTGTGGATTATTGATATCATTACATATACAAATACCTTTGCATAATTGATACAAGTATTGATCATTTATTTTTTGACTATTTCCATTTTCAGTTATATCTAATCCTGTATTTAAAATATATAAAAAAATTTTAACACCTTTTTTAAAAATAATTGTTGTTGTTTGATGTTTATTAAAACTTATTGAAATTATACAAAAATTAAAAAAATGTTCTTTTAAATGATCAGGAGTTAATTCTTCCTCAGAAAAAGATTCATGTAATGTAAATCCAGATACAGATTTAGGAGATCCAGACGATGAAGACCTAGGTGATTTTGGTGATACTGATCCAGATCCAGGTGATACTGTTACAGGTGATACTGTTACAGGTGATGCTGATACAGGTGATACTGATCCAGATGATGCTGATACAGGTGATACTGATCCAGATGATGCTGATACAGGTGATACTGATCCAGATGATGCTGATACAGGTGATGTAGGTATAGATTGGGGTGTAGATGCAAAATCATAATTAATATAAAATAATTTATAGATTTTAGAATCTTCAGAAAAAAACTTGATTAAGATTAAATTTTCATCTTTTTCAGAAATAAAAGATAAATCAGCTAAATTTATTTGATTCAAATTAATATCAGCTATATCTTTTATAGTTTTAAGTACATAATCTAATGAACCACCAGATGTAGTATTTAATAATCCATCTAAAAAATGAAAATAAATAGATTTATATTCAGTAATACTTTTTAGAAATGACATATTATATAATGTAATAAAAAAAAATTGAAAAATTTTTTACCATATTCTATATTAAAATTTCTAATGGCTCAAAGTTATAAAGAACGATCTAAAAAATGGCATCTAATGCCATCAATTCAAGACAGATATCGACGCAGGTTGAATGACATGTCACAAATTCATGCAAGTTATAAAAATTGTCATCAAATTCATCATGGTCGTTCAATTGTTATTACTGATATTTCAGATTGGAACACGTTGTTTGGACATGATGAAAAGTTCAATTCAAATTTGACTATCTACAGGACGTGCATTTTAGGTCTTACGCCTTGTGAATGCAACGTAACTTTATTATTGGAACAAAATATTCGTTCAGGTGTTCACCTTGCTATTTTCATCATTCACAAGAATCCCCATCGACAGTTTCATGATGGTCATGCAGTCCAAATGGAATTTGGTGACAAAAGTCAAACTCACCAGAACATTGAGCGACTTTTTGATCTGAAAAAACCGACGACTCAAGTCGTCCAAATGTCTGAAAATGATATGCTGTTATTAATGGCTAATGATGATAACTATGCTGATTTACTGTATGGTTGTTTTTTCTACAATTTCAAACCAATCAGATTTTCACACATTCAAGAAGGTTATTTTGTTGATGAATTTGCTGGAAATGATCACCAAGAACATGATTGTTGTCATATTAAGGTACCTATAACTGATTACTATGCTGGACTGAATTTAGAAAGTCAACTAGATGAATCAGAACTTTCTACTTACTGGAATGTGAACTTGAATTGTTTGGAAAATCAAAAAAATTGAAAATTTATTTGTCATATTATATTTATTTAATTTAAATTCTTACCATGCCGAACTACAATTTGTTTCAATTAGCTACTTACCACAACAGTCTTCCTGCCAATCATGAAGCATTAAGGAGGAGACAAAATCTTGTTAACAATACACCACATTTTTACAGTGGAAACTCAATTTGTCATTTTAAATCCATTCAAATGGTTGATCCCTATGATTTTTATGCTCTTTTTGGAGATTTGCAGTTACCATATGCACTCCAAGCCATTGATTTCTTTCAAGGTGACAATGTTGAAGATCCTGGAGATCTTGAAGTCAGTATGATGATGGAGCGCGATTTTCGTGCTCCAGGTAGTCATTTGGCAATTTTTTTGATTCATTTGTTTCCTCACCGTCAGTTTCACGATGGACATGTCTTTCAGATGGAATTCGACGAAGGCAGCTATCAACATCAAACTATTGAAAGATTGTTTGACATGAGAAATCACGGTATTATTGAACAAGCAACACAGTATCAAATCCTTGGTTACATTGCTGATGAAGATGAAATGTTGGATCTGTTGCATCGTTTTTTAGTTGGATTCAATCCAATGAAGTTTTCATTTGACGGAGAAAACTATTATGTTAATCCAGAAGCTGAAGACAATCATCGACCTCATGCCTGTTGTGACAATGAAATTGAGCGAATCATGCGCGGTTTTCAAGAAATAGATCAACTCGCTGGAGCTGATGCTGAAATCAATCAGGGTTTCATTGAAAATGAAGAAGATATTTACATTATACACAATGATTTTATATTTAATGAAAATATTATTAATGATTACAACCTATACATTAACCGTTACATCTATAATGAACCTGAGCAAAACTTTCGAGTGCAAGGCTAATTTTTTCATTTAATTAAATGTTATATTATATCTATAATTGTAACATTTTTAACTTATTCAAGGTTGTGGATTAGTTTTAAGCCATTCAATAGCATCTTGATTTCCGGATTGAGCAGCAGTTTTAAGCCATTTAATACCTAATGATTGTTCATCTGAATTTCCTTGCATTAGTAAGAGTCCTAAATTGAACTGGGCTTCATAATGATCTTTATTAGCTGCTGCATTAAACCAACGAATAGCTTCATCTCTATTAGATTGCTCTAAATGATACAAACCTACTGCATACTGTGTAAGAACATGTCCACATTCTGCAGCTCTTAAAAAATATTTATTAGCTTCTTGATAATTTTTTTCTTCAGCATATATTTGAGACATGAAACTTAAAGCTTCAGCATTTCCTTGATTTGCAGCAAGATCTAATAATCGCCTACCTTCGTCTTTATTTTCAGCAATATTTTCACCTTGCCAAAGAATATAACCTAATATAAACTGAGCTCTTGCATAACCCTGAGATGCTGATTTCCCAAAATATTCAATACCTTTTGATTTATCATTTCCAGCACCTTCATAAAAATGAAAAGCTATTTCAAATTGTAATGTTCTATCTTTAACTGCAAAATAATTACCATTTAGAAGATTTAAAATTTCCATATTTAAATTACTAACAACATTTTTTTTAATTAAAGTTAAACTTTCTATTTTATTTAATTTTTCTTTATTTGGAAATGCTTGATAATCTATAATCCTAAAATTACTAGATAAATCAACGTATAACTCACCTGGATTACTTAATATAACACTCCAATTACAATCATAAACTTGGTTATAATTATCATAATATTTTTCAGTACCGTCACATATATATAGACAACATACGTGATCTCTCAAATTAATTAAAATTCCAAGATCATTATTAGGATCAAATTTAATTTCATGGAAACTATCATAATAATTTATTAAACTGATTCTATGGTCAAGTAAAGATACTGATAATAAATTTCCAAATATATAATCAAAAGTATTATTACCACCATATTCTTTTAAACTAAAAAATGATTGTAAATTAGGAACTATTTTATTAAAATTTTCAGCAATTGCATATTCACAAAATCCTGTATTATGAGTATCTTCAACAACTCGTATATCATGAATTTTACTATTATATCTATCAATAAATCTATCTAATAAATCTATTATTAAACTATAATTTTTTGGAGTAAAAAAATTAGGTGGAAAAATTCTAATATATGAATCGTTACCATACATTTTATGTAATTGAGTAGTTAATAATTGTTTATCTTGATTTATAGCTGTTATTTTTTCTCCAAGAGCATCACTTGTAGCTTGTCCAAATGTTAATAAAGTTTGCATAGCAACAGCCCAACAAGTACCACTTCTATTATTATAAAATTTTTGACAAAATGGAACACCACCTAATTGATTTTTTAATTGTAAATATTTTTTTTTGTATTTTAAATATTTAAATAAATATTTAGTTGATAAATTTTTTTTAATATCTTTTTCATTCATATCACTTTTTAAATAAATCATTATAAATAAAATAGAATTAAAAAAATTGATAAATATATTTTTTCTATAATTTGTTAGTAATATAATGAGTTCACTTTTTAGTTATCTAAAAAAAAATATATCTTTTGGAAAGGGTATTATGAAGTTAGTAAATAATAATATACCAAATAATAAAAATATAATTTATAAGGAAATTATTAAATGGAATTGTGATAATACTTCAATTCTTTATCCTTATGGAAATTTTTCATCTATAAATTATTCTCTTATTTCAAAAGAAATAAAACCTTTTGAAATTATTTCTTCAAATGATATTCAAAAAATTAATGATCAAAATATTGAAATAATTTATTTTGGAAAAAAAGAAGAAAATAAAAATGTAATAACGTATCAAATTGAAGATAATAGTAAAGTATTGTATCTAGTTTATAAAAGTAATAATATAAAAAAAATAATTTTATATTTATTATGATTTTTCAATTAGAGGAACAAATAAGATTTGCTTTTTATTTTATTTAATAAATTTTCTATTTTATCTATAATAGGAGCATTTGTATCTATATCATCATCATCTGAATCATTCAAATCAATATTAATTTTATTTTCATCAAAATAAGCATTTGTCCAAGTTTTTTTAACTAAATTTCTATGATGATAAGCTTCTTCGTTTATTCCACTATGTAATTTTTTAAGCATATTTTTAGATACAGGTATATTATTGATTTTATTTATAGTTTCTTTTAATTCTACATTTGGTTTCTCTATGGTATTTACATTAGATACTACACCAGCATACACTGAATCAAAAACATCTTTTTTATTGACATATTTAATTTTTTTAGTTTCTGGATCAACAATACTAGCATAATTATCATTTTTTGCTGTTACACAAAAATTATGTAATTGTGGAAATTCAGGATTAAAATGTTTTTTCTTAACAATATCAATAACTGAATTAATTCCTAGTTCATTTAATGATTTAGTTAAATATTCGATTGATAATACATTATTTGGTTCTTTACCAAATGGAAATACACAAATAATATTTTGAGTATTATTACTATTATTTAATTTATTATTTATTGTTTGAGGATTTAAAGATATTTTTGATTTCAAATCTTTGATTTCTTTTTGCATAATTTCCATTTTTTGAATAATTTTATTTGAATTTTGAGAACAATTTTGTTCGTGTCTCCATTTACTTGTATAATTCGATAATAATTTATCGCAGTATTTACATATATTATTCGGCTTTTTATCACAAATTTCAATTATACATTCTTTATTATGTCTAAATAATCCCATTCGTGATTTATAATTTTTATTACAGTTTTTGCAAGAAAATACCATTATATTATAATTTATAAAATAATACTTTAAATATTTATGTATATTTTTTGTAACATTTTGTATATATATATTATTTTATAATATTTATCTTATTCATTTTATGTAACATTATATGCACTGTATATATTTTGTACACGCGAAATTTTTTATTTTTTAAATTAAATTTTTGGATAATATTTTTTTGCATATTTATCATTTTTGAATTAGAAACTATTTGATTGTATAATTTGATAAATAATTTATCCAAGTTATTTTATAGTATATTTATAATGAATCAAAATAATATATCTAGAATAATTAGAAGTTTTATAGGTGTAAATCAGGTTTATGAATTTAATAGTTTATCAAAATCAAATACTGATAATTTTGAACCGGAAGAAAAAAGTTCATCTGCTGGGTTAAATTCTCATAATGTACCAATTTTAGAATTATATCAATATGAAATAAATAATCATCCAGAAGAAAGTTATTTAGAACAACCAACAGAGTATCAAAGTTTAATAGATTCAGATGAATATTGTTCTGTTTATTCTTTTTCAGATGAAGAACAAGAGACTAAAATATCATCATGTGATATAATAGGAAATGGTCCTGAAATTAAGTTTAACCCAAATGTTTCATATTTTTATGAATATTTAATAAATTTATATAAAATAGCAAAACTTAAAAATACAAAAGTTTTAGATGATAAAGAAAATATGACTAAAATATTGATTCCATATGAAAGTATATTAGAATTAATATCTGAATATGAAAGAATATTTAATCATTTGATTAAATTCAAAGAGGAACAAGAAAAAAAAGTACAGATAAAGGAATTTAATTCAAATAATTATATAAATCATATCAAAAAAATAAATGCAAATAATAATGAAAAATATATTTGTTTTGGTGATATTCACGGATCAATACATACTTTTATAAGATTATTATTTAGATTACACAAGTACGGTATATTAGATATCAAAACAATGAAAATAATAGAACCATATAATTTTGTATTTTTAGGTGATGTTATTGATAGAGGTTCATGGGGATTAGAAATTACATGTACTTTAATAATTTTATTAATTAATAATCCTCAAAGAATGCACTGGAATACAGGTAATCATGAAGATAAAAAATTAAATTTATATTATGGATTTTATTTAGAATTAAGTAAAAAATATAGATATTTTAAATCAGATAGTGAAATCGAATTATTATTTGAATCATTAAATAAATTTTTTGGTTATCTATCTTGTGCAATAATTATTCATAACATTGATATAAATAAAAAATATTGGTTAGCACATGGAGGAATACCGCAGAAATTAAATACAAATAATTTAGAAGAACCCGATATTCCTTTTAATAAATTATTTTTTACTTTTGATCCTATTTTAAAAACTTGGAATGAAACAGAAGATTATAGTTCTGGTTATTATTTGGTTGACGATGAAACAGCTCATACAATTAAATGGGGTGATTTTTCATATAATGGTTCATGTGATAGAATAAGTAATTTAAAATGTTTAAATTTTGAATATTTTACTAATTTTATGACTAAATATAATATAAATGGAATAATAAGAGGTCATCAAGACTCAATATCAAATTCGTTAGTTTTTAAAAAAGAAAATGATAAAATATTATTTAATCAAAACAACAGAACGCAACAAATAGATAATATATATTGGAATAATAGAAATGATAAAATCCGTAGTAATAGATATTTTGGTCCAATAGCAAGATTAAAAATAGATACATCTTCTTTATTTGATATGATTCATCCTGTAGTTACTTTATCAACTAATACTGATAAAGGACGAAGGCTTACAGCTGATTCATTTGGACTATTAAGATTTGATATTTCACAAGATAACATCAAAAATTTTGATACAAATATATTAAAATCTATAAATAAAATTATTAATTTAAATAATCCAGAAGAAGAATCATTTAAAAAAAAATATTTGAAATACAAAATGAAATATATAAAATTAAAAAATACTAAATTATGATTTCTTATCTAAATTTCTACTTGACCAATATTGACTACCATAACTTAAAAAAATTTCTTCATCTTTATTTATTGGTTTTATGCAACTTATTTTAACATAATCATCATTTACTTTCCAAGATGCATTTGGTTTATCTGAATGATTATACATAGAACCATATCCAAAAGCAACTACTGATTTATCTGAATTAACACTTTTTTTAAATATATAGTCTCTAATTATTCCTTTGTAGTTAATGGTTAAATCTTCAATATAAGGAGCTAATTCAATCGTATCACCTATTTCATATTTTCTATTAGAAAATACCCCTCTTCCATATTTTCCTCCTAATTTTGATGTTTTTATATATAAATCTGGATTAATATTAGTCATTTTTTCTGCACTACAATTATTAGATGTTTTTAATAATAAGATACCAATTAATATAATAATAAAAATTATTAAATTATTCATAATTAAATTAAATGAGATTTTATTATAATTCATGAATTTTTTTTATTTCATTCCACATATTTACACTTAATTGTTCATTAGATATATTTTGATTAATGATTTTATTCCACAATAATTTTTTAAACATATACACACGTTTTGTTTTATTCATTTTATTTAATATAGAAATAGCATCTCTAGTTTCAATTAAATTGGATAAATTAATTTTTTTATCATCATTCAAATTTTTATCAACCTTTTCAATTAATTTTTTGACATCATTTGAATTATATTTACAAGAGGTTTGAGCTTGTGATAAAGCAATAGCAATAGCTTGTTTTTTATTAATTATTTTCTTTCCAGATCTATCAAGTAAATCACCATCTTTGAATTCATGTATTGTTTTAGATATTTTTTCTGATTTACATTTATCATATGATTTTGTTCCACCTAATTTGGCTAAATTTGAAATATTCATTACTAAATATTAGATATTAAATTAAAATTTCAAATGCTCTAACTTTATCAACAGTTAAATTTAGTTGATAATTATATATATCTTCCCAACCTAACCATTTTCGTAATTTATCTATTTTAGAAGGAATTATTGGATTAAGTAAAATCATAATTTTATTCATTTCAACTAATAGAGAACCAATAATTTTAACTTTATTTTCAAGATTTACAGTAGATAACCATGGTTGTTTATCAGTTAGTTCTTTATTTGTAAAAGTACTTAATGTTTGTATTAATGATTTATATTTATAGATTGCATAAGATTTAGTAATTGGTTCTAAATCATTCATAAATTGATCAATTGTTTTTCTAATTACGATATCATTATCTGTAAAATATTGATTAATTTTTTGTTGTATTGGTTTTGTTAAAGTATATAATCGTTGATATAAATTACCAAAATCTTTAATTAATTGATTATTATATAGTTCTTTCAATCTATCTTCATTAAATTTAATATCTTCTCCCCATGATGTTTCCATAATTAAATAATATCTAATTGCATCTACTGGATATTTATCTAATAAATAATCTACATCAATTACATTACCCAAAGATTTAGACATTTTAATACCATTTTTATCTAGAATAAATCCATGTACTAATATATTTTTAGCTTGAAATTCGTTATAACCACATGATTTTAAAATAGCTGGATAAATTACTGAATGAAACCAAATAATATCTTTACCAATTAAATGTATTGTAGTATCTGGTTTAATATCAAATAGTAATTTAGATCCTGTAACATAATTCAATAAAGCATCAAACCAAACATAAACAATGTGTTTTTCTTCAGATACTAATTTAGGAAATTCAATACCCCAATTAAAACTGGTTCTACTAATTGATAAATCTTTCAGAGTATCAAGTCTTGAATCAGTTGCGAAACTAGTTAGTGGAAAAACTAATCCTGATTGATTAATATTTTTAATATATTCTTTATATTTCTCAAGTTTGAAAAAATAAGATTCTTCGGTTATTTTTTCTAATGGTTTACCAGTTACTGTATCTAAATAATTTGACTGAGCAGCTTCTAATTCGCTAACAAAACACTCTTCTCTAACATTATAATAACCAGTGTATTTATCCAAATAAATATCACCATTTAATTCAGAAAGTAAAATAGAATCAGTGACTAGTTTTTTATGATTTTCATCTGTTGTTCTAATAAAATGATCATAACTAACTCCTAACTTTTCATTTAGCAATTTAAATTTAATTGAATTAACATTACATAATTCTAATGGTGTTATATTTTGAGATTGTGCTGTTGTCTCTATTTTTTTACCATGTTCATCAGTACCAGTTAATAATTTAACATTTGAAAAAAGTTTAAAAGATTTTAATAAGAAATCAGATAAAACCGATTCATACAAGTGACCTATATGTGGACCACCATTAGTATAGGATATAGCAGTTGTTATAAGTGTATTTGAATCCATTAAATATTAATTATAAATAGTTATATTATTTTAAATCAATTTTTATAAAAATAATTGAATAACTA
>Ga0194134_10003822_pt1 | contig 15787 bp, 5 predicted proteins | sample TA2KigOff0mmetaG_FD_148602 | JGI IMG/M metagenome (GOLD analysis project Ga0194134, IMG submission 148602) | Freshwater microbial communities from Lake Tanganyika, Tanzania - TA2015056 Kigoma Offshore 0m | ecosystem: Environmental > Aquatic > Freshwater > Lake | place: Tanzania: Lake Tanganyika... | reverse complement strand
AGACACAACCTTCCATTCAACCGGGCCAGATCCTGGTGCTCACGCGCGCCGACATCATCGCACAGAAGTATGAGCTGACGGTGTTCGACGGCATCCACAGCGATGAAGCGCAAGAGTACGCCTTGCACCGCCGTGCTTTGGCGACCGGCACGTCCCCCTACCCGGCGGACGAAGTGGCCCGCATCGAATCTTTCATCAAGAACAAGATCACCATGGACCGTGCACAGGTACAGCACAACATCAAGTCGGATCCGGTGGACGCGCCACACGATGCATGCAACGGCTGGCGCAGCTTCCTGGCACCACCCTCGCTTGACGACGAGCCGTCGCCCGAGCGCGCCTCGGCCACGTCGTCGAGCTCGCCGCACGCATCGCCTCCACCGTCACCGCTCACTGGCAAAGCAGTGGTGCAGTGCCCGGTGTACGACGGAGCTGACGTCATCTTCGTAGACGGCATCCTCAAGACCGAAGGAGCCATGACAGGACGCGTCCTCGTCGTCGCCGAGTCCGGCACATACGACATCGCCGAGCACACGGTGCGCCGCTACATCAACAAGGCAGGCACCGCGGGCACGCTGCCGACTGTGGACCTCGGCGCACTGCGCGGCGGCCACGGCAAGCTCACCTGGCTGCTCAAGATCTTCAAGCGCATGCCGCTCTCGTCGTCGCTCGCCAAAAACCTCGTCGCGCGCTCCGAGGTGGACGCATTTGCGGTGACGTTCTTGCCGTCGCACGACTACGCTTCCCTCAAGTTGCTCGCCGACCCTGTGGAGTACAGCCACGAGCTCTTCATGCACCTGGCGCCGATGGCAGCCACCCAGTTCGTGCACCTTGCCATCACGACGTGGCCGAGCGACCCGAGCCGCCTCGGCGCACGGCTGCGCGCCACGCTCCTCGCAGCCTCGGCCAAAAGCCCGCCCGCAGTATACGCAGTCGCGCCTTCTTCGCCGGAGTCGCCCGCTGCCGTCCCCGTTCCGGCGCGTCGGCGGCAGCCCAACTTCGGCGGCGCACCAAGCACGTCAGCACCGGCCATGCCCGTGGACGTCTCAGCGCACCACCTGTGCGCGATCCTCCGCACTCTTGCCGACTCCCAGACGACGTACGACGAGTTCCTCCTCGAGTCCGTCACGACGACGTGCACTGAGAAGAATGCCGCGAGCGTGCGTGGCAACGTCTACCGGTCCTCCGGCGCCCTCAACCGATTCCTCCTAGGCAAGAAGCAAGATGCCAAAACGCTCGCACACATCGCAGCCGGCTCCTGCAACGCGGACATGCTCGCGGACCTCCTCGTCGCCATCGACGAAGCGACGATTCCGGTCAAGTCGGCCTCCGAGCCCTCGACGTCCTCCTCGGACCTTTCACTACTTGCGCAGCTTATGACACCGGCCGACAAGACCAAGGAGCCGGAGCAGCGCGAAGCCAACGCCAAGCTGATCTCGGCCGCCGCTGCCATCCAGGGCGACCAGATGGCGTGGGCCCGCCTCGCCGAGATGAAACGCCTCTACGACGCCAAGGACTACGCGACCCTCACCCAACTCAAGGAGTCCGAGCAAAACGCCAACGTCCTGCGCCTCCTTCTCGCCGACGTTCCCGACATCCAATCCACTCTCCAAGGTAGGCTCCCTGTCGACAAGATCGACCTGATTTGCGACGTCCGCCGCGCATACCTCGTGCGTCTTCTCCATGTCCTGTTCCCTTCCTCCAAGCCCGAGCACGTCCCACCGCGCGTCAAGACGGCGGTGCACAACCTGATGATCGGCCGCCTCGGGCGCACCAAGCTGCTCGAGCTCATCGACCACGGGCACGACCCGCACAAGATCGAGGACCCGCTGGCAGGCTTCGCCGCCCTGTCCGAGCCTCGCGCGGTGTTCAACCAGGCGATCATGCTCGCCCAGCGCATCATCTGCTACGCCTCCCCAGGCCAGACGTGCGAGGCGATCGGCTTCTTCGGCCTCCTCGTCACGACGGTGGACGACTTCCTCAAGCGGGGAGCGACGTGGCCGCTGCTCTCTGCCTGGCTCCGCGGCGTCATCATCGAAATGGAGTCCGACCGCGAGACCGTCGGCGCCGGAGGCATCCTGTACAACCTTGCCGACAGCATCATCCAGGAGCGCACCTCGTCGTTCCGCGTCAAGTTCGAAGAAGCGCTGGTGGAGGCACGCCTCAAAGCTCTCAGCGACTCGTTCGCGAACGCCAAGCCGCCCGCGCCCAAGACGCCGCAAGCACCGAAGGCACTCGCCTCGCCGCCCGCTGGCTCGAGCAAGGGCCCCGCGACGACAGCCCCGCCGTCCGCCGGCTCAGCCAACCTGTCAGCTCCGCCAGGCGCACCCTCGCCAGCACCGCTCGCAAGACCGCCCTACTCGCCACAAGTGCTCGCGGCGCAGGCGCTCTGCCTCGCGACCGTCGGCAAAGTTGACGACAAAGCGCCGTGCTACAAACACTTCGTCCACGGCAAGTGCATCCTTGGCGCCTCCTGCTACTACCACCACATCGGCGGAACGGCCGGCGGCTTCCCGCCGCAGGCATGACGGGCAGCCTCAAGCGCTGTGCCGGCGATACTCTCAAGGGGAGCATCGCAGGGGGAGATCGGCACCCCCATCCCAGCCTGTTCCGAGGAGCGGCCTCTGCTTGTGCAACAGCAGCCGCGTCAAGAACACGTGCCCATCGCTTCAGCCGTGCCCGTCGTCAAACCCGACGTAGTTGCCGCGGCTGGCCTTGACGCACGCGCACTTCCAATCGGTCCGGGCGTGACGCACGCCACCACCTATTCCGATCCTGTCGTCGGCTCCGCAGGGGCGATCGAGGCGTCCCTGCGCCACGATCGCCCGCCCGACGATATGACCTCTCGCCCTTCCGAGGAGCGGCCTCTACTCGTGCAGCTAGTGCCGCGTCAGGAGCTCGCGCCCATAGTCCCGGCAGCCACCACCACCCCTGACGCTCAGGCGGCTGGTCATCACGCGCGCACATCCTCCTTCGGTCCGGGCGCAACGCACACCATCTTCAACCCCGATCCGGCCGTTCACTCCGCGGGGGCCATCGAGGCGTCCTCGCGACAGGCTCGACCGCCCGACACCCCGAGTGCCCCGCCCGCCGACAGCACGCCGAGCACCGCGTCGCACGAGAGCTACCTGCACCTCGGCTCTCGCCGACCGCACGAGGCGGACGGCCTCAAGGACATGGTCCTCGACACGCCGGCTCACGCGGGCAGCTTCCGCATCCTCGAAACCGAGCTCTTCAGCGTCCTCTCCATCGAGCCCTTGCCGACCACGAACCTCTCGTTCACTACCGAACCAGAGCCTCCGCCACGGCTCGCATGCGAACTCAACACGCCGTTGCCCGGACCGTTCACCGACGAGCAGCTCCTGCCCGCCGGCGTCTTCGAGACCGTCGTCAACTTTGGTCAGCGCGTCAAGCTCTGCGTCGAACGCGCGCTGCAACCCGGCGAGTACGCCTGGAAGCACGCCCGCGACCTACGACCAGCCGCGCGAGTCTTCACCGAGGAGGAGGCGCTCACGCCAGCGGGGCGCGGCTTCCGGTGGCGGCGAGGAACCGACGGTCTATGGCACGTGCTTCAACCGTCGATCTGGCCATTCTCGCCGCCCAACACTGACATCAACACGGCCGCGTTCCTGAGCTGGGCACACAAGACGATGCTGCCAGACAAGCAGCTCATCTCGTGGATGTTACACGGCATGCCAGGCGCGCCTCATATGCCCGTCTTCGGCCAGCTCGCCCCGCCGCACGTGGGTGCGCTCAAGAACGCGCGCAAATGGATCGACATCCACACAAAGGACATGGCGGCCGGCTTCGTCACCGGCGGCCACGCCTTCCCTGACGTGTGGCCGTGCATCATCGACCCGACCAACATCGTCGTTCAGAACGGCAAGGGACGAATGACCATCGACAAGTCCATGCTCATCTCCGGCGATCCCGACCTGCCATCGTTCAACCTCACGATCGACCTCGATCGCGACGAGCAAGGCCGCCGCTACCTCCTCATCCGCATCTGGCAGTTCGCCCGCGGCTGCGCCATCCTCGCCACGGCCTGCGCCGGGCTCACCGGAATCCAGCCGAAGATCAGCAAGTTCGACTTGCGTGCGTTCTTTCGCATGCACGGCATCCAGGCAGCGACCGCCCACCAGAACGGCCGCCTCGCCCAAGACGGCTACGGCACGGACTGGCGACTTCAGTTCGGCGCCTCCAACTCCCCCGATCACGCCGGCCGCGCGTCCAACGGCCTCGTCCACTTCACCCGTCACGAACTGGCGCGCCTCGACGAAGAGTACGCCCCGAGGCACCCTCAGCTACTCGCGTGGCTCGAGCACCGACGCAACTCGGCGCCGCCCGACTCGGCGATCATCTTCGTGGCCTCGCTCTGGATGCTTGTTTTCTACGTGGACGACGGCGGGCTGTGCGTCATCGACGACCCACTCTACGACCGACGAGGCGAGCCCATCATCGAGCTCGTGACGCAGGCCGACGGCTCCATCGTGCGCCGGCATCAGACGCGCGCCACGATGTACTTCGCGGCCTCGACCGGCGTGGCTGGCTACATCGGATACGAGACGCCCGAGGACAAACGCGTCTACCCATGCCGCGAACTCACCCTCATCGGCATCGGGATCGACCTCGACCGCGCGATCCGCTACCTCGACCACGACAAGGCCACGCGGTACGCCACGCACGCGCGCGACGTACTGGCATCGCCGCGACTGCCGAACGGCTGTCTCTCGCACCAGGAGGCATCCTTCGTGCGCCTCGTGCACCGACTCCTTCACGCGTCCGAGGTCGTCCCGTGGGGACGTCCCCATCTCTTCTACATGCTGCGAGCGCTCCGGATGGCCACTCGCCTTTCCAAGCCGCTCGTGATCATCGACCGCGCGGCGGAGTCGGAGCTGGCATGGTGGACGTCCGTCCTCGACGCCCCCGACGACGACCTCACCAAAGACCTCGCCGTCCCCTTGGCGAGCCGGTCGCGCTTCCCGACCGTCGAAGAATCGCCCGGCACGCTTGTACACTACGGCGACGCGTCCCGCGAGTACGACGAGGCGACGGGCGTCATGGCGGCCTCCAGCGGCTTTGGCGCGTGGACGATCTTGGACGACATCTTCTTCTACATCGAAGGGCGCTGGGAGCCTCACGAGTGCGCCGCCTTCTCGATCAATCTCCTCGAAGCCCACGTCCAGCTCATGGCAGCTGTCACCTTCGTCTCTGAGGCCACCGCCCGCGCGATTCCGACGACCCACGTCCACACGTTCATCGACAACCAGGTCGCCGAATTCGTGTCGGAGCGCGGACGCACGCAGGCCGAAGGCCTGCACGTCACCCGCTTGCGCCGTGTCGCGTGGCTTCAGGCTCGCGGGCTCTTCCTGCTCACCTCGCGCGTCGCGTCCATCCACAACGACGTCGCCGACGCCCTCTCACGTGGCGACGTTGAGACGGCGCTTCGAATGGCCAGGGACAGCGGAGCTCGTGACATCGTGCGACTGCACGTGCCGCCCGAGACACGCGATCTCTCGCAAGTGCCGCCCACGTGGGCTTAAGCGCCCTGCCCATTGTACATGCTTGCAACGCCAATCTCTCTATCCCCCGCTTCAGTCGACTCCTTCTTGATCATATCTCTTCCGAGCGTGCGGTGCGGCATTTGCCAAGCCGCCGCCTGGGGGCGTCTCGTGCTGCTGCTCGCCGTAGAGTCAGCGGCCGAGGCGCTCACTCTCTTCCGAGCGTTCGGTGCGACAATCGTCAAACCGCCGCTTGAGGGCGTCACGCGCAGCTACTCGTGTAGAGTCAGCGGCCGAGGCGCTCACTCTCTCCCGAGCGCGCGGCACGGCACTTGCCAAGCCGCCGCTTGGGGGCGTCTCGCGCTGCTACTCGCCGTAGAGTCAGCAGCCGAGGCGCTCACTCTCTTCCGAGCGCGCGGCGCGGCACTTGCCAAACCGCCGCTTGGGGGCGTCTCGCGCTACTACTCGCCGTAGAGTCAGCGGCCGAGGCGCTCACTCTCTTCCGAGCGCGCGGCGCGGCACTTGCCAAACCGCCGCTTGGGGGCGTCTCGCGCAGCTACTCGCCGTAGAGTCCGCTGCCGAGGCGCCCACTCTCTTCCGGGCGTGCGGTACGGCACTTGCCAAGCCGCCGCCCGGGGGCGTCTCGCGCTGCTACTCGCCGTAGAGTCAGCTGCCGAGGCGCCCACTCTCTTCCGAGCGTGCGGCACGGCACTTGCCAAGCCGCCGCCCGGGGGCGTCTCGCGCTGCTACTCGCCGTAGAGTCAGCTGCCGAGGCGCCCACTCTCTTCCGAGCGTGCGGTACGGCACTTGCCAAGCCGCCGCCTGGGAACGTCTCGCGCTGCTACTCGCCGTAGAGTCCGCGGCCGAGACACCTTCTCTCTCCCTTCACCCGAGCGCGTGCGTTGCGGCACTCGCCCTCTCGCCGCCTCGGGACCCTCGCACGGCCCTGCCCGCGGTGGCACCGCGGGTCTACAGCCGAGGCGCTGTTTCATCCCATCTCCTCTTTTGCGACTACTTCATCTTCCACCTCGCGTGCCGTCTCGTGCCGTCTTCGTGCCGTCTTCCCTCTGCTCATCTCGTCACTCACCCAATCCGTACACCATCCCCCTCATCCCTCGCCGCCACGCAGCCTTCGCAACCTCGCCATCGGCCTCGATCACGCTCTCTTCCCTATACCTTCCGAACCTCCCTCGACTCGCCGCACGCTCGACTACCTCCACAGCCGCCTACCAATCCATGCTTCAGACTTCGGCAGCCTCGTCACCCCTTCCCGCGGCCGGCGTCAAGCGCCATGCCACGGATGAGTGCCACGCGCTGCTACGCACCGCCGAGGCGAACGCCGCCGTCCGGCATTGCCTCGCTCCGAGCGCCTCGGTGGCTCGGCCCGCCATCCTGCCTTACCTCTCGCCCCACCAACGCCAGCTACAGGGGCTATCGATGCAGCTCGGGACTCGACACTCCCGCGTCCGCGCGTCCACGCACCCACTCTTCACCGCTGCACACCTGCCCGAGTGGGATCAGCTCCCCGATCACGAGCGCGCCATGGCCAACCCCGATGCCTGGCTCGCCCACCTCGGGCCCGACGGCGCCCCAGCCAACAGCTCCGCTTACCAGGCGTACGTCACCGCCGCCGAGGGCGCCGCCCGCCGCGCGACCGGCGCTCACCCCTCCGACGCGCTCATCGAGCGAGCGCTCAACCTCGCCAGCCGAGACGGCAGACGGGGCGCAACCCACACGGGCGTTCGAGCTTGGAAAGCCTTCGCGCAAGACGAGGGCGTCTCAATGGCGCGCCCGATGGAGGCATACGCCCCGCTCGGCGCTCGTCTCCACGAGGAACTCCTCGCCATGCGCTTCGTATGCGCGCTCGTCCAGGTCCGTGGGGTCAAACCCAGCACTGCCGCCGGCTACTGGTCGGCCGTGCAAGGATGGCACGCCCGCGAGTTCGGCGTCAAAATCGGCGCCGGCATCAAGATGGAGCGCCTCCCGCAGATGCTGAAGGGGCTACGCCGCGAGTTTGGCGATGCGCCGAGCAAGATCAGGCGCGGCATCGCCCCACAGGCCCTGCGCCGCGCCATGGACCTGTGCCTGAGCAAGGAGGACGCGGCGCACGCCAACATCCGCGCTGCCCTCTCGCTCGCGCTCCAAGGCTTGTTGCGCTCCGCCGAGTTCTCGGTCGACCCCGGAGTCCAGTGGAACCCCAAGACGATGGTCTCCCGCGGCGACATCGTCGAGCTCACCGACGAGCGGATGACGATCATGTTCCAGCCGTGCAAGAACATGAAGCACCTGGGCGGCAAGACGTGCCCGTTGGTCATCGGCGCGGGCGGTGAATACATCGACGCCGTCTGGGAGCTCAAGAACATGCTCCGTCTCGACCCGGTCGCACCCGGCGTGGACCCGCGCTCCGTCCCGCTATTCCGTGTGCCAGGCACTCGCGAGCCCCTCCGCACCAACCAGATCATGTCCACCACGCGCAACCTCATGCGATCCATCGGCGAGAACCCCGCCCAGTTCGGCACCCACTCCTACCGTATCGGCGGAGCGACGGCGCTCTTCGCGCAAGGCGCCGACCCGACCGTCATCCGCACGATGGGCCGATGGTCGTCGGACATCTACAATCTCTACGTCCGGGCCAGCTTCGAGAGGTGCGTCGAGTGGACGCGCCGCGCTGGCTCAGCCACCGTCACGGACGTGGCACAGGTCTACGAATTCGACGAGGTCGAGCACTACTGACCTCTGGGGTGGGCGCGGTGGATGAAGGGCCCCTTTGCACGCGGCAATGATACGCGGTGGACATCGTCCACAGGGCTGGGATACTACGTAAGATTGGGATGAGCTACCGATGAGGGGCCCTTTGCACGCGGCAATGATACGCGGTGGACATCGTTCACAGGGCTGGGAAGGGATACTACGTGGGATTGGAATGAGCTGCCGAAGCCGCGATGGAAGGTCCGTCGCCGGGAGAGTCGCCGTTGCCGCCACTGAGTGCCGGGGCGGCCTTCTTCCGCTCGGGAGGGCGTCGCTCGCTGCGACGGCCCTTCCCCTCGAGGCTTCTAACACGGAAATTTGGCAGTCTTTACTGGATGGATCACTGGGGGCTCGGTCCGCCCGAGGGGGGAGCCCGCGACCGACGGAGGGAGCGCCGCTGCGCTGCCTGTGTCGGGTGGCGGGGGGTGCCTCTGGGGGGGGGGAGAGGTCACGACGAAACGATTCGAGCATGCAAGCGCGCGCTTTCTCGTTCGCGCTCGCGTCTCAGTCAAACTTTTGACTGGTCGTCGCGCCTTCGCGTCGTCGTCGTCTCCGCTCCGCCTCTCGCGACCGAGGGTGCCCCCCCTACCTCTCCGTGCTCTTTCTACATCTTCAAGCATGGCCCCCTTCATCGGCCGCGTGGCCATTGCCTCGGGCCGCAAGACACAACCTTCCATTCAACCGGGCCAGATCCTGGTGCTCACGCGCGCCGACATCATCGCACAGAAGTATGAGCTGACGGTGTTCGACGGCATCCACAGCGATGAAGCGCAAGAATTCGCCTTGCACTGCCGTGCTTTGGCGACCGGCACGTCCCCCTACCCGACGGACGAAGTGGCCCGCATCGAATCTTTCATCAAGAACAAGATCACCATGGACCGTGCCCAGGTACAGCACAACATCAAGTCGAATCCGGTGGACGCGCCACACGACGCATGCAACGGCTGGCGCAGCTTCCTGACCCCACCCTCGATTGAGGACGAGCCGTCGCCCGAGCGCGCCTCGCCCACGTCGTCAGGCTCGCCGCATGCATCGCCTCCACCGTCACCGCTCACTGGCAAGGCAGTGGTGCAGTGCCCTGTGTACGACGGAGCCGACGTCATCTTTGTGGACGGCATCCTCAAGACCGAAGGAGCCATGACGGGCCGCGTTCTCGTCGTCGCCGAGTCCGGCACGTACGACATCGCCGAGCACACGGTGCGCCGCTACATCAACAAGACCGGCACCGCGAGCACGCTGCCGACGGTGGACCTCGGCGCACTGCGCGGCGGACACGGCAAGCTCGCCTGGCTGCTCAAGATCTTCAAGCGCATGCCGCTCTCGTCGCCGCTCACCGCGAACCTCGTCGCGCGCTCCGAGGTGGACGCATTCGCCGTGACGTTCTTGCCGTCGCACGACTATGCTTCACTCAAGGTGCTCGCCGACCCCGTGGAGTACAGCCACGAGCTCCTCTTGCACCTGGCGCCGATGGCAGCCGCCCAGTTCGTGCACCTGGCCATCACGACGTGGCCGAGTGACCCGAGCCGCCTCGGCGCACGGCTGCGCACCACGCTCCTCGCGGCCTCGACCAAAAGCCCGCCCGCAGTTGCGCTTTCTTCGCCGGAGTCGCCCGCCAAAGCCGCCGCCCCCGCTCCGGCGCGTCGGCGGCAGCCCATCTTCGGAGGAGCACCGAGCGCGTCCGCACCGGCCATGCCCGTGGACGTCTCCGCGCACCACCTGTGCGCGATCCTCCGCAATCTTGCCGACTCCCAGACGACGTACGACGAGTTCCTCCTCGAGTCCGTCGCGACGACGTGCACTGAGAAGAACGCCGCGAGCGTGCGCGGCAACGTCTACCGGTCCTCTGGCGCCCTCAACCGATTCCTCCTGGGCAAGAAGCAGGATGCCAAGACGCTCGCGCACATCGCCGCCGGCTCCTGCAACGCGGATATGCTCGCGGACCTCCTCGTCGCCATCGACGAAGCAACGACTCCCGTCAAGTCGGCCTCCGAGCCCTCGACGTCCTCCTCGGACCTTTCACTGCTCGCGCAGCTGATGACACCGGCCGACAAGACCAAAGAGCCGGAGCAACGCGAAGCCAACGCCAAGCTGATCTCGGCCGCCGCTGCCATCCAGGGCGACCAGGCGGCGTGGGCCCGCCTCGCCGAGATGAAGCGCCTCTACGACGCCAAGGACTACGCGACCCTCACCCAACTCAAGGAGTCCGAGCAGAACGCCAACGTCCTGCGCCTCCTTCTTGCCGACGTTCCCGACATCCAATCCACTCTCCAAGGTAGACTCCCTGTCGACAAGATCGACCTGATTTGCGACGTCCGCCGTGCATACCTCGTGCGTCTTCTCCATGTCCTATTCCCTTCCTCCAAACCTGAGCACGTCCCACCGCGCGTCAAGACGGCGGTGCACAACCTGATGATCGGCCGCCTTGGGCGCACCAAGCTGCTCGAGCTCATCGACCACGGGCACGACCCGCACAAGATCGAGGACCCGCTGGCAGGCTTCGCCGCCCTGCCCGAGCCTCGCGCGGTATTCAACCAGGCGATCATGCTCGCCCAGCGCATCATCTGCTACGCCTCCCCGGGCCAGACGTGCGAGGCGATCGGCTTCTTCGGCCTCCTCGTCACGACGGTGGACGACTTCCTCAAGCGGGGAGCGACATGGCCGCTGCTCTCTGCCTGGCTCCGCGGCGTCATCATCGAGATGGAGTCCGACCGCGAGACCGTCGGCGCCGGAGGCATCCTGTACAACCTCGCCGACAGCATCATCCAAGAGCGCACCTCATCGTTCCGCGTCAAGTTCGAGGAGGCGCTGGTGGAGGCGCGCCTCAAGGCTCTCAGCGACTCGTTCGCTAACGCCAAGCCGCCCGCGCCCAAGACGCCGCAGACACCGAAGACGCCGCCCGCTGACTCGAACAAAGGCCCCGCGACGAGCGACGCACCGCCCGCCGGCTCGGGCATTCCGCCAGGCGCTCCCTCGCCGGCACCGCTCGCAAGACAGCCTGCCTCGCCACAGGTGCTCGCGGCTCAGGCGCTCTGCCTCGCGACCGTCGGGAAGGTGGACGGCCGAAACCCGTGCTACACGCACTTCGTCCACGGCAAATGCATCAAGGGCGCCACCTGCTACTACCACCACATCGGCGGAACAGCCGGCAGCTTCCCGCCGAAGGCATGACGGGCAGCTTCAAGCGCTGTGCCGGCGATACTCTCAATGGGAGCATCGCAGGGGGAGATCGGCACCCCCATCCCAACCCGTCCCGAGGAGCGGCCTCTGCTTGTGCAGCAGGCGCCGCGTCAAGAACACGTGCCCATCGCTTCAGCCGCCACCGTCGTCAAACCCGACTTAGTCGCCGCGGCTGGCCTTGACGCACGCGCCATTCCAATCGGTCCGGGCGTGACGCACGCCACCAACCATTCTGATCCTGTCGTCCGCTCTGCAGAGGCGATTGAGGCGTCCCTGCGCCACGATCGCCCGCCCGACGATACGACCTCTCGCCCTTCCGAGGAGCGGCCTCTGCTCGTGCAGCTAGAGCCGCGTCAGGAGCTCGCGCCCATAGCCCCAGCCGCCACCGTCGCCCCTGACGCTCATGCGGTTGGTCATCACGCGCGCGCACCCCCCATCGGTCCGGGCATGACGCACACCATCTCAAACTCCGATCCGGCCGTTCGCTCTGCGGAGGCCATCGAGGCGTCCTCGCGCCAGGCTCGACCGCCCGACGCCCCGAGTGCCCCGCCCGCTGACAGCACGCCGAGCGCCGCGTCACGCAATAGCCACCTGCACCTCGGCTCTCGCCGACCGCACGAGGCGGACGGCGACAAGGACATGGTCCTCGACGCGCCGGCTCACACGGGCAGCTTCCGCATCCTCGAAGCCGAGCTCTTCGGCGTCCTCTCCGTCGAGCCCTTGCCGACGACGAACCTCTCGTTCACCACCGAACCCGAGCCCTTGCCACGGCTCGTGTGCGCATCCAACACGCCGCTGCCCGGACCGTTCACCGACGAGCAGCTCCTGCCCGCCGGCGTCTTCGAGACCGTCGTCAAGTTCGGCCAGCGCGTCCAGCTCTGCGTCGAACGCGCGCTGCAGCCCGGCGAGTACGCCTGGAAGCACGCCCGCGACTTGCGGCCGGCCTCACGCGTCTTCACCGAGGAGGAGGCGCTCATGCCAGCGGCGCGCGGATTCCGGTGGCGGCGAGGAGCCGACGGCCTGTGGCACGTGCTTCAACCGTCGATCTGGCCATTCTCGCCGCCCAACACTGACATCAACACAGAAGCGTTCCTGAGCTGGGCACACAAGACGATGCTGCCAGACAAGCAGCTCATCTCGTGGATGCTGCACGGCATGCCCGGCGCGCCTCACATGCCCGTCTTCGGCCAGCTCGCCCCGCCGCACGTGGGTGCGCTCAAGAACGCGCGCAAGTGGATCGACATCCACGCAAAGGACATGGCGGCCGGCTTTGTCACCGGCGGCCACGCCTTCCCTGACGTGTGGCCGTGCATCATCGACCCGACCAACATCGTCGTTCAGAACGGCAAGGGGCGCATGACCATTGACAAGTCCATGCTCATCTCCGGCGATCCCGACCTGCCATCATTCAACCTCACAATCGACCTCGATCGAGACGACGAAGGCCGCCGCTACCTCCTCATCCGCATCTGGCAGTTCGCCCGTGGCTGCGCCATCCTCGCCACGGCCTGCGCTGGGCTCACGGGCATCCAGCCGAAGATCAGCAAGTTCGACCTGCGTGCGTTCTTTCGCATGCACGGCATCCAAGCAGCGGCCGCCCACCAGAACGGCCGCCTCGCCCACGACGGCTATGGGACGGACTGGCGACTTCAATTTGGCGCCTCCAACTCCCCCGATCACGCCGGCCGCGCGTCCAACAGCCTCGTCCACTTCACCCGCCACGAACTGGCACGCCTCGACGAAGAGTACGCCCCGAGACACCCTCAGCTGCTCGCGTGGCTCGAGCATCGACGCAACTCGGCGCCGCCCAACTCGGCGATGATCTTCGTTGCCTCGCTCTGGATGCTCGTTTTCTACGTGGACGACGGCGGACTGTGCGTCATCGACGACCCGCTCTACGACCGACGAGGCGAGCCCATCATCGACCTCGTGACGCAGGCCGACGGCTCGATCGTGCGCCGGCATCAAACGCGCGCCACGATGTACTTCGAGGCCTCGACCGGCGTGGCTGGCTACATCGGGTACGGGACGCCCGAGGACAAGCGCGTCTACCCGTGCCGCGAGCTCACCCTCATCGGAATCGGGATCGACCTCGACCGCGCGATCCGCTACCTCGACCACGATAAGGCCACACGGTACGCCACGCACGTGCGCGACGCAATGGCATCGCCACGACTGCCGAACGGCTGCCTCTCGCACCAGGAGGCATCCTTCGTGCGCCTCGTGCACCGACTCCTCCACGCGTCCGAGGTCGTGCCGTGGGGGCGCCCCCATCTCTTCTACATGCTTCGAGCGCTCCGGATGGCCACCCGCCTTTCCAAGCCGCTCGTGATCATCGACCGCGCGGCGGAGTCGGAGCTGGCATGGTGGACGGCCGTCCTCGACGCCCCCGACGACGACCTCGCCAAAGACCTCGCCGTCCCCTTGGCGAGCCGGTCGCGCTTCCCGACCGTCGACGAATCGCCCGGCACGCTCGTGCACTACGGCGACGCGTCCCGCGAGTACGACGAGACGACGGGCGTCATGGCGACCTCCAGCGGCTTCGGCGCGTGGACGATCTTGGACGACATATTCTTCTACATCGAAGGGCGCTGGGAACCTCACGAGTGCGCCGCCTTCTCGATCAATCTCCTCGAGGCCCACGTCCAGCTCATGGGGGCCGTCACCTTCGTCACCGAGGCCACCGCCCGCGCGATCCCGACGACCCACGTCCACACATTCATCGACAACCAGGTCGCCGAATTCGTGTCCGAGCGCGGACGCACCCAGGCCGAGGGCTTGCACGTCACTCGTTTGCGCCGCGTTGCGTGGCTCCAGGCTCGCGGGCTCTTCCTGCTCACCTCGCGCGTCGCATCCATCCACAATGACGTCGCCGACCTTCTCTCACGTGGCGACGTCGAGGCGGCGCTTCGAATGGCCAGAGATAGCGGCGCCCGCGACGTCGTGCGGCTGCACGTGCCGTCCGAGACGCGCGACCTCTCGCAGGTGCCGCCTACGTGGGCCTAAGCGAACTGCCCGCCGCGCGCGCCAGCTACCGATATCTCCTTCCCCCCCAGTCGACTCCTTCCTGATCATCTCTCTCTTCCGAGCGTACGGCCTCTGGCATGTAGCCCAGCCGTCGCTTGGGGCGTCTCGTGCAGCTACTCGCGTTGAGTCAGCGGCCGAGGCGCTTTCTCTCTTCCGAGCGTACGGCCTCTGGCATGTAGCCCAGCCGTCGTTTGGGGCGTCTCGCGCAGCTACTCGCGTTGAGTCAGCGGCCGAGGCGCTTTCTCTCTTCCGAGCGTGTGGCCTCTGGCATGTAGCCCAGCCACCGTTTGGGGCGTCTCGCGCAGCTACTCGTGTTGAGTCGGCGCCAAGGCGTTTTCTCTCTTCCGAGCGCACGGCCTCTGGCATGTAGCCCAGCCGTCGCTCGGGGCGTCTCGCGCAGCTACTCGTGTTGAGTCAGCGGCCGAGGCGCTTACTCTCTTCCGAGCGTGTGGCCTCTGGCATGTAGCCCAGCCACCGTTTGGGGCGTCTCGCGCAGCTACTCGTGTTGAGTCAACGGCCGAGGCGCTTTCTCTCTTCCGAGCGTACGGCCTCTGGCATGTAGCCCAGCCGTCGCTTGGGGCGTCTCGCGCAGCTACTCGTGTTGAGTCAGCGGCCGAGGCGCTTTCTCTCTTCCGAGCGTGTGGCCTCACTGGCATGTAGCCCAGCCACCGTTTGGGGCGTTTCGCGCAGCTACTCGTGTTGAGTCAGCGGCCGAGGCGCTTTCTCTTACTCTCTTCCGAGCGTACGGCCTCTGGCATGTAGCCCAGCCGTCGCCAGGAGCGTCTCGCGCTGCCTCTCGTCTTGAGCCAGCTGCCGAGGCGCTTATGCGATTCCTATGCTCGCGGTGGCGCCGCAGATATAGGCAGCACAGCCGAAGCGATGCTTCATCCCACCTCCTCCTGCGACTCCTTCATCTACGACCTCGCGTGCTGTCTCGTGCCGTCTTCGTGTCGTCTTCGTGCCGTCTCCCCTTTGCACATTCGTCACTCACCCATCTGTACACCATCCCTCTCTTCCCTCGCCGCCACGCAGCGTTCGCAACCTCGCCCTCGGCCTCGATCACGCTCTCTTCCCTATACCTACCGAACCTCCCTCGACCCGCCGCACGCTCGACTACCTCCACGGCCGCCTACCAATCCATGCTTCGGGCCTCGGCAGCCTCGCCACCCCTTCCCGCGGCCGGCGTCAAGCGCCGGACCACGGATGATTGCCACACGCTGCTACGCACCGCCGAGGCGAGCGCCGCCATCCGGTATTGCCTCGCTCCGAGCGCCTCGGTGACTCGGCCCGCCATCCTGCCTTACCTCTCGCCCCACCAACGCCAGCTGCAGGGG
>Ga0194134_10003821_pt1 | contig 15788 bp, 19 predicted proteins | sample TA2KigOff0mmetaG_FD_148602 | JGI IMG/M metagenome (GOLD analysis project Ga0194134, IMG submission 148602) | Freshwater microbial communities from Lake Tanganyika, Tanzania - TA2015056 Kigoma Offshore 0m | ecosystem: Environmental > Aquatic > Freshwater > Lake | place: Tanzania: Lake Tanganyika... | reverse complement strand
CTGGAAGACCAGCACGCTGAGGGGGCGCACCACCAGCATCAACACCGCGGCGGTGATGAGGCCCACAGGCAAGGCGGGGATCAGGGTGGCGGGATTGACCAGCAGGCCAAAGATCAGAAAGATGCAGATCTCTGCCATGGTGTTGAAGGGAAGCAGCACGTCCTGAAGCGTTTCGTGATTGATGTTGGCCTGGCGATAGCGGATGTTGCTCATCATCAGTCCGGTGATGTACACCGCGATGAAGCCTGATCCGCCTAGGAAGTGGGTGGTGCCGTAATCAACAAAGGCAATCGACATCGCCACGATCAGCAGCTGGGATTTGTCGCGAGCCAGGTGATCGATCACAAATTTGGCCACGTAGCCAAACACAACACCGAGGATCAGTCCGGCGCCCACCTGCTGCACAAACTTCCCCAGGCCTTGGATGATCACGGCAGCTGGAGTGGACGGGTCGACGTCCAGGCCGCCCTGGGAGGTGCTGAACAGGCCCACAATCAGCCCGAACAGCAGCAGGGCAGTGGGATCGTTGACAGACGATTCGAACTCCAGCAGGTGCTTGAGACGATCCGGCACCAGGCGGTGCACCGAACTCAACACGCTGATGGTGGCCCCGGCATCGGTGGAGCCCAGGCAGGCTGCGATCAGCAGGGCTGCCCCCAGGGGCATGGCGTCGCTCAGGCCCCTAGGAGCGTGGCGGCCAGGATCACGCCGCCCACCGCCAGGGAGAACACTTGCAGGCTTTCAGCACCCCGAGGATGGCCGGAATGCCCACCTTCACCGAGAAGCGGCTGATCGCCAGGGTGCCCAGAAACACCACCCCGATGAACAACACCTGGCCTTCGAGGGGCACGGCAGCAAGGCCTGAGGCCTGGGCCAGCAGGATCGGGGTCATGGTTGGCAGTGGTGGAGTGTGGCGGCCTGGGCATCGCTCAGCCGGCCCGCGGCATGCAGCACCCGGGTGATCCGCTCGATATCCAGCACGGCATGGCTGCGGTAACCGGCCTCTGCCAGGCGCTCCCTGGCCTGGCGGTCGTGGTCGCCGCCGTGGTCGATGAAGACAACGACGTCCTCCACTACCAGGCCGGAGCTCTCGAGCTTGGCGATGCCCTCCAGCACGCTGCCGCCGGTGATCAGGATGTCGTCGACCACCACCACCCTGTCGCCCTCATCGAAATCCCCCTCAATCAGGCGGCGGGCGCCGTGGGCCTTCACCTCTTTGCGGGGGTAGATCAGCGGCTTGTGCAGTTGCAGCGACAGGCCGGTGGCGGTGGGCAGGGAGCCATAGGGGATGCCGGCGATGCGCTCGAAGTCGAGCCCCTGCAGCTGGTCGGCGTAGGCATGCAGCACCCGGTGGAAGAGGTTGGGGTCGGAGATGATCTGGCGTAGATCGACGTAGTAGTTGAAGACGGCTCCCGAGGCCTGCACGTACTCGCCGAACAGCAGGCAGCCGATGTCGAACAGGTCGATGATCAGGCTTTCGAGCGGATCGCTGCTGCTTTCGGCGCTCGGCAGCCACAGGGCACAGGTGTCTGAGCTGGCGCTGCTGCGGTTGGCCAGCCAGCGATCGCGGCTGGCGCTGATCTGCTGCTTGAGCGCTTCGGCGTGGGGGGCGATGTCGTCCTCTACCAGGAGGTTCTGGGGCAGGGGCAGCAGCAGGCCGTCGGCGGCGGCGCTGAGGCCGGCCTCCAGCATCGCCTCGAGTTTTTCCTCCTCGCCCCAGAGGCTGCGCAGGATCAGCACATGGTCGGGGGCTTCGCTGCGCACCCGCGCCAGGATCGCCGGATCGCTGGTGCCCACCTCCAGCAGCAGCTGGTCGGGGGTGGCCCACAGCTTGGTTTCGCGCACGATCCGTAGGTAGAGCGGATCGCTCTCATCGGGGTGGTGCTGGATCAGCCGCGCCGCCTGGTTCGAGCTGTGGCAGGTCATCACCACCGCCTTGCCCGGATAGAGCAGGAAGGGGGCGGCGATGTCCTGGCCCGCCAGGGGCGAGAGGGTTACGGCGTCGGCCCCCAGCTCCTTGAACAGGTAGTGGGCCAGGGCCGAGGAGGAATTGAGATCGCCGTGCTTGGTATCAACGATCAGCGGCAGATCCGGGGGCACCAGGTCGCGCACCTCGAGCAGCAGCTCCAGCCCCACCGGTCCGAGGGCCTGATAGAAGCCCAGGCTCGGCTTGTAGGCGCACACGTGCGGGGCAGTGGCCTCGATCGCCGCCTTGATCCAGTGGCGGGCCTGGCTCAGAAACGAGCGGCCGGCCATGCCGCGGCGCGCCGCCCAGCTCTGCAGCATCTCCGGGTTGGGATCCAGCCCGGTCACCAGCAGCGACTGGCGGGCGCTGATCGCCTCGGTGAGCTGAACGAAAAAGCCCATGGCCCATGGGCGGCTGCCGCCGGGTTTAAACCCGCCGTCGCCCTGGGCGCGAGCTGGTGACATGACTTTTATTGCTGCAGCCGCCAGGGCAGGGTTTCACCGGCGTGGAAGGGCACCAGCTCCTGGCCAGCCAGCTGCACCCGGCTGGGCACCGCCAGCGGCTGCCGCTCCAGGATGATGCTGCCCGCGTTGAGCGGCAGCCCGTAGAAGCGGGGCCCGAACTCCGAGGCGAAGGCTTCCAGCTTCTCCAGGGCGTTTTCCTGCTCAAACACCGCCGCGTAGCTCTCGAGTGCAACGGGGGCATTGAAGATGCCGGCGCAGCCGCAGGCCGATTCCTTGGCGTCGCGGCTGTGGGGAGCGGAATCGGTGCCCAGGAAGAACTTCGGGTTGCCGGAAGTGGCGGCGCCCCGCAGGGCGATGCGGTGCAGCTCCCGCTTGGCCACCGGCAGGCAGTAGAAATCCGGCCGCAGGCCGCCGGCAAACAGGGCGTTGCGGTTGATGTGCAGGTGGTGTGGCGTGATCGTGGCCGCCAGGTTGGCCGGCCCGCTGCGCACAAACTCCACCGCATCGCTGGTGGTGATGTGCTCCAGCACCACCTTCAGGCCCGGGTGCCGCTGCAGCAGCGGCGCCAGCACCCGCTCGATGAACACTGCCTCGCGATCGAAGATGTCGATGTCCGAGTCGGTGACCTCACCGTGGATCAGCAGTGGCATGCCGATCCGCTCCAGCACCGCCAGCACCGGCCCGATCCGTTCGATCGTCGTGACCCCGGAATCGGAATTGGTGGTGGCGCCGGCCGGGTAGAGCTTGCAGGCGGTGAACACGCCTGCGCTGAAGCCCCGCTCGAGTTCGACCGGATCAATACTGTCGGTGAGGTAGGCCGTCATCAGCGGCGTGAAGCCGCTGCCATCGGGCAGGGCGGCCCGGATGCGCTCCCGGTAGGCGCTGGCCGCCGCCACGGTGGTGATCGGCGGCCGCAGATTCGGCATCACGATCGCCCGGGCGAACTGGGCGGCCGTGGCCGGCGCCACCGCCTGCAGCATCGCCCCATCGCGCAGGTGCACATGCCAGTCGTCGGGCTGGCGCAGGGTGAGCGTCGGGCTCGGCATGGCGCGGACTGGGGTAAGGATTCGTGTCGAGATCGCCGTGGGGTCGCGGCCATCTGGGGCTCTCCTTAGCGTCGCAGGGCCACTCCCCGCCACGATGACGCTCAAGCCCGTTGCCCCCAAGCCCAGCATCGGCGAGCTGGAGGCCGGGTATCCGGGCTGTTGCAAGGCGCTGCGGCTGCTGATCCGCGAGGGCCGCAGTCTTGAGGCGATCCAGCGCACCGTGGCCTGGGAGCGTTTCAGCCTGCTGCACAGCTGCCTGCCCGGCCGCTACAAGACCCCCTACTATCTCCGCTCCCTGCTGCGCCGCGAGGCGGCTGCGACCTGATCGGGGCGGATGGCGCCAAGCGGTGGCGTCGAAGATTCCCTGCAAACCGCTGGCCGGGTTGCTGCCGCAAGGCTAAAAGTCGGTCTTGGCCCATCACCATATCCTGATCGTCGGCGGCGGTGCGGCCGGCATCACGGCGGCCGCCCAGCTGCGGCGGGCCCGGCCGTCGCTGCAGATCGCCGTTCTCGAGTTTCCAGCCGAGCACTGTTACCAGCCCGGCTGGACCCTGGTGGGCGGAGGCGTGTTCAGCCTCGAGGAAACCTTCCGGCCGGAAGCCGATGTGATGCCCGCCGGTGTCACCTGGATCCGCGATGCGGTGGCGGGATTCGATCCCGACCACAACCGGCTCTCCACCATCGGCGGCCTCAGCCTCAGCTAAGACCTGCTGGTGGTGGCCACCGGCCTGAAGCTCTGCTGGGAGCGGATTAAGGGCCTGCCCGAGGCCCTCGGATCGGGCGGGGTGTGCAGCAACTACAGCAAGCACCACGCCAGCTACACCTGGGAATCGATCCAGTCCTTCCAGGGGGGATCCGGCGGCGCCGGCCATGCGGTGTTCACCTGTGCGCCGATGCCGATCAAGTGTCCCGGTGCACCCCAGAAGATCGCCTACCTCGCCGACGAGGTGTTCAAGCGGAAGCGCCTCAGCGCCCGGGTGATCTACGCCACCGCCACGCCGGGGATCTTCGGTGTGCCCGTCTATGCCGCCCCGCTGCGGGAGGTGGTGGCGCGCAAGGGCATCGACGCCCGCTACAACCACGTGCTCACCGAGGTGCGCCCCGCCAGTTCTGAGGCGGTGTTTCGGGTGAGCGAGGGCGACAGCAGTCGCGAGGAGGTGATTCCCTACGGCCTGCTGCATGTCACCCCGCCGATGGCGGCCCCCGACGTGGTGGCCAGCAGCCCCTTGGCGGCCGAGAGCGGCTTCGTCGAGGTCGACAAGCACACGCTGCAGCACGTCCGCTTCGCCAATGTGTTTTCGCTGGGCGATGTGAGCGGCATGCCAAATTCCAAAACCGCCGCCGCCGTGCGCGGCCAGGCGCCGGTGCTGGTGGCCAACCTGCTGGCCCTGCTCGATGGCCAGCCCCTGGCGGCCGCCTAAGACGGCTACAGCTGCTGCCCGCTGATCACCGGCTACGGCAAGGCGATCATGGCCGAGTTCAACTACGAGCAGCAGCCGGTGCCCTCCTTCCCGCTCGACCCCATCAAGGAGCGCTGGAGCATGTGGTGGATCAAGCGCAAGCTGCTTCCCTCCCTCTACTGGAACCGCATGCTCACCGGCGGCCAGCACGAGCGCCGCTTCATGCCCGGCGTCAGGGCCTAGTCGCCGCCCGCCGCCAGGCAGGCCCGCGCCATCTGCCCCTCCTCGTCGGCCTCCACCGGCAGCAGCCGCACGCCCGGCAGCCAGCGGAGCGCCTGCTCCAGCTCGGCGTGCAGGGCCAGATCGTGGCTGCCGATGCCGCCGCTGAGGGCGATCCCATCCACGCCCCCCAGTCTGGCGGCCATGGCCGCCGATGGCACGGAGCTTGCCGCGCTTGGCCTGGAGGGCGGCGAGGGCCCCTATGGGCGGTTGTTTTTCTGAGGGTTGGATTGATTGGGTTGGATGGATTGCTTCGCGGCTTAATTGATTTGCAGGCGATGTGTTCCGCGATACCGAGAGAGTGTCGTCCAGTTGCTCGTTTCGCCTGTTGCCCATCGATAGGTTGCGAGCGACTTCTTTTCTGAAGTCATTCCTATCGGTGTGAGGACCCGATGACCCTTTCCAAAAAGCTGCTGCTGGCCCTGGCCGGCACCAGTCTTGCGGCCCCCCTGGCTGCTTCCGCCAATGAACTGGCTTCGTTGAACGGTGCTGCGGCCATCAACGAATACATGCAGCAGCAAGATATTGATCGCTTCCGCGCCTGGGAAGCCAAGAACCAGGTCACCAGCGTGACCCAGTTTTCCGACGTGCAGCCCACCGACTGGGCCTACCAGGCCCTGAGCAACCTGGTGGAGAAGTACGGCTGCGTGGCCGGCTATCCCAACGGCACCTACAAGGGCGGCCAGGCCATGACTCGCTACGAAGCGGCTGCCCTGCTGAATGCCTGCCTCGACCGCGTCACCGAAGTGACCGACGAACTGCAGCGCCTGATGGACGAGTTCAAGCAGGAGCTCGCAGTGCTCAAGGGCCGCGTTGATGGCCTCGAGAAAAAAGTGGGCGTGCTCGAAGCTCAGCAGTTCTCCACCACAACCAAGCTGAAGGGCGAGGTGAGCATGATCATCGGTGGTGTGGATGATTGGTTTGACGATAATGATTTTGGCGATATCGTTAATCACAACAGGACCACTTTTAATTATGACGTTCGTCTGAGTCTGGATACCAGCTTTACTGGTAAGGACTTGCTGAAAACCCGCCTGCGCAGCGGCAATTTCTCCAGCAATCCATTTGGAAGCAGTGGCAACGTCTTCAAGCTTGACAAAGCCGAGGAAAATGCCTGTGACGAAGGTGGCAACTGCGTCAGCATTGACCGCCTGTACTACATGTTCCCTGTTGGCGATGAGGTCAAGCTCACGGTGGGTGCCCTTGTGCGCAACACCGAAATGCTGACTTTCCTGCCCACGGCTTTTAAGTCTGACATTCTCGACTTCTTTAACCTGGCTGGTGCCACCGGTACCTACAACAAAGCCACCGGTGCTGGTGCCGGTATCTCCTGGAAGCAAAAGGTGAAGAAGGGCGATCCCTTCGTGTCCTTTGACCTGAACTGGATTTCCCAGGATGGAGGTGCTTACAATGGCTATGCCAATTCTGAGATCGGTGCTTTCAGTCGTGACAGTGCCCAGAATCTCCTGGCCCAGCTGGGTGTGAAGGGTCAGAACTGGGGTGCCGCTGTGGCCTATCGCTACGGCACTGAAAACGCCCGTCTGCGTGACCCGAACAGTGCTCCCCGCACGCTGGAAGCTGGCCAGGACAGCAACAGCGTTTCGGTTTCCGGTTTCTGGCAGCCGATGGATTCCGGCTGGGTGCCTTCCATTTCGGCCGGCTTCAGCTACACCAGCATTTCAGAGGCTGATCCGGCTGAGGATGACGTGTGGTCCTGGATGGCTGGCCTGCAATGGAGCGATGTGTTCATGAAGGGTAATTCCGCTGGCATTGCCATCGGTAGCCCCCTTTACATCGATGGCGAGAGGGGCCTCATGTACGAGGTGTTCTATCGCTACCGCGTGTCCGACAGCATCACTGTTACGCCTTCCATTTTCTATATTGACAACAACTACAATGATGAAAATGGCGGTCAAAGCACCTTGGGCGGTGTGATCCAAACCACCTTCCGCTTCTGATTCCGCGAAACGCCGCTCTCGCGCACTCCTTACAACCTCTACTTCTTTCTCACGCAGTCCTCAACTGCGACTCACACGCCTTCAAGCCCTCCAGCGATGGGGGGCTTTTTGTTGTGCAATCGTGCGAGCTGTGGCAGCTGGCTCCAGTCAACCTTGACCGCCCCTTAACCCAGGGATAATGACGCCCGGATTGACAGCTTGCTATTAAGGAACTGACCCACAACGTCTTATCCATGACCTTCGCCAAGAAGGCCCTGATCGTTGGCACCGCAGCTGCCATTGCAGGGGGTGCAGCAGCTTCTGCCCAGAGCACCCTTAATGGTGCTGGTGCATCCTTCCCCGCGCCCTTTTACCAGGCCGCTTTCGCTGGTGCAGCCAGCAAGGGCATCCGGGTGAACTACCAATCTGTGGGCTCCGGCGCCGGTGTGCGTCAGTACGTGGCCGGCACCGTTGATTTCGGCGCTACCGATGAACCGATCAAGGATTCCGAGTCCGCCAAGGTGAAGCGCGGTGTGGTGCAGTTTCCGGCCGTGGGTGGCACCATCGCAATTGCCTACAACAACTCCAGCTGCGCCAAGCTTCAGCTCACCCAGAAGCAGGCTGTGGATATCTTCCTGGGCAAGATCAAAACCTTCGAACAGCTGAAGTGCGGCAAGGGCAAGATCACCGTGGCGCACCGCTCCGATGGCAGCGGCACCACCTTCGCCTTCACCAACTCCCTCTCGGCCTTCTCCTCCGAGTGGAAGAGCAAGGTAGGTGAGGGTAAAACAGTGAAGTGGCCCGTGGGCGTGGGTGGCAAGGGTAACGAGGGTGTGGCCGGCGTGATCGGCAACACCCCGGGTGCCATCGGTTACCTGAACCAGGCCTACGTGAAGGGCAAGATCAAGGCTGCTGCCCTGCAGAACAAGGCGGGCAAGTTTTTGATGCCCACCCTGGCCGGTGGTGCCGCCGCCCTGAACAACATCAAGCTCAATGCCGAGCTAGCCGGTGAGGATCCCAATCCCGCCGGCGCCGCAAGCTACCCCATATCCACTCTCACCTGGATCCTCGCCTACGAAAAAGGCAACGGCGCCAAGGCTGGAGACATCCGCAAGGCGATGATGTATCTGCTGGGCCCCGCCCAGAATCAGGCTGACAACCTCGGCTATGTGCCGCTCAAGGGCAGCATCCTGGCGGCCGCTAAGAAGGCCGTGGCCCGCATCGGTCGGTGATCTGCTGTGTCTCAGCGGGGTAGGTCGTTGGACCTCCCCTTTTTTTGGCCTCAGGGTTTGAGTGGGTTCAGGTGTGTTGGCCGTGTTCGCCAGCCCAGGCCGCTACGTGCAGGGTCCCGGTGCCACCCATGAACTGGGGCGGGAGCTGCAGCGCCTGGGGCTGGCCGGATCCGTGCTGTTCGTAGCTGGCGCGACAGCCCGGCGCGATCTGGCGCCCATCTGGCAGAGCGTGCTGCCGCCGCTGGGGATCGAGCCGCTGGTCGAAGCCTTTGGCGGTGAGTGCAGCGTCGCCGAGATTGACCGTCTGGTGCAGGCCGGTGCGGGACGCGCCTGCTCGGCCGTGCTGGGGGCTGGCGGTGGCAAGGCCTCCGATCCCGCCCGTGCCGTTGCCGACAACCTCAACCTGCCGGTGGTTCTCACCCCACTTTGGCCAGCACCGATTCCCCCTGCAGCGTCTCGGTGACTTACAGCCAGGCCGGCAGTGTGGAGGGGATCCGCTACTACAACCGCCATCCCTTGCTCGTGCTGGTGGACACCGATGTGGTGGCCCGCGCGCCGAAGCGTCAGCTGGTGGGCGGTCTGCGCGATGCCCTGGCCACCTGGTTTGAAGCGCGCACCGTGCGGGAGAGCTGCAGCCGCAAGGTGGTGGGGGGTCTGCCCACCAGCACCGGACCGCCCTGGCCCGGCTCTGCTGCGAAATCCTGCTGGCGGATGGGCCAGCGGCCTGTGCGGCGGTGGAGGCCGGGGCCACCACCCCGGCCCTTGAGCGCGTGGTGGAGGCCAACAACTTTCTCTCGGGCCTGGGCTTTGAAAGTGGTGGCCTGGCCGTGGCCCATGCCGTGCACAACGGCATCACTGAGATCCCCGCCAGCCATGCCTGCATCCATGGCGAGAAGGTGGCGTTCGGCCTGCTCACCCAGCTGGTGCTGGAGGGGCGGCCCCAGGTTGAGATCGAGGAGAGCTACCGCTACCAGCAGGCCGTAGGCCTGCCGATCAGCCTCGGCCAGGTGGGCGTGGATGCCAACAGCGACGACCAGCTGCGCACCATCGCCGAGCGCAGCGTGATTCCTGGGGAAAGCAGCCACAACGAGCCGTTCCCGGTCACGTCAACGGCCGTGATCTCGGCCCTGCGCGCCGCTGATCAGCTCGGCTGCCGCCTGCTCTGAACCACTGCCTGCTCTGAGCCACCGCCTGCTCTAAGCCCCAGCCCTAACCGACCCTTAATCCCGGCACTACCGGCCCTTTGCCTGGGCTGATGAAGGCCTCCATAGCGTCTGCCAAGCCCTCAGGCCGGCTTCCCTGGCCGCCTTCGCGATGGTCTTCACCCCTTCTCTGCAATCGGGTCAAAGCGACAGCTCCCGCGACCTGTTGGAGTCCAGCTACGAGAAACGCAGCCTCGTGCACCTGGCCGCCGGCAGCCAGGTGCCGCTGCTCAAGCGCAGCGTCTGGCTGGTGGTGCGCGGCATGGTGAAGCTCAGCTCGATCTCGATCCACGGTGATGAGCTGCTGCTGGGCTTGGCCGGCCCCAACGAACCCTTCGGTGATCCGCTCAGCACGATGGCGGCCTATTCCGCCACCACCCTGGTCGCCACCGACCTCCTCTGCATCAGCTCCGAGGAGCTGCAGCGCACCCCCCATCTGGCCGTTGCCCTGCTGCAGGGCATGGCCAGCCGCTACCGCCAGAGCGAAGCCCTGTTGGCCCTGCTCGGCCTGCGCCGCATCGAGGATCGGGTGCGGGGCTTTCTGGAACTGCTGGCCAGCGACTATGGCCAGCCCTGCGACCAGGGCCTGCGGCTGCATATCAAGCTCACCCACCATGAGCTCGCCAGCGCCCTCAGCACCACCCGGGTCACGGTGACCCGCATCCTGGGCTCCCTGCGCGATCAGGGCTGGTTGCAGATCGATGCCCAGCGGCGCCTGGTGGTCAGCCACCTGCCCAAACCGGCCTGCCGGCAACGATGAGTCAGCCGTCGATTCGGCTGCTGCTGGTGCATGCCGATCCTGAGGTTGCCCTGCGGCTCCGGCACGACCTCAGCGGCCAGGGGTGTGACGTCAGCCTCTGCCCCGATCCGGCCGCCGCTCCGGCCCAGCTCATCCCAGACGCCGCCTTCCACCAGCTGCTGCTCGATGCAGCCCCGGGGGAGCCGGCCGGCGCGCTCTGCCGGCAGGTGCGGGCCCAGCCGTCGCCCGTGCCGGTGTTGATGCTCTGCCCCGGGGCCCGCGAAGCCGACCTGGTGTGGGGGTTGGAGGCGGGCGCCGATGACGTGCTGCCCAGCCCGTTTGGCCTGGCCGAATGCCTGGCCCGCTGCCGCGCCCTGGTGCGCCGCCACCAGTTCGGCCAGGAGCACCCCACCGTGCTCAGCTGCGGCGCCGTGCGGATGTGGGTGGAGGAGCACCGCGTCTGCTGCGATGCGCGGGAGGTGAGCCTCACCCCATGGGAATTCCGGCTGCTGCGCTTCCTGCTTGAGCATCCCCGGCGCATCTGGAGCCGCCAGGAGATTCTCGAGCGCGTCTGGGGTGAGAGCGAGGCCTATCTCCTCGATCCCAAGACCGTGGATGTGCACATCCGCTGGCTGCGGCTCAAGCTCGAGGCCGATTCAGCCCAGCCCATCCTGATCACCACGGTGCGCGGCCGGGGGTATTGCTGTGGTTGAGGCCCCTTGGCTGCGGTCAACCTTCTGGGGCCTGGAGCTGGCCGGCGAGAATGGCGCCATGCAGCCCTCCTTGCTGGTCGTCGAGGACGACGAAACAATCCGCGAAACGATCCGCGAAGCCCTGGAGCTCGAGGGTTTTGCCGTGCAGGCCTGTGGCAACGGCCGCGATGCGCTGCAGCTGCTGCAGCGCTCACCGCAGGGGCAGGCCTTTTCCCTGGTGGTGCTCGATGTGATGCTGCCAGGGCTGGGGGGGCTCGACATCTGCCGCCAGTTGCGCCAGCACAGCAACCAGACGCCGATTCTGGTGGTGAGCGCCCGCGACACCGAAACCGACCGGGTGCTCGGCCTGGAGGTGGGGGCCGACGACTACCTGGTCAAGCCGTTCGGCATGCGCGAGCTGGTGGCCCGCTGCCGGGCCCTGCTGCGTCGCAGCGCCAGCCCGGCCGCGTCAGCGCGGGTGCTGGAGCACGCCAACCTCTGCCTCTACCAGGAGGAGTGCCGGGTCACGCGCGATGGCCTGGAGGTGAATCTCTCCCCCAAGGAATACCGCCTGCTGGAGCTGTTCATGCAGAACCCGCGGCGGGTGTGGAGCCGCGACCAACTGCTCGAGCAGCTCTGGGGCATCGATTATTTCGGCGACAGCAAGACCGTGGATGTGCACATCCGCTGGCTGCGCGAAAAGCTGGAGGCCAACCCCTCGGCGCCCGTGCACCTGATCACCGTGCGCGGTTTCGGCTATCGCTTTGGCTGAGCCGTCGTCCCTGCTGCTCGCCGCAGCGCTCGGTGTCGGCCTCGGGCTGCTGCTCGCGTCCGCGGCCGTCCAGGGCCGCAGCCTCTGGCAGCGGCGCAGCGGGCTGCAGCGGCGCCTGCCCCGCGGGCGTCAGCTGCTCAGCTGGATCGATGTCTCGGCCACCGGCTGGGTGCTGCTGGATCGCCAGGGCACGATCGCCCATCTCAATCCAAGGGCCGAGCGGATCCTGCAGCTCGATGCTGGCCGGTTGCTGGTGGGCCAGCCCTTCAGCGAGATCTGCGCCGAACCCAGCCTGGTCAGCAGCATTCGCATCGCTCGCCGCCAGGACCGCGCCCAGCGGCTGGAGTGGCATTTCGGAGGCGAGGACCTTGACGTGATGGTGGTGCCCGGCCGCGACGGCTGGCTGGGGGTGCAGCTGCAGAGCCGCCGCTCCCTCGATGCTCAGCTGGAGCAGCAGGAGCGCTGGGTGAGCGATGTGGCCCATGAGCTCAAAACGCCGCTCACGGCCCTGCTGCTGGTGGGCGACAGCCTGGCCGCCCAGGTGAACAGCCAGAACGCCCGCTTGGTGGAGCGCCTGCAGCGCGAGCTGCTGCGGCTCCAGGAGCTGGTGGGCGACCTGCTCGAGCTCTCCCGGCTCGAGAACACCCTGCCCGGCACCGGCGTGCGCGCCACCCTGGTGGATCTGCCTCCGCTGGTGGAGCAGGTGTGGGCCAACCTGCGCCCGCTGGCCGATCCCCGCGGCATCCGCCTGCAGCTGCAGGCGCCCGAGCGGCTGGAGCTGCGCGGCGACCGCTCCCGCCTGCACCGTGCCCTGCTCAACCTGCTCGACAACGCCCTGCGCTACAGCCCCGACGGCGGCGCGGTGACGGTGAGCCTCGACCACCGCGGCAGCTGGTGCCAGCTCGGGGTGGCGGATCAGGGGCCGGGTCTTAGTGATGACGACCTCGAGCACCTGTTCGAGCGCTTCTACCGAGGTGACCCGGCCCGGGCCCGCAGCCAGCGCATCGGCAGCGGCCTGGGCCTCTCGATCGTGCAGAAGATTGCGGTCACCCACGGCGGTCGCATTCAGGCCAGCAATCGCCCCGAGGGAGGTGCTCTCTTGGAATTGATCCTGCCGGGGGTCGTTCAGCCCAGCGGGGCTGGCTAGCTTTGACCCGACAGGTTGGTGGTCATGCACTTCTGGGCTCCTGAGATTGATCCCTCCGATCCGATGGATTGCAATCAGGCCGAGTGCTACGCCCTGCGGCGGCTCAACGATGGATCCTTAGTGGCTGTTTCTGGAGACGATCAGCGACTGGTGGATGTGGGCAGCACCAGCGAAGCGTTTCTCTTCCATACGCATGAGGCAGCGCTGCGGGCGGCCACCGAGCTCAACCACAGTGGGCGCGGACCGCTGTATGTGGTGAAAGTCGAGTGGGAGCCTGCCTGATCAGGCCTGCCAGTCGACTCTGGGTGAGTGTCACCTCTGGAATTGTTGGCACCTTCCTGCCTTCGCCACCGCTGCGGGCGCTCATCGGGCCAGCTCGCAGCGGGCTCCCTCCACCATGTTTGGGGCATCGCTGATGCGCCCAAACAGATCCAGGCTCTCGGCATTGAGATGCAACACCTCCACCTGGGAGCCGCCCTGGCGCAACTTGCGAATCACCTGGTCAAGGGCGCGCACCCCGGTTTGATCCCAGATGTGGGCATTGCCCATGTCAATCGTGATCCGCTGGGGATGGCTGCGCAGGTCAAATCCCTCCAGAAAGTACACCGTGCTGACGAAAAAGAGTTGGCCACGCACGCTGTAGAGGCGGTGCTCAGGCTCGAGCCAGCTGGAGTGCACCGTGATCACCTTGGCCACCTTGCGGCTGAACAAGATCCCTGCCAGGGCTACGCCCACCAGCACCGCGATCGCCAGATTGCTGGTGAGCAGGGCGATCAGCATGGTTACCACCATCACGGCGGTGTCGCTCTTAGGGACCCTGCGGATGGCCCGAAACGACTCCCAATTGAACGTGCTGATCGACACCATGATCATGACGGCCACCAGGGCCGCCATTGGCATGCGGGCCAGCTGCTCCCGCAGCCCCAGCACCAGAATCAGCAAGCCAGCTCCGGCGGTGAAGGTGGAGAGGCGGTAGCGCCCGCCCGCTTCCACGTTGATCACCGATTGGCCGATCATGCCGGCTCCGGCCATGCCGCCGATCAGCCCCGAGGCGATATTGGCCAGCCCCTGGCCGCGGGCCTCGACATTCTTGTCGCTGTCGGAATCGGTGAGGTCGTCGATCACGGTGGCGGTGAGGAAAGCTTGCAGCAGCCCGACAAAGGAGATCGCCAGGCTCACCGGCAAAATGATCGCCAGGGTGTCGAAGTTGACGGGCACAGCTGGTAGCCCGAAGCGGGGAAACGTGCTGGGCAATTCCCCCAGATCTCCCACCCGCGGCACCGGCAGGTTCAACCCCTCGGCCACCAGGGTGATCACCACGATCGCTACCAGGGTGGAGGGCACGGCCATGGTGAGCCGCGGCAAGCCGTAGATGATCGCCAACCCCAGGGCCACCAGCAGCCATACCCAGGGCCAGGTCACCGCCACGCCCCCCAGGCTGGCCACCGTCTCGCCGCCATCGGCACCCAGCCCTATCTGGGGCAGCTGGGCCCGGAAGATCAGCAGGCCGATGGCGTTGACAAAGCCCAGGGTTACGGCCCGGGGCACAAACCGCATCTGGTAGCCGAGGCGCAGGTAGCCCCAGAGGATCTGGAACAGGCCCGCCAGCAGAGTGGCCGCCAGCAGATAGGCCACCCCGTGGGACGCCACCAGGGGTCCCATCAGCAGGGCCACGCCGGCCGTGGCGGCTGAGATCATGGCTGGGCGTCCGCCGGCGAAGGCCACCACGCAGCAGATCGCCACCGAGGCGAACAGGCCCATCTTTGGGTCCACTCCCGCCACCAGGGAGAAGGCGATCGCCTCAGGCACCACGCCAAGGGCCACCACAACGCCGGCCAGCATTTCCTTCGGCAGGGAAGTCAGGGGCGGGAAGAATCCCGTCAAAAAAGATCGTTTGTCACGGGTCTCTGTCGGTCTTGATGGATGCACTGCATTGGTGGATGCAGTGCTAAACACACCGGACCCGGCCCAAGACTAGGCGTCGGGGTGATGTGTCAGGCCTGCCGCGACCCCTCAGCTGGTCCGGCGGCAGGGTTTCCGCGGCGAGGTAAGGCTCGGCGTCTATGGCGGACTGCTCATGGCCGAAAGCTATCAGTCCCTTTGGGGAGAGCCATCCTGGGGGGAGTTGGGTCTGGCTGGATGTCACGGTTCGGGGAGCTGCTGCGGGCGGCCAACAACCTCAAATTGCTGGCGGCGATCGGTCGCAGCGGCGGTGATCTGAGCTCGGTGGCGGATCTGGTCGACAACATGATCGACAGTCCCCAGATGCTGGATTCAGTTCGCCGTTTCCGGACCGTACCCGGCGGCGCAGCGATGCTCGACCAGCGCTACCCCCCGCTCCAACCGGACATCGACCGGTTGATTCAGCTGCCCGAGGGCAGCCTGGGCCGCATCTACGCCGAGCTGATCCGCCAGCTCAACTACGACCCGGAATTCTTCCGGCCCCGGCCCACCACCACCGAGGCCCAGTGGCTCACCCAGCGGGTCGCCACCACCCACGACATCCATCACGTGGTGAGTGGCTTCGGCACCATGCCGGCTGGCGAGAGCGGTGTGCTGGCGATCACTGCCGCCCAGATCGGCTTTCCGGCCTATGTGTTGCTCACCACCGCAGGTCAGCTGGCCAGCTTCCGCTTCCAGATGGAGCGCTTTGAAGGGCTGAGCCAGGCGGTGGCCCATGGCATGGCGATCGGGCATCAGGCCCAGTGCCTGGTGGCCGCTCGCTGGGAGGAGGGCTGGGATCGCCCCATCAGCGCCTGGCGCGAGGAGCTCGGCATCCGCGACCCCGCCGATGCCGAGCCCTACGGCCTGGGTTAGTTCAGGGCGGCGATGGCGCGCTCCAGGGCTTCGCGGCGACTGATTTCGGTGTGGTCGGCGGGTAGGAGCTCAAACATCTTGAGCTGCTCGAGGCG
>Ga0194134_10003789_pt1 | contig 15867 bp, 13 predicted proteins | sample TA2KigOff0mmetaG_FD_148602 | JGI IMG/M metagenome (GOLD analysis project Ga0194134, IMG submission 148602) | Freshwater microbial communities from Lake Tanganyika, Tanzania - TA2015056 Kigoma Offshore 0m | ecosystem: Environmental > Aquatic > Freshwater > Lake | place: Tanzania: Lake Tanganyika... | reverse complement strand
GAAGCTTCGCAAAAAGTTATTTAAGGTGATATTTAAACACAAGGTATACGCCTGGGCTACAGATACAGAGTACCCAGAATTTGGCGACCTCGATGAAGACGAAAGATTCACTCTTCCTTTTTTGGCCGGTATCCTTAAACGATTTGATTCTATTCCTGCGGTACAAAAAATACTATATCAACTGCCCGATATTTTCAATATCTCAGAGAGTGAGATGGAAAGCCAGTATGCCATCTTTCAAACCGGTCCTGTGCTGTTTGATACTGCTAACCCCGATTTTGAGGCAAGAGTCATCAAATGTGTCATTAAAATTCTCTCCCACATTCATCGCGGGGAGGTCATTGAGTTTAATTACACCAAAGTGTCAGTGTATGACAATAAAATCGAAAACCTGACCATGCAGCAGGTCGCTCCTTTACATATTCGTTATTACGAGCATTACTATTACTTAACTGCTGCCGATATGGAGGGAACAAAGATTCTGAACTTTAGAATAGACCAAATTCACCGACTCAATGTAGATGCCATGGAAAATGAGCAAGGCGAAGTAGTTACGTTCGACAGGTCGGAGTTTGAGCATAAACTAGGAGTGGCAAAAAAATTCAAAGATGCCCTGGGGGTATGGATACACTCTGAAAAAGACCCCTTGCATGAGATTCAAATTGCCTTTTACAAGTGGGCAGCCAGCTATGTAAAACGCTTGCGGCTTCATCCCAGCCAAAGGGTGGTAAGTGAGGATAAGTCAGCACAGACATTGGTCATTAGTCTAAGACTAAGGCTAACAGAAAGTGTCGATACCCAGACTCCAGTAATTGACAGAAACCCCGAACTCGCCTTTTTGTTAGGCAGATTTCGAAGTGATTACAAAATTATATCTGCCACCCCTATCCGATAAACGTAAAACCCTGCATCATGCGTATAAAAGACAACAAGACCTACTACAGCCCCTCCGATCTTTCCGGTCACATTCATTGCCCCCGATTGACGGCGTTGAACAAGTCAGCCATGTTGGGTGAGCGCAAAAAGCCCATTCAAAAAAGTCGTGTGGTAGAAACACTCCAAAAACGAGGAACCGAGTTTGAGCAAGCGTTTTTACAGGAGTTAAGAGCAAAAGGCAAACGAATCGTAGAGATCGATACAGCATCCGATCGCGCATTTCAAGATACTGTCGAAGCCATGAAATCAGGAGCCGATTATATCTACCAAGCCAGAATGGAAATGGATGTCTGGCAGGGTTGGGCAGACTTTCTAATTCGAGTAGAAAAACCAAGTAAACTGGGAAGCTGGTCTTATGAAGTATGTGATACCAAATTAGCGACAGACACTAAGGCTGGTACAATCTTGCAAATTGCGTTGTACTCAGAATTTGTTTCTACCATCCAGGGCACCTTACCCGAAATTATGCATGTAAAACAACCGCAGGCTCATGAAGAGCACCGCTTTATGGATTATGCGGCCTATTACCGGCTTATAAAAAGAAGGTTTTTAGAAGCAGTACAAAGTAAAACGCTACCCCACCCCGATCCGGTAAGTCACTGCGATATTTGTGCTTGGTGGAAAGAATGTGATACAGAAAGAAGAAAAGTTGATCACTTAAGCTACGTAGCCGGATTAGGCAACTCACAGCTGCATGAGCTGCGTGAGAATCAGAACATAAATAAATTAGAAGAGCTCGCCACGCAACCACTGCCCCTACCCTTTAAGCCAAAAAGAGGATCAATATTAACCTATGAAAAGCTAAGGGAGCAAGCCAGACTCCAGCTTGAAGTGCGTAATGCCAATGGATCCCCCAAGTATGAACTACTACCTCGAGAAGAGGGATTTGGTTTTTTTAGACTGCCTGAGCCCAACGCAGACGATATTTTCCTGGACCTAGAGGGAGACCCATTGGTTCCTTCCAGCGGCCGAGAGTACATTATTGGGTACTGCCATAAAAACAAGTACCATATTTCTTGGGCCGAAACCGAGAAAGCTGAAAAAAAGGCTTTTGAGAAGTTCATTGACTTTGCCATGAAATGTTATCGTCGCAGCCCCGACATGCGCATTTACCACTACGCTCCCTATGAGACCTCGGCCTTTAAGCGATTAATGCTTAAGTATTCTACACGGATAGAAGAGACCGAAATGTTACTGCGATCAGGCACATTTGTCGATCTATACCAAATTGTAAAACAATCACTAAGAGCCGGTGTAGAAAAATACTCACTGAAAGACCTTGAAAAATATCATAAGTACACAAGAAAAGAGTCGCTTCAAACAGTAGGACCCGTTAAAGCCGATTATGAGTTCTTGCTAGAAACAGGCAGAGTTGCCGAGGCAACACCAGAGATGCGCCAGGTGATTGAAAAATACAATGCAGATGACTGCTGGTCTACTGTTGCGTTATTTAAGTGGCTATCTGAACTAAGAGCTGAATTGAGAGCCAATGGGGAGGACATAACCACACCGAAGAAGGGCGATGGCATGCCCAAGGGGCGGGTCTCGAGACATCAGCTGACCGTTAAGCCAATATATGACGGGTTGCTGAAAGACGTACGAGAGGACCGCTCCAAACACACCCCTCGCGAGAAGGTCAACTACCTCACAGCCCATCTGCTGGACTGGTATGGACGAGAGGATAAAAAGATGCTATGGGATAAATTCCGAATCGAGGAATCCAATGAGGAGGAATTACTGGATGAGCCTACGGTACTATATGGACTAAAACAAGTGGGCAGATCAAAAATAGAGAACAAGAATATTACAGAAACATACCGCTATCCCGATCAAGAGTGCGAGTTGCAGGAAGGGGATAGTTTGCTTTTGCTGGGAACAAGGATCAAAGGGAAAGTAATACACATTGACCGAGATGCCCAAAAGGTAAAGATCGAGCGGGAAAACAAAGACGTGGATCTGCCCGTGATCAGTTTTTTTAAGTTCAAGGATTTTAACAAAACACACCGGATCAAAAGAGTGGTCGAGTTGGGAACTGACATTCTCCGATATGGCATCAAGAACCGTTCGCTACAGTGTGCCATTGACCTGATGCTGCGGGAAAAACCCAGGCTCTCATCGCCCGTAGAAGGCGATAAGGAGACATTCGAAGGTCGGCTGGAGTGGTTGATGAAATTGGATCGTGGAGTGTTACCGATTCAAGGTCCCCCCGGCGCCGGCAAAACATACAATGCCAGTCGCCTGATTCTGGCACTGGTCCAAGCCGGGAAAAAAGTGGGTATCACGGCGCTTAGCCATAAAGTGATTTCCGGATTGCTGGAAGAAGTAAGAGACCGCGGAAAAGAAATTGGGTTCAAAGTGGAGATGCTTCAAAAAAATGAATCGGAAGGTGGAACCAAGCAAAACTGGATCACTACTCAGGATTTCGAGAGCATTGAGAAAAAGATTAAGGAAATGCATGTAATCGCCGGTACCAGTAACATGTGGGCACATACTAGTCTATCGAATGCAGTTGACTACCTTTTTGTAGACGAAGCCGGGCAGTTATCGCTGGCAGACACCTTAGTTTGTTGCTATGCTACCAAGAACCTGGTACTCTTGGGCGATCCGCAACAACTTCGTCAGCCGATACAAGGGGTGCATCCCGATGGAATAGATGTTTCTTCCCTGGAACACATCTTTCAGGAACAAAAAACGATTGGGCCAGATCAAGGCGTGTTTTTGGGTACTACCTGGCGAATGCATCCGAAGATTTGCTCTTTCAACTCGGACCTGTACTACGATGGCAAGCTTTTGCCGGTGCCTGCTTTACAACGGCAGCGCATTAGTGGAAATACCCCTTTTGACGGAGCCGGACTTTATTATCAGCCCGTGACACATAGTAGCAATAGCAATTACGCTCCCCAGGAGGTTGAAGCAGTAGTGCACATATTCAATAACCTTACTAAAGGGGATGTAGAATGGGTAGATGCAAGCGGGAAGAAGTTCATCGTGGAGCCAAAGCACATTCGGATCATTACCCCGTACAACCGTCAACGACAGGAGATCACCAAGCGGTTGGGGGGATTTAAGGAGGTGGGTACGGTCGATAAATTTCAAGGCCGGGAGGCACCTATTGTCATCTACTCCATGGTTACCTCTTCGGCAGCCGATGCACCCCGAGGGATGGACTTCTTATATAACCCCAACCGATTCAATGTAGCCGTATCCCGAGCGAAGGCCGCTTTCATTCTTGTAGGTTCGCCCCTGCTATTTGAGCCGGAATGTAAAACACCCGACCAGATGCGGCTGGCTAATGGACTGTGCTACTTTATGGAGAAGGTGGAGAAGTAAGTAATTAATGGGGCAACTTACGCAATTCGGCAAGTGAGTTTTTAGCAAACTCATTATCCGGTTCCACAGAGAGCCAGAATTGGATTTTGCCAATTATGGTAGAAAGGTGATTTGGGTTTTTTATCCGTTGATTTCGGATGTGCATTACGATGCCAAACTTGCGAATACAATGAATTTCCATCTTGAGTTTTCGCTTGTATTCTCTGGGAATTTTTATCTGTTGCTCCGCAATAGAAATACCGGTTAGTATTCGCTTATTTCTCTTTTGCTGCAGCAAGGTCTTAGAAGGATTAACAGTAAACCCGCAGTCCTGAATTATCTCAGTAATATATTGGAGATGTTTTACGGTTATTGAAGCGCCCGTGAAAGCTAGATCATCGGCATATCGGGTGTATGAAAGCTTGAACTTACGGGCAAATCGGGCTAGCCGGTTATCCATACTGGTGGCAATAATATTGCTGAGCATGGGGCTGGTAGGGGCTCCCTGCGGTAAGACTTTTTCGTAGCAACAAAGCGAGGCAAGATAAAAAGATACCTTATGGGTATAACCCAGATTCTTAAAAACCGTAATAACTTGATTAATCGTAATAGAGGGAAAAAAGTCCTTGATATCAACCTTGAGAAAATACTTCTTTCCCACATGCACCTGGGCATTGGTGATGATGGACTTACGACTGGCAAATCCATGCGCCGATGAGTGAATAACTACGTTGGATAAGATGTGCTGATTGATCCACCGTTGACAATCCAGCAGTGCGGGATAAGGCGCAGATATCGTACGCAGCCCCCCACTCCGCTTTGGAATTGTAAACTCACGGTAGTGAGACGAGCTTGCATTTACTACTGAAGCAAGATATAAAGTATTCTTGCCAAGCAGCAGACATAGGTGCTTGAAATCAAAGATGATAGGAAGCCCCTTATTTACTAAAGGCTTAATGTATGCTAGATAGTCTGCTACCAGCTCATCTTTGACTCCATGTTGGATGAAGTCCCTTTTCCAATTATTTACGGTTTTAACAGCAGACATAAAAAAGGGGAGGCACAGTCCACTACTTTCTAAACTTTAGCTATGTGTTGAAGCCATTGCATTTTGACGATTTCGTAAAAATCAATGTGTTCAACACTGTGAGCTCAATGGTACTGAAGCGAAGCGTAAGTACCTTTGAGCGAGCACCCTAAAACACTATGATTTTGCTCGCAAAATCTATGTGTTTTAGGGATTGAGGTTAAAGGTTCTCTTAACCCTGGAAGCGACTTCACTTCCGATGTGCTAGTTTCTTATGCCTCCCACTAGGAAAGTACATCATTTTTATTCAAAAGAGGAATGTGCATGTAATGCGTAACTTACTGCCTTGGAGAACTTCATTGCATAAATATTTGATTTTCTGCATTTTAGAAAAGAACAAAGGTACATAGGTAAAACAAATGACCAATATGAGTTTCCTTATAACATACTCATATACTAAAGAAGGTAAAAGAGGAATAATCAAACTACTAAAAAAGCAAATATGATATTTGTGCCAGGTCTTTCTTTTTTAGCTTAGAAAAGATGATATAGCTTTATGCTGCACCACATCGTTTCGTTTCAACCGTAAAACGCAAAAAAATGACATCGCTTATATTCAAAGGTCCATTTCACTGGTCTCAGATAAGTGATAGCTCGATTGGGAAAGAAATAAATCAAAAAGGAATTTATATATGGGGCTTTATGTTCGATTACAAAAATAGAGAGATTGGGAACATTTTAAATTTTGATACTCTTTCAATAAACGAAAAAAATCACAATACCAAGGGCAACGACAATAATGAACAGATCTTTATTCCATACTATGTAGGCCGTGCAAGTAAAAATAATACCATAGTCAACCGACTCAAGAAGCATCATGAAATCACAAAAAGCCCTGCAAATAAGTACATAAGAATGAAAGAAGAATACTATAGTAAATTTTTTAGTGACTGCTGCTTCCCGTTACACATATATGAAAAAAATAAAATTTGGATCGAAAATCAATATTATACGATTGAAGAGATATGTAAAAACATCGAATATTTTAACAACAAAAGCCTTTTGAAAAGAATACATGATGGGAAAATTAAACCAAAAAGTGAAAAAAAGCTGACTGAGCTTGACTGTCCGCTAAACGAAGTTCTTGTTTTAAGAAATAACAACATGTCAGAAATAAAAGACTCGCTAAAAGAAATCATAAGTGATAAGAATAATTTTTGGTTTTGCTATCTACCACTCCCAAAAATTAGTGATAAAGAAATATTACAAGCGGAGCCTCTAACATTTTATGCACTTAAGGGAAAAACAATAAGCAAAACAGTTAAATTTAAACAATTCGTCTTCCCACCTATTACGCCAGAACCCTCTTGCTCATACTTGTTTCACTTAGACCAATCTTATAGTTTAACACCCAAAACTGGCTGCTCAGATGGCTGGCCTGGTTATAGCAAAATTTTTTAATATCTACCATGTCCCTTTTTTCATTCAACTACGAACAGTTAAAAGACTATTCTCTGACACTTCGATATAGTTCGCTAAGCAAAGATAAAATTGCTTGTGTCTGGTCATGCGAAACTAAAACCGAGTCTACTACTATTGTTTCGATCATCACATTTGATTGGGCCCTTATCAACGATCTTGCCCGAAATGAAATTGAATGGGTCATGGATGAATTTTATATTAACCCTAGCGGAAATCCTGACAAGCAAACGCGATATACAAGACTAAAAGATCTGGCTGAAGGTAATCTGAATACACTCAAAGCTTTTCTAACAGCAAAAAGGGGGCAATTGGTCGGAAAAAGTTTTGGCTTTTAACACCATGGCACTAAATCCAAACGAAAAAGCGTCAGCAGAAATACTCTGCTTGAGTCACCAGCAGGTATATAATCGAGTGTATAAATTTTATACACAGTTTACAGATTCCTGGCAAAACATGAGCGATTCGGATAAAAAGAAAAATTTTCCAAGGCTACATATCGATCAAACAAGCGTCCAAGAGTTGATTGATAAACTTCCCACAGAAACAGATGACCTATTTTTTGTGCTTGAGCTGTGCAATGAAATCCTAAGTGGTAAACTTGAATTTGGATATCACCTGACCGATACTGATGGCTTAAAAATGGGGCAATACCACCACTACCTCGTTACACAATATAGAATGCTCAAGCCTTTTTTAGCTGTGTAGCACAACCGCTATTCAAAACTCGGCTAAAAAAATACATTATTATTTCTCAAACTTAGTCGGTATATAAAACTCGTTTATGCCAATTTTTTTCCCTTGAAAATTTTCAGGTATGGCAACATCAGAAGACACCCTTTTTTCAAGCTTTATTGGATTAGCCACCATATACTCCATGCCTTTACTGGTAATATGTATCCGATCTTCCGCAGTTTGAACATAATTTTTTGATTTTAAGTTACTTATTAATTCAAAAAAGAGTGCAGCAGTCAAGTTATACTGGCTTTGCAACGTCCGCATATACAAACCTTTACTAGCCTTAAATAGCCGATTCAATACACTTCTTTCGATTTCTGTTAGTTCCATTTGAAAAGGATTTAGTTGAACTACAATTGACTTATTTCACCGGAGGAAAATAAATCTTCCCCCAGTCATAATTAGGATGTTGCATCATTAATTCAATAACAACCGGAAGCAAAGCCAGTAGAATATTACCCCCATCCCTCACTTGCGCACGGTTAACTTGGCTCTTATACGTAGCACCTCCGTGTATGAGCTGATTACGCAGCACGTATAATCTGTCTAGCACGATTCGAAGAAGATAGGGGACGTTTTTCTTTGAAAGCGCTTGGTTTGCATCCGCAATTGACTGCTGAAAGCCTTTCTCCCAATTACGACCCTCGCCACGGAGGTTATCCCAAAACGGCCCATAGACAAACTTATTTTCGACTAACAAACGAATAGGGCCAGAAAATTTATTCCAAAGAATATTATACAAGCGGGAGTCTTGATCACAGGCCACAAGACGGTCAACAAAATCAGCAAATCGCTCTCGCTCTTGCATCCGCTCAAAACGTGCTTCATCCATGGCATATAGCCCGTTCATAGAAACCCAAAGACAAATAAGCCTTAAATCAGGCAGTTTCTCCTGCTCCTCCGCAGCCTTCAACCAACTGATGGCCCGATGCAAACGAATGGCATGCGACTCCGGTATCTGCGTTTGGAGTGATTTTAATTTACGTTTTAGGATGGATGAACTCATTGCAAAGAGTGTAAATTTAAATTAGTGCATTTTGAACCGAATCGGGATAAAATTGGATAGATTTATGTGCAGGAAAAATAGATATAAATGATTAAGAATTTACAACTGAATGAAAATGAAAGCAGTACATCCATAAGGGCAGAAAAGCCCTTTAACAGTGTAAAATTGATCGCTGCAGAACAAACTACTGGTACTTCCATTCAAGATGTAGAGCCATTTATAGAATTGACACTACTGGGACCGAACTGTAAGTTCAGCTTCCATGCCAATCGGATACCTGGATCTACTCAATTCAACTGCTTTGACCTGCTTACTACCGTTAAAGATACTACCGACAGCCAAATTGTGTCATTTGATGAACTACTCATAAAATGCAACAAAGACTTCTACGAAGGGAATTTTAAGATACTTGTTAAAGTAGATTACGTGTAATCCGCTTTCCCAATTTCAGAATTATGACGCAGATGGCTTTTTAGGAGCTATCTTAGGAGGTCTTAAAATCATTTTCTGATCACGATACAGCTCTTCCAAAAGTTCGTAAAAAGTAGGTGTCAGGCTACGGGATGACTGGTATATGTTTCGTAGTTGCTGTAAGCCTAATCCGACAAACCCAATTCCGACTAAAATCACGCAGCATTCTTCAAAAGTGAAAGAAATACCCCTCTTTGCTACCAAAGTGGGTCTAACAGATGCAAGCAATTGTGATTTATGACCGAATGGGTCTTTAGGATCATGCGCAATAAATTTCGACAAGAGTGTAAATGTCTGTTCAGATTGGACTGAGTTCATGAAAGATGAATTTTAATTGTGTTATTAGTAAATACAGAATAGCAATACTTCCCCACTACTATATCCATTTCGGAATATTTTGCTTTTTTATCGATACTAAGGCCAAACGGAAAACCAATCTCAAAGAATTTTTCAGCAGGAATAAATATTCCAAGACCAAACTTATCTGAAAGAGATTTGAGTAAAGTATCAGCAAGGAGTAGTTGACAATTCTCATCTCGCATTCGGCGATATCTCAACTTACTCCTCTCGCGATTCCGCTGGATCCATGTCGGCTCTATTTTATTTTTAGTTTTCATATTAAAACATTTTGCACTCAAGCTAATGATATTTTTTTACAAATCGTAACGAAACATGCCCACAATCGAAGAGTTTTAAAATGGGTTGCATTAATATATTATTGAAAGAGACAAGCTATGAAAGCAGTTAAATATTTTCTTCGAATACAACGCAATAGAAATCAATCATCATAATTATTTACTAAAACAACATGACAATTGAGACCGCTCCTTGATTTTGTTTTTTAATAAAATAATATAGATCGATCGTCTAATGAGACTGCTTATCGTGTTAGATAATAAGATGATTCTTCTCCGAAGTAGCAACAAATACAGAAATAAGTTATATCATTCAATAACAAGAAATGAATAAGAGACTCAATGGTATATCGCTCTTAAAATTTCTAATCGTTTTGCCTTTTTTCAAATCTTTTCTAAACTTTTGGCTACAAATCGAAATTTTTTTTGATGATCAACATGATTTTTTGTGTGCAACTTCTTGCTTTGAATGTTTCAGAAAAAACTAAAATTTCTCTACTTGGTTTAAGAAATTTTTCTACGACCATTTTCTGGCGGTCAACTTTTAATCGTAAATTTTTTACCGCTCTATTAATTTCACAGATTGGCAATCAAGCAATTTCAAGAACCAAACTGACCCATAACTACAAAAAGATGATTAGTCGGCTAATCGACTAAAAAAAGATAAAACGAAATCGAATTTATCACAACAAAAAACGATCCCCTACACGAGCGACTCGAAGTCCCAAAGACAGAATAGTACGAGAAAAAACGTTGTCGTCATCCAGCAACGGGTTCGTGTGATTAAAGTGTGTGAGAAATATTTTTTGTCGAGTCTCCATCGACCATTTTTTGGCACGCTCTATCGTTTCTTCTACCAGCGGGTGAGGAATCTCGCTCATATTGCGCCCTGGCAGTTCAGCGCTACTAAAAAACGTTGCGTCAATGAACGCGAAATCGACCGTTTTTACGAGCGAATCTATCGACAAGGACCATTTTTCCCACTTATCAATATCAGGCAAAAAAAGCGCCGTTTTTGACGGGCCTTTGATCAGGTACGCGTACGTAGCACTAATCTCGTCTCTATGTGGTACCTGCAGCGCTCTTATGGAGATCTGCCCGATATTGACAGCCTGGCCGTTAGACATCGACACCGGTATGATATTATTAAGGGTCACCAGCTGCTTCCAAGGCTGGCTTGTCTCAATGAAGTCGGTGAAGCTGGGGTGCCCAAAGACCGAGACCCCATTCGAGTTACGAGACTCTCGACCCAGTTGCAAGAGCCCGGTATAGTGCCCCATATGGGCGTGCGTAACAAAGATAATGGAGGGCTCTACCCCCTTGTTTTGGGTGGTCAAATAGCTCCACTGGCTCGAAATATCGGGGGTGGCCTCGATCAAAACGGCTTTAGAAGGGTCGGGCTGGGTAATTCCCAGCGATACGACCGGGATACGAGGTCGAGGCTTCCCATCCTCGACACAGCAGGCCTTGGTACAGCCCAGCTGAGGCCTTCCCGCATCTTGTGTAACGCCCAGCACATGCAGCTCGACCTGGGAGGCGGCAACTATGGTATATAAGAGCCCGACTATAAAAAGGACCGCAGTTCGTCTAACAGGAGTAGTCATAGAGGGAAGATACTGGTTAGAACGGAAATTCAAGTCTTCCTTATTGATAGCGTTGTATTGGTTCCATAAAGGAATCTAAAAATTCTTCAGTCACCCCTATAAGCTTCCTTCTTTGACAAAGTGCAATAAGTTCTTCAACCGCTAAATAAGTAAAATAACTTGAATCGCGGATTTTTAGCACACCTACCACAAAACTGTCATACGAAGGCACCCGCCATTACGCCAAACCACCCTAAGCGGATCGGGCTTTAAATTTTTAATTTGTCAAGTTGTGTTTTTAATATGTTGAATAGTTTGATTTCTAATTTCATAATATCTAATTTTTCTGTTGTCCAAAATGGAATTTCCATTGCTGTTATTGTGATTTTGTCAGATATATTGTAACCTGAAGTGATTTCAAAAATGTCTGGCACATTAAGGTCCTCTGTAATGTTTGGATACAAAAGTAAAATGTCTGTACAACCTCTGCGAAAAGCATAGCTAGTCATTTGATAAAGGTCGGCTTGTGCTATACCTTTTTTGATGTCATTTTTGAAGTCGAACGAACGAAGTTTGTATTTCGTGTCAATAATTACTTTTCGTCTGTCTGCTGATCTGGAGGTCAAAAAAATGTCGTGTTGCATATTAAAAGCTTTCGGATTACTTGACAAATATTCATTTGACTTTTGATATTCTACTTTCCAATCATTAGAAATTTTGTCGGCTAAAAAACCCGCAACAAAATCCTCAAAAATGTATTCCATTGGAAACAACAAGCACCATTGTGACAAATCATAAGAATTATTTGAATAAATTTGTTGATTCAAAATTAATTTACAACTATCAAGAACTTTGTTGTAATCTTCAAAAAAAGAATTGAGGGTAATATTTTCAACTTCGTAACTATTGCAAGGAATGTCTTCAACTTCGTCTAAAATGAAAACAACTTCTTGAAGCATTTGTATGTTTTCCGCAAACTTTGTTTGATTCATTAAAAGTCGTGAACAATACTTGATGACACGATTTACTTTGTTGTCCAACAAAAATGGTTCGTAGTCGCATTCTATGTTTTGAAAATTTCCACTTACCAAACTGTTTGCAATGTATCTTTTAAAGTTTATTGAACCTCTTGGTGTTTGCATTACATCTTCAACAGGTTGGTACATTGTAAAAGGTTGATTTGAAACTGTTTCCAAAAATTGATTTGCAATTAAATTTATAATCAATTCAGGAAATTCATCAATTGAAAATCTGTCAAGTTGAGCTTGACTAAAAGGAAATTTCCATTTGCTACAATAGTTCAACCAAAAAAAGATATGACGAAGCATATCGTTTTTGTCTTTTTCTGGACTATTGCGAAATACTTTTGGATAAATCTCAACTAAGTCGTTTGCTGTTTGAATAAAGCCAACATAGTTGTTCGCTCTAATTTCATTGTTTGAAATGCGTAAAAACGGCTGATAGTTTTTATCGGTTTCATCCTCTTCTAATTCATCTGTTAAATCTGTGAAATTACGTTGTCGCCAAATTGATTTTAGCATATGAGATAGGGTTGTAGAATTTTCAATTTTTACCCATTTATCAAATTCAAACAACGTCCGTTTCATTTATCGTTGCGATATTGTCCAATTAAATTGTGTAGTGTCGTATTCAACTTTCCAAGTTGTTTCATTGAATATGTCTGAAACGATTTTCGTTTTTCCTGAAAAATATTCCATTAAAAGTGGAATAACTTTATTTCTTAAAGTTGTTTCAATCGTTTCGTCTTTCATAAAATAGGCGTGACCAATCAAATAATCGGCAGAATTTTTCAGTTTGTAAATTTCTTCGTTTATTTTTTGAAGTAACGTTTTCGCTTCTGATTTTAATTTTTCGTTTTCGTAATCTGGATAATAACCAAAAAACTCAAATCTTCTACGCAAAGCAATATCAATGAGAGCAATAGACTTGTCAGCCGTATTCATTGTGCCGATAAGATAAAGATTTGGCGCAACACCAAAATCATTTTCTCCATTTGGCAATGAAATTTTCAATTCATTGGGTTTCCCGAGTCTTTTGTCATCTTCAAGCAATGTGATTAGTTCGCCAAAAACTTTTGAAATGTTTGCACGATTAATTTCATCAATGATTAAAACAAAGTTTTTCAATTGTTCTTTTTGAACAGTTGTTGATTGAAATTTATATCCTTTTTCGTTAAGAAACTGTCTGAATTTCTCAATTAATTCAAAACTGTATGTGGCGTGTTGTTTCTCTAAACTTGGGACGTTCTCTAATTTCTTTATGTCCTGACGGTTTTGCACATCAGCTAGATAAATGTTGGTTAATGCATTAAAATGCATTCCAATTCGCTGATTTTTCCAAAGCTCACCATTTTCCTTCTCGCCTGTGTAAATGAAAACTTTGTCCTCAACTGAATAAATTGAAACATTGTTTTTTATAGAATATTTTCCGTTTTCTTCAATTTCGGCTTCAACATAATCTTTGAACTCTTCAAATTTTTCATTTACCCAATTCTCTTTTGAAATTGTTTGTTCATCTTTCAAAGAGTTCTCGTAGTTTTCTCTTGCTCGTTTCGCTATTTCATAAAATATACCGTAATGCTTTTTGAAACTTAATTCACTTGTCGTTTCGCCAACATTTGGTCGAATACCGACCATAAAATCTTCATAGGAATAATTTTGATGAAATGTTACAAATTCAATTTGTCCTTGTTTTCGTAATTCATCAAACTGCTTTTTGTTCGAAAAATGGTCATATGACGAACCCGTTACTATAGCAATGGCTTTGTCAATACTGTTATATGTTTTGCCTGTTCCGGGCGGCCCATACAAAATAGAGTTTAACGGCATATTTGGAGTTAAAAAAGTTTTAACGATTTGAGTTTTCGGTAATTGAGTTATAAAGTCTGAATAACTATTGATTGCCGCAGAATAAAATCTCGAAGCCCCGTAAGAAGGTGCTTGTTCGTAATAATATTTGCCATCAGCTTTTTCTTGTTCATTTAGTAAGTCATGATAAAGAGCATTTAAAACAGTCAAGTTGTCTTCTTCAAATATTTCTTTGTCTGTAATTTCAGATAGAATTTCAATTGCTCTTATGTAAGAACCTGCTTTTCTGCTTCCTTCCTTGTTTGTATTATTAAGCCAAGTAGAATACTGTTCTTTGTAATTTATTTTGTCGCTTAGATTATCATTCATTAAACATAAAAGGCGTTGATAATAAAAATCGTGCTGGGATGATTCAGATGGGTATTCAGATATATCTGTCAGAGTTTTTAAAACTAAACTGTGGTCAGTTTCCCAGTTTCCCTTTTTTTTCCATTCAACTTTTCTGCAATGCTTGTAGTACTCCCTTGAATTATCATAGTAGTAATCAGACTTGATGATTCCATAACCAAGCAATTCTCTTCTTCCTGTTTTTACGATGACCACATCATCAACTGAAATCTCATTTTTGAATTCAAAATTTGCTGTCGCATCGTTTTTCTTTGAGCTTTGAGTACTTTCAAGTTTCTGAAGTTTTTTTACAATCTCCTCTTTGGATTTATAATTATTAAGATTACCAAGTTTATCCCAACCCAGTCCCATTATTCCCAAATCATAAAATTGATTCCACATTTTAGCACCTTCACCTGGGGCATAGAGCCAATATTTTTTTGACATATTCCGTTTGTCTTTTTCGCCAAATAATACATTGTCGAGTATTGAATTATACCGTTTAATATTTATCACATCATTTGTTAGGTATTGATAATTTTTAGAGTCCTTAGCTATTGTAATACCACTATTATTAATATTTTTCGCTATTTGAATCCCAATCACACCCAAATATGTTGCAAAATTTAAATGCCTATTATCAGATGGAAAGGTTTTGTAGAATGTACACATTGAATCATAGTCGTCACTTCTTGAAAGGACCTCGCGAAGTATGTTCTTCCAGTATTTGTAGTAAATAGGATAATTATTGGGGCTTTGACAATGTTTTATAACGGAGAATATATGTGGTAAGAAGTTTATTAAGTTGCCGTTTAATTGATAATTCAAACTTTGAAGATTAGCTGAACGCTTGATAGCGTTAAAAAAATCATACAATCTTAAATAACCCTTATTAAGTGTTGTGCCTTCTTTAAAATTGTTTATACGATTTGCAATACGAACGATTTTGTCAACTTTGCTAATGAAAGTTGACAAAATAGACGTGTCTGACTTAGTAAAAGATTCTGGCCCTTTTAATACTTGTATCACCTTCTTTATGGCACCCTCACTGTCTTTATTCTTTAAGAGATGTATTTTATCTTCCAAGTTTTCAAGCCATTCTTTTTCGGAAGAATACAATAAATCAAATTCTTCTTTGAATTCAGGTTTAACTTTATCAAAAGGTATGTTGTATTGCTTTACGTAATCTTTTATATCCATTTTTTTGTTGTTGTTTGTCATATAAGCCTGATCGCTAACTTATTTGTAGCTCTACATTATACCGCCCTATCCCTCCAATTATGCTGTATAGGTCTGTTTTGACTTCTATCCAACATCGCCCCTATACCAATACTCCGCCAGCATACTCACCATCTCGGCTCTACCCTTTCCAATATACTTCAAAAATGATGATTCTGATTTGTGGCCGGTGGCGGCCATTATTATGGGGGTTGGGATCTTTCCGAAGTGATTGGTAGCGAACGATCGG